>Ga0075122_10002348_pt1 | contig 12557 bp, 15 predicted proteins | sample AntAceMetag02UKB_FD_69790 | JGI IMG/M metagenome (GOLD analysis project Ga0075122, IMG submission 69790) | Saline lake microbial communities from Ace Lake, Antarctica - Antarctic Ace Lake Metagenome 02UKB | ecosystem: Environmental > Aquatic > Non-marine Saline and Alkaline > Saline | place... | reverse complement strand
TTTTTAATTACTATATTCTATAGAGGTGGGTCGTTAATTCCACATTTGAGCTAGTCATTGTAGTAAAGCCAATCCTACACTTGAATGACTCTATAGAATGTAATAATTAAATTAATCAATAAAAAATATCCACAAAACTTTTGGCATCATTTAGCTCACAGTCAGGAAAGGCTAAATGATTTTGACAAATAAGTTGTCCGCCAAAAGTTCTACGGATATTGTCTGACTATGATTCTATTTCAATTTCTACTACCATTATATCATTTCTAATTTTAGCAGTCAAGCCTTTTTGTCCACATGGACGATAGGGTAACAAAAAACCAAGCATTTGAGGACTTGGTTTTTTGCTTAAATTTCCCGCTCCTTACTCCCCAACCTTATAATATCAAATTAACAAGATAAGTCAAGCAAAAAACCAGGATTCAATGCTGCCAAAGCATTATAAAAGTTTGTCTCGACCGTGGTTGTATTTCAATAACTTAATTATACATTAAATCAAAAAATGTAAATGGTTAGTTTACAATGATTTAAAAATAGTGTATAATTATAGTAGGCTAATTTTCAGGTGAGCATTAATCTCTGTTACATTCAGCGACTAAAAGCTGGGCGGAATTATTGAAACACGGAAGTTATTAGCCAACCTAGCAGATTAGAGCAATGGTAGCTCGGGACGCTCATAACGTCCAGGTTATCGGTTCGAATCCGATATCTACAACATGTTTTCTTGACCCTCTATTTTTGAGGTAAGTATATAATTGATTGTTTTTGCTCCCGATTTAAAAATCGGGGGTTAAGGAAATATCTAATTTATTCAACTCTCATTTTTTACACGAAGAATGGGGATACTATCTTTCATAATACTCTTAACTTTTTTTAGAACTTTAAAAGTTGGGAGTTGAGTAAATTAAATGCAAGACTACACAAAAGAAATATCTAAACTAAACAACTCTTTGAAGAAAAAGAATTTTAGCACATACAAGAAAACATATAATGAAAATGATATAGAAGAGTTCCTTGAAGGATTAGGTAGGCAATGCAAATAATATGGATCCCTGGCTAGATATTTTAGTAAATACATTATGTGTAGTAATAATCATTTCATTATTAGTTATATTAGGGCTGATATCCCATTATTGCTTCGTTTATTAGCTAATATTAGGTAAATATTTAATTATTTAATTATAAAATTATATGGCTAGGCCGGGCGGTAATCCTAACTTAAAGGGTAATAAAAATAGTGGTAGAAAAAAACTAGAAGAAGAGTTGAGAATATATAAAGAGAGCGTAAAAAGAATTACATTAGAAGAGTTGGCAGCAAGTAAAGTTTACGGTCACTTAGGAACAATAAAAGAATCAGATAGACGAGGAGTTAAAGATATTGCTTTGCCTGTTTGTCTTAAGGGGATAGTTGATAGAAAAGATATTACAAGCGGTGATAAACCAATACCAATACTAAATGGCATTATTTCAATCGACAACAGCGACGAGGAAGATAGCGAAGTTAAAGAAAAGAATTAGAGCAGTGCAGGGAGGAACTTCTGCGTCAAAGACAATAAGTATTATATTATTATTTATTCATTTATCACAAACAGATAGTAAGCCTAAAATATCTAGCATAGTATCTGAAACATTACCGCATTTAAAGAAGGGAGCAATAAGAGATTTCATTACGATAATGCAAGCCCATAATTACTACAAGGACGATGCGTGGAATAGATCTGATTGTATATATACTTTTGAGACTGGTAGTAAGATAGAATTCTTTTCAGCAGACCAACCAGGAAAGGTAAGAGGCCCAAGACGTGATAGATTATTTGTAAATGAAGTTAATAATATATCATATGAAACGTTTGACCAGTTAGAGGTTAGAACTAAAGATTTTATATTTTTAGATTGGAACCCGGCTATTGAATTTTGGTTTTATGATAAAGTGTTAGGAGTTAGAGATGACGTTGAGCATTTAATACTTACCTATAAAGACAATGAGGCATTAGATAATAATATTGTTAAGAGTATAGAGCAACATAAAGATAATAAAAATTGGTGGCTAGTCTATGGGCTAGGCCAATTAGGTGAAGTGGAAGGAAAGATATATAAAAATTGGAAAATCATTGACGACATACCACATGAAGCTAGACTCGAACGAAGAGGTTTAGACTTTGGTTATAGTAACGACCCGAGCTCATTAGTTGATATATATAAATACAATGATGGTTTCATAATAGACGAGAGGATTCACCAGAAAGGATTGAGCAATAAACAAATAGCAGATGTTATATTAAACTTAGAGGAAAAAGAAAAGTTGGTAATAGCAGATAGTGCAGAACCTAAATCTATTGATGAGATAATGTCCTATGGAGTTAACATACTGCCTTGCAAGAAAGGACAGGGAAGTGTTAATCAGGGCATACAATTTGTTCAAGACCAAAAGATAAGCGTTACAAAAAGAAGTGTTAGCATAATCAAGGAGTATAGGAATTATATTTGGAAGACTGATAGGGATGGTAAGATATTAAATGTCCCGGAAGATATATTCAATCATGCTATGGATGCTATAAGATATGGATTAGACTCTTACAGGAACATAGAACGAAAAGCATACAAACAACCCGACTTTGAATCGGGCAGTGAATATTGCGGTTAACTATTAATTTAAACATATGTCATTTGCAAGTGGAATAGCCAAAGACTTAAAATTTATTAACAAGCTAACAAAGCCAGCACAAAAGAAAATGATGGGAAAGTTGGGTAAAGGAATAAGGCCTAAAGCTCTTGATTTTAATAAACCAGCATATACTGCCAAAAAACAAATTAAATGGTTGAAGGAGATGAGTTCTAAGTATGGCGACAAAGCAACAAAGGGTGCTAAGTCTGGTGTCAAAAAAGCAAGAAAAGTAGTACCGAAAGCAAAGTCTGTAGTAGGTGGAGCTAAATCCGCTGCAACTAAATCTTTTAAGCTAGGCGGTAAGACAAGTGCAGCAGGAATTGGTGCGGTAGTCGGAGCTGGTTATGTTGGTTCAGAATTAATTGTAAGAGCCAAAAAGAAAGTTGACAAGAGGCTTAACTCAAATATAAAAGCAGTTAGAAAAGGCAATAATGAATTGGTTAGAGCAATAAAAAAACAAAGAAAGAAAAATAAAAAGAAGAAGAGTACTAAAAAGTTTAGTAGAAATTTCTTGCCTAAGAATGTTTAGTTAAAATAATATGATAACAGACAAAGAGTTAATCAAAAAATTAGTTGACACTGCTATTAAGCAAATTGATGTTTGTAATAAATACAAGAAGCCTATTTTTAATAAGTTCCAGAAGACTGAAGATATGTATGCCAATAAAGTTGCTAGGCAATTGAAGAATAGATTTAATGTACCTATTCCTATTTTAGGTGGCTTTGTTGACACTTTAAAATCTAAGATTGACGACGCTCCGGTTATTAACTTCAAAGAGGGCAGTGAGGAAGATTACAAGGCTGCATTAAAGATACAAGCAGTATGGGATAGAGAAAAGTCAGACGATTTGGGTATGTGGGAATTTATTGACCGCCAGGTTAAGATGTTAGCAATATTTCAAGGAAGAGGCATTTATAAGTATTACAGCGACAACATTGACGGTTTTCAATCTCATTTAGAGTTCAAAGATATGTACGACTTCATATTTGAGCCACAAGGAGGAGCTAAGTTAGATAATCATTTGTTTCAAGGTGAAGAAAATATATTTAAGACCAGAAGTGAATTGTTGGCCGGTGCTAAGGAAGGTTTTTATGATAGGGGGGCAGTGATTAGATTAGTGAATAGATTTAGTGATGAGAGTAGAGAAACCAAGGACGCTAAAACAGAAAACACAGAAAGATATAATCGCTATAGAGCAATGGGACTTGACCCGGTATATAATAATTATGTTGGTGAGCCTATTTATAATCTCAATGAACATTATCTAACACACAAAGGTAAAAAGTATTATTTATTCTTTGATAAAGATACAAAGTATTGCGTGAAAGCATGTGAGTTAAAGGAAATTATAAGTGATGAGCAAGCTCCATATGTTAGTTGGGCAACTCATGAAGACCCTTACAACTTTGTAAGCAAAGCCCCAGTTGATGATATTTACCCAATAGCAGACAGCATGAAGGTTATATTTAATCAGGCAATGGATAATATACAGAAACGTAATTGGGGGCAGAGAGCTTATGACCGTAGCATGTTTACAAATCCAAAAGAATTGTCATGGAGACCGGATGGATTAGTTGGTGTTGATGGTATGGGCAAGAGTATTAGTTCGGCGATTCATACATTTGAAACACCCGACAATACAACGATTACAGTTAATATGATGGAGTTCTTAGATAACTTAATGGGAACAAAGTCTGGCATCACAGCTTCGGCTCAAGGTGCAAGCGACAAAGATACAAAAGTTGGTGTTTACTATGGCGACTTACAACAAGTGGCGGATAGATTAGGAACTTATAACAAAGCTTACAAAGAAGCCTGGGCACAATTAGGCAAACGATTTACCACAGGCCTTAAAGATAATTTAACCGAGCCATATGCTATTAAGATTATTGGCGACAAAGGAGTTGAGTGGGAGGAACTTAAAAAGCGAGATATTACAAAATTTGATATTAGTGTAAGCGGTGGTGCTGACGAAATACAATTAGATGAGATTAAAAAACAAAAGCAAGCTGCAGCGGTAGGTGCTATTGCTGCTAATCCAGTATTAATGCAAAAGCTAAATACTAATTGGTTAACTGAGTCTATTTTGAAGGGAGCAGATTTCTCTGACGAGGAAATAAAAACAGCATTGGACAATCAGAATAAAGGTAACGCAGAATTGATGAGTGAGGCTGCACAGTCAATACAAGATATTTTGAGAGGCAAGATACCTAAATTGAACAAGGGTGCAACAACTGGCTTTGTTCAAAAGATTGTAGACTTTGCTATTGATAAATTAGATAACGAAAAGGATGATGAGAAGTATAGGATTATGATGGACTTTGCTATGGCACATTTGACCATTGCTTATGAGAACATGGAAAAGAATGCAATAATAAATGAAGGATTGCCAGCACCGGGTCAAGAAGGTCAAGCTCCGGGAGGCTTTAAAGTGCCAGCCCCAACTCCTAGCTCAACTGGTAATCCACAAGAAACTGCACAAAGGAGTCAGAATATTAGCGAGGGATTAAGTCCGAATATATGAACACAATAGAAAACATTAAAAAGCTACGTGAAGAGTTCACCGGCAAAGAAGATAGGGATACACTTAAAGATTGGGAGAGTCAAGCTAAGCTAAATGAGGAGTTATCTAAGTTGAAAAATAACTTTGCTATTAAAGAGTTATTGGAAAATGCTAAAACATTAGTAGAGTCAATAGACATTCAATTGTCCACCGACATAGAGTTAATGAATGATAAAGGTAAGTTATTGTTTGAGAAGAAAATAATGTTTCGGACTTTGATTAGTACGTTTGAAGATGCTGAAAAGAATAGCAAGGAAATTGCAAGACTAGTTAAGGAAAAGTTATGAGTATTACATACAAAAGAAATGGGGAAGATATAACAGATAAGCAGATTATAATAAACAAGATACCATTTCATAAGAGATTGTGGGTGGTGACTAAGTGTTTTTTCAAGTTTGCTTTTAAGAAGAAATATGTTCAACAAGCTAAAAAAGAAAAAGGAGAAGGAAGTCAAAAAACAAATAGCTAAGGAGAAAAAGTTTATAGATGAGAATAGTATCGAGGGGCAATTGACAGCAGAGTTGGGAAAGGAACACGGCAGACTTAAACTAAACCCAATACCAGAAAAGACTGCGAAGATTAAAGAACTAAGAGAGCAGTTTGCAGTAGAGTTAAGTGCTTGTGAAGATGAGTTTTACAAAGGTACACGTGAATTAGAATTGCGTTATATGAGAACAGAACTAAAAATATTAAAAGAAAAAGTCCTAAAAGAAGGATATTAAATAATTAAATTAAATTTTATGTCAAAGAAAATCAAAGAAGCATCAGTCTTCACTGCTGAAGGTGATTTCGTTAGAGCCTATAACGAAAAACTACATGGTAAAAATTATGAGAAATTAGCTAAAGATTATGCTAAGAAAGTAGGCGGAGAAGTAAAAAAGACAGAAACCACAGTAGAAGAAGAGGAAGAAGAAAAAGTCCTAAGAGCCTATAACGAAGAACTACATGGTAAAGATTATGCTAAGAAAGTAGGCGGAGAAGTAAAAAAGACAGAAACCACAGTAGAAGAAGAGGAAGAAGAGAAAGACGAAAAATAAACTAATAAGCAAAACTATGAAATTAGAAACCAAATACACTCGCCAATCAAAAAGCGAGGAAGTTGCTTCAAAAGCTTTTGGTAGCGAAGCAAAAATGGAGACCGGAAGAACTCCAACAACCCGTGGCGGTGGCTCAACTGGATATACTGGGAAGGGCATGACAAACGTTGGAGATACAAAAGGCAAGAATGTCAATATTGACCAGGCTAATCCTCTCAGAGGCCAAAATGGATAAATTTAATATACTGTCAGTCGTTGTTCTTTGAAAAATGTAACTTGTTATGACATAGACGGCATAAAAATTGCACATCTAAAGGATTATCATAGCCTTTGTAATGATGTTTTGAAGTAAATTTGTTATTATTGCAAATTTCACATAAGCCAGATTTTGGTGGAATAATTTTTCCAATTCTTACTGCATAAAGTGCTTTCATTCTTGCACTTGTTTTGCCAGAAAATTTGTCTTTTAAATATTGATTTTTCTTCTTTTCTTTACTAATAGAGGTATTATAATATTTTTTGATTTGTTTGCGACATTTTAGTCGATGACAATCGAAACAATCTCTACGATGAGATTTATATTCTCCTGAATAAACAAAAGGAAAATTATTAATAGATAGAGTTTCTTTACAAGTAAAACATTTTTTAGAGGACATAGTAGTTAAGTTAATTTTTATATAGTAATTATATAAGAAATAATATCACCAGTAAAGGTGTAAAAATCGATTTGCGGATATTAATTACGCTTATAATAAATTAATTGCCAGTCAAGGCACTAAAATCGTTAAAAGAGTATGCCAGATGAAAAAAAGAATATCGATGACCTAACAGACGAAGAGTTTGATAAGTTATCAGAAGAGGGTGTTGATTTGAAACCCAAATCCGAAGATAAAGAATCCGAGGATAAATCCGAAGAAGAGTCAGAAGATGAAAAGTCAGAGGAAGAATCCGAAGATAAAGAATCCGAGGATAAATCCGAAGAAGAGTCAGAAGATGAAAAGTCAGAGGAAGAATCCGAAGACAAAGAATCAGAAGACGAATCAGAAGAATCAGAAGAGGATGAGGAAGAAGAAGAGGATGGAGAAGTAAGTCCGTTCAGAACTCCTCACCTACCTTACAAAAAATACAAAAAAGAGAAGGATAAATGGGAAGATACAAAAAATACCTATGAAGAAGAGATAACCGGAATGAAGAAAACCATTGAAGACCTTGAGGGTAAAATATCAAATTCCACTCCGGACGAGATGCAGGAGGACATTGAAAAATTCACTAGCGAAAGTGGATTGGACAAAGATGTTGTTATGGGACTTGCTAATATTATCAAGAAATATAGCGGTTCAATTGATCCTAATGTATCTAAGAAGATTGAGGAATTTGAGAAAACTCAAAGGATAATGACGGAAGAAAAAGCCTTCAATGATGAATTTAGTTCTGGTGCAATGCCAATACTGCAGGAGATAAATGCAGAGGCCGGCAATGCTAAAATCAAAGAAGCTAAAGATTTCCTAAAGGAATTATCATACAAAAAAAAGTATGTTAATATGCCACTTGATGAACTAGCACTTCTTTATGGAAATGTTTTAACTGGAATGCTGGGAGAAAAACAAAAGAGAAAAACTGTTGAGGGTGGCCAAAAACGAAAGTCAGTTGACGTTGATGTCCCTAATGACGAGTTGACTGGTGAAGATTGGCAAGATATGTCAGATGAAGAATTTGACAAACGCTCTGAACAGCTAGAAAAACAAAGTCCTTCTAATACTGTTATTCGACGTAAGGGTAAAAAGATTAACTAATTACTTCATAATAATGATATTGTCATTATTGTGGAGTTAAACACTCTAATGGCAAATAATTTAGATGCGAGTTTCCCGGAATATTGGAGTCGTAGAATGCAACGGAAGTATTACAAGTCAAAAGTTTTTAAGATGATTTCTAGCATGGAAGAGCAGAAGCTCCTTGAAAACGGAGACGTTGTAAACCGACCTTACCGTTCTGATATGACTTACAATACCATGGGAAGCGAAGGTAGTTATACCCGACAAGACATTACAGACACTAATGAAAGTCTGACTATTAATGTTGAACCAGAAACTTCTTTTTATGTTAAGGAAGTTGATGAAATCCAGTCTAATTATAAGACTGCTAATGAATATGCAGACGATGCTGCAGATGTTATAGGCGACAAGATTGATGGTGATATCTTAGGCGAATACGACCAGGCTAATAGCGTTGTAGGAAACTATGAAATCGCAGGAACAGGAACATCTGGTGACGGTATTGGCTTTGCAGCCTCAACTAGTAATATCTTTAAGGTTTTTGGTATTGCTAATAAGAAGTTAACATCACAGAATATTGCATTGCAAAACAGATGGGCTATTATCTCCCCGGAATTTTATCAGACTTTATGGGAATTCTTACAAGGTAAAGATTCTAATTTAGGTGATAAAGTTGGCGTTGATGGCAAGGTTGGTACATATGCAGGATTTGAGTTATATCTTTCAAACAACACAGGCTGGAGTGGAAGATTAGAGTTTGCTACTAATCCAACAGAAGCAGACACAATCACTATCAATGCGGTAGCCTTTAATTTCAAAGCTACTCTAGGTACAGTTGCTGGTACTATCCATATTTGTTCAGATGCTGAAAATACTTTGAATCAATTAGTTTCTGCAGTTAATACTCCAGGAACTTCTGTTGCTTCTGCGACTGACGCAGGATTTGTTGCAGTATCTGCAGCTAATCAAATCTTATTGAAGAGTATCGTGGCTACAGACGGAGCTACTTACATGACTTTGAAGGCAGAAAGCAAAAGTTATGTAGCAGTTTCAGAAACTCTATCAGCAGAGGCAGATATCTGGACAACAACAAAACAAATACAACATCAATTATTTGGACAGAACAAACCTGTTGACCTTGTTATTCAGAAATATCCTAATTTAAGAATCAAGGACAGAGATGGTTATATCGGAAAAGATTTTGTGACATGGACACTTTACGGCTTGAAGACTTTCGCAGAAGGCTCAAAGCAATTGGTGGATGTTCAAACTCGTTCAGATGGTTACTAATTAATCCAGAGGGGGGGATTATTTCCTCCCTTCTTTTGATACTATGAAATACAAAGAAAATGCAAAATCTTTATTAATCGGTCTTCTATGCTTATCTATTGCCTTCATGATGGGGGGCTTTGCTAACGCTTTTAGCGGAGGCAGCGTAAATGTAGAGGGCGATTTTATTGAGGCAAAGGGTTGTGGTGGCGAAGAGTTAGTTGGTGGATTATTCCATACTAGAATGGAAGATTTCGCTGAAGGAATTAGCGTTGATGGTACTACTATTATTGATGCAGATGGCAACATTGAAGGGGCTATAACTTCTTCAACTGGTACATTTTCAAGCACTTTGACTGTTACCGGAGCTTCAACATTTGAAAGAGTTACAGAGGGCGGTGCTTTACTGGCTACTTCTTCTGCTGAAGCAACAACAATGCTAGAGACTGATATGATAACCTATTCTGGCTATGAAATGACTCCAACCGGGAGCGTTACATTAACCTTGATGGCTACTTCTACAATGACCTCACTTATTCCTAATAGCGGAGATACAATTTTATTCGCTATTTATAATGAAGCCGTAGCTGGTGTAGCAACTACAACTGTAGCTGCAGGCACTGGTATCACTTTGTTAGAAGCTACAGATGGGGACGCAGTTATTACTGGTGGAAATCTTGCAGAAATGAGTTGTCAGAGAAAGATAGATACAGATGTAACATGTACAATAGATTCCAACGTACCGTAATTAATAAAGATACTTAGTGCATTAAATAAATAATGCACTAGCCTATCTTTATTAACTTATTATAAAAACTATGAAAAAGTTTATCTCTAAAATTTCGTTCATTGTGATAGCTTTCTTGGCTGTCGTTAGCATAACCTCAGCAATAACAATGGAGCTTAGCGAGAAAGAAGCAAAAAGTATTTTTCAAGAAGAAATGCTCGGTGGTGAAATTAATTTAATTGAAGAAGAAACTACTAGCAGTGCTTCGGTTGGAACTACAACAACTGAAATTGTAGCCTCTAATGCAGCAAGAAAATATTTAGTACTTACCAACGATTCAGACGAGGTTGTTTATATTACATTTGGCGATGACGCGGTTTTGAATAAAGGCATCAGATTAAATGCTAGTGGTGGAGCCTATGAAATGTTGAGTGAGAATTTATCATTTAAGGCTATTAATGGTATCAGTACTTCCGGAAGCAAGGTTGTTACTTTTGTAGAGGGTTACTAATTTTAAGATATAAAATATATGTTTAAAAGAATAAAAAAGTCCTCACTCTTGGCAATGTTAGTAATTATAGGAATATTTACTACAAGCTTAGTAATGGCTAGAATTAATAATAATACTGGTAGCGGTGGTAGCGGTTCTGGAACTGTAGGTACAGGAACAACAGGACAAGTTCCTTATTACGCTTCAGGCGGAACAACCTTAACAGCAACTTCATCCTTATTCATTAATACAGATGGTTCAGTAACTATTAGCAATGTAGTCATTGAGGCAGTAGCTTCATCCACGATTGTTAGAGCAGGAGATGGTTCAGCCGCAACACCTTCTTATTCTTTTACTGGTGATACTGATAGAGGTCTTTATTTAGATTCTTCTGGCGGCGGATTAGGTTACGCTAATGCAGGGACTAGAGATTGGTTTATTACAGGCAATGCAATATCATCAAATGACACAGCAGGTGGTGGATTACTAGACGAAACAGCTAGTGCTATTAATCCAACGGTTTTGCCAAGAAGAAGTAATACAAGTATGGGTATAGGCTCAAATGCTATAGACCAACTCTCATTAATAGCTTCATCAACAGAACTTCTTAGACTTATAGGGCCAAGCGTAGACACAGCCACAACCACAGCTGGCAGAGTACAATTACCAAATGACGTTTTTTTAACAGGTGCAGATTCAGCTTCTTCTTTCGTGAATATGTTTAAAGTAAACTCAAATTCACAAATTGAAGTAGGTGGTGAATTGACTAACTTGGGAGGCTTTAAATTTGAAGAAGATTCAGGAGCAGTTACTCATACCTATATGAATGTAAGTTCTGACGCAGTGGACGGCACAGAGGAGTCATTTAGTTTCACAATTGACGGAGTTAGTCCATTAAAGGTTTATACTGAATCGGACGGCGCTGGTGGTGTCGATACTTCAAGAGTAGATGTTGACGGGATTTTAACGTCCACTGGGGACGTAGGTATAGGGACAACAAGTCCTAAATCATCATTGCATGTAAATGGTGGTACTGGTTCTTTGGCGGAAGGCTTAGCTTTCGGAGATGGCGATACTGGTTTTTATGAATTAAGTGATGATACTTTAGCATTACAAATTGGCGGAGGAACTAATAGAATATATATAGATAGCGCTAGTATGAGAGACGCTGATAATAACAGTTGGGCTTTATTGAACGAATCACCTTCTGCCACTAATCCTGTAATGTCATTTCAGGCAGATACTAATACAGGTATTGGAAGAGCAGGTGATGATATACTTAGTTTAATAGCTGGTGCTAATGAAATATTAAGACTTACAGATACTGCCGCAACTTCTACAGCTACTTTTTCAACTGACAATGCTAATGTTGGTGCTTGCTTAAAGTATGAAGATAATGACGGAGCTGGCTTCACATATTGCAGTTTTTTAGACGGAGTTCAAACATGCTCAACAACATCATGTGAATAATTAATCAAATATATATGAAAAAACTTTCAAAAATAGCAATAAGTTTAGCGGTGATAACCTTAATAGCAGGCATAGGAGTATATCTAGCCTATGCTAATTTTAGTGCTGGAACTACAAGTAAAGGGTTGGTTGGCGAGTGGAGTTTGAGTAAGGAGGATAGTAAGACAGGGGCGGATTTGCATAGTAGTGCATTCATTAATTTAGTAGGAGCGCCATATGATACTCTTGATGGTATAAGCGCAGATGGATTTCACGCCATTTATTCTACAGGAACAGGTAATCAAATAGTTGCGTCAGCAGACGAAATACCGTACGTTACAGGTGAATATTATGTAGCATATTTTACCGCAGTCTTAACAAGTGGTCAGGCTCCAGTATTAATACCTAGAGTATCAGGTGGAGGTGCCATAATAGGCGACCCATTTACTTATACGGTAATTGCAGGTGAGAATCAATATGTCTTTAGTGTGGATCAAACAACAACAGGGACAATCGGCTTTCAGAATACAGCGAACGCAGAATATACAATATCTGATTTTGTTATCAAAGACGTAACAGGA
>Ga0075122_10002346_pt1 | contig 12561 bp, 6 predicted proteins | sample AntAceMetag02UKB_FD_69790 | JGI IMG/M metagenome (GOLD analysis project Ga0075122, IMG submission 69790) | Saline lake microbial communities from Ace Lake, Antarctica - Antarctic Ace Lake Metagenome 02UKB | ecosystem: Environmental > Aquatic > Non-marine Saline and Alkaline > Saline | place... | reverse complement strand
AAAACTCGTCACTATTTGAGGGTTTGATCCTGGCCCAGGACGAACGCTGGCGGCGTGCCTTAGGCATGCAAGTGGAACGAACTATCTTCGGATAGTAAGTCGCGAACGGCTGAGTAACACGTAGGAATCTACCCCTTGGCGGGGAATACCTATTCGAAAGAGTAGTTAATACCGCATAAGATTTAAAAATGAAAGGACGTAACTGTCCACCGAGGGAGGAGCCTGCGGCCCATCAGCTTGTTGGTAGGGTAATAGCCTACCAAGGCTACGACGGGTAGGGGGCGTGAGAGCGTGTTCCCCCAGAAAGGCACTGAGACACGGGCCTTACACCTACGGGTGGCAGCAACCGGGAATCGTGCGCAATGGACGAAAGTCTGACGCCGCGACGCCGCGTGAGGGATGAAGGCCTTAGGGTCGTAAACCTCTTTTGCCAGAAGGGAGACCGACTGGAGAATAAGCACCCGCTAACTACGTGCCAGCAGCTGCGGTAATACGTAGGGTGCAAGCGTTGTCCGGATTTATTGGGCGTAAAGAGTTCGTAGGCTTCCTAGTAAGTTATGTTTCAAAGCCCGGGGCTCAACCTCGGAAAGGGGCATAATACTGCTAGGATTGAAGAATGTCGGGGTTACTGGAATTGTCGGTGTAGGGGTGAAATCCGTTGATATCGATAAGAACACCAAGGGCGAAGGCGGGTAACTAGGCATTTCTTGACGCTGAGGAACGAAAGCTAGGGGAGCAAAAGCGATTAGAGACCGCTGTAGTCCTAGCCGTAAACGATGCTCGCTAGGGATGGGGAATTTATTTTCCGTCTCGTAAGCTAACGCGTTAAGCGAGCCGCCTGGGGAGTACGGTCGCAAGACTAAAACTCAAAGGAATTGACGGGGACCTGCACAACCAGTGGAGCATGTGGTTTAATTCGAGACGAACCGAAGAACCTTACCTGGATTTGACATACTAGTTGCACATCTCTAGAGATAGAGACTCTTTCGAAGGTACTAGAACAGGTGCTGCATGGCTGTCGTCAGCTCGTGTCGTGAGGTGTTCCCTTCAGTGGGGTAACGAGCGCAACCCCCGCCGTATGTTGAATATTCATACGGGACTGCCCGAGTCATTCTCGGGAGGAAGGCGGGGACGACGTCAAGTCAGCATGGCCCTTATATCCAGGGCTACACACATGCTACAATGGAGCCGACAATGGGTCGCCAAGTGGTAACACGGAGCTAATCCCATCAAACGGCTTCTCAGTGGGGATTGAGGGCTGCAATTCGCCCTCATGAACGTGGAATTGGTAGTAATCGCGGATCAGCTATGCCGCGGTGAATACGTTCTCAGGTCTTGTACACACCGCCCGTCAAGTTAGTGAAGTTGGAAGCACCCGAACCTCGATTGTATCGGGGGAAGGTGAGACCAGCGACAAGAATTAAGTCGTAACAAGGTATCCGTTCTGGAAGGAGCGGATGGATCACCTCCTTTCTAAGGAGTATCACGACTGCTTTCAGATTTATCTGAGGGTAGGTATACACCCAGCTTTTAGGTCACGGTTAAACTGTAAATAAACCGAACCCGCTTCTAGTCATATTTTGAATGTTAAACAGAAAAACCCGCTTTTTTAAAGCGGGTTCTTTGTTGGTTTAGTGTTTCGTTTTACCTTTCGGAAGACTCTTCAGTACTGATTATCAGTAGACACATACAGAAAAACAACATATATAAAACCTTAAAAAAAGATTGGTTGAATTATAAACAAAGTAATCTCTTGAATTTAGCCAAAAAAAATCGGGTACTAATATCTTGTTTCCTCTGGTGAGGTCATTGATATTAATACCCGTAGGTAAGTAACTAAAAAAGCAAAACTAGAGTGTGGGCATCTCACCGAGATACACAATGGCAAAGATGCCCACACTATGAATATCTCCATAAAATCATGGAAATATCACAAGTAACACGGCGGCGGGGTATATTACCGCAGGACGTTTAACGGGTCCATTGGGTACACCAGCTCACCATCACAATCGATGCAAGGTTCAACTTCGTAGCAAGTCGTAACCTTTTTCCCTGAGAATTGTCCGGATTCATTCCGTACAAAAGGCTTCAATTCTTCACGGCCAGGAATACAAGGAAGCGGTTTCAGGTCACAAACACCGTTGTTCATCATCCAAATCACATCTGTGGGCAGCTTCCAGATGGAGTCTCCATCAGCAGCATTGCCGTACAGTTTACATGGGAAAACTTCTCCTTGAATGATGTATTCAATTACAGGGACTGCACGACAGGGTGAACATACTAATCCTTCCCACTCGCCAGTTTCATAATTGAAAGTAGCAGGTGTAATGGTAGGATTGCCGGAGGGGCAGAACGGTTCTTCTGGAATATCTACTAGGCATTTATCCTTTTTATGGATAGTTTTACCCATGATTTCCACAGATTCCGGCTCATACACTGATAACACCCAAGGTGCATATATCTTTGGACCGTTAACGAACTTGTTTCCATCGGGATCAAAGTATCGTACCCAGGCCCACGCTCGTGTGCAATTGGAACGGGTCACGACTTTGGGATCTTTTCCTGCAATCTCATCCTCAAAATATGGAATAGTTTGACTATCCTGATCAGTATAAGGTTCACAGAATACTTCGCTATTCACATCCACCACGTTGCCAGCATAATCTCTGAGTTGATCTTGAGATCCTTCATGCTGGAAATTGGGCGGCAGAGGATTTGCATACCAGGGCCCAAAACCGTAGGGAATACCAGTGTCGTACCAACCAGAATCAGAGGTTTGCACTTCTTCGGTATTACCAACCTGGCAGGAATCGTAGCATCGTGCATCGTAAGGATACTCAACACGTTCGTTGTAGTAATCCCCACTGCAATCGCCGCCACGGTCTACCCAAGTTACCCAACCAACGAATTGAGTTGAGCAACGACCACATACTTCTGGTTCAGGTAAGCATTTGTCCGGTTCGCTGATAAGTACACCAAGTAAGGTTGCACTTTCCAGTTCAAAGGGTTTTTCCCAAAAGAACCTAACATTGGGGTCTTTGCTGACAAAAACGCCATCAGGATCAAAGTATTCATAATGTGCCCACGCTTTTTTGCAGGTAGCATTAGTATATACTTCAACCGAACCTTTTTTGGTTTCCTCAAGCGGTGAGTTTGCATATATGGTGCCGTCTTCAGTTTTGCAGACATGTTCTTCGTTATACTTATCCACAAAATCCTGAGTCCAATCTTTTGCAATCGGCCGGGTTCCAGTTTTGGTAAAAGTACCATCCCCATTGTCTACCCAGGCATTCCAAACAGCCGGGCCATCAAAAAGCCAAACACCCCAATCCTTGTCCTTGGCAACAGTCTCTGAGCACAATTGATAACAATCTTTATGATATGGATATTCTACGCGCTCGTTGTTGTAGTCATCATCACATCCACCATCACGGTCGAACCATGTTACATACGTGCTTGTAACTTGAGTTGAGCAACGACCACACTGTTCTGATTGACGGCAATTGAGAGGTTCAGAGTATTCACCCCAAACTTCATCAACTTTGGATTCTGTCCATAAATGAATGTAAGATCCATCTTGGAGTACAGGTTCTCCGTATCCGCCTCCAATTCCACCTATCCAATATGCTAAGAAGTTTTCTTCATATACTCCATCGCAATCGGTTTCGGCTTCTGTACTTGGGTCAGGGTCTGGTGTTATAAAACAAGATTCAACTGTAACTTCCATGCTATCTTCCCAATATTGTCTAGGAGCATAGTTAACGTCAACATAACCTCTTACCATAACTATGTGGGTTCCAGCATCAAAGCCAGCTTTAGAAAAACCAGTGTCTACCTTTGTATCTACTGTAAGCCTTTTTGCTACCTGTATACCATCCACAAACATTCTAATGCTTAATATTTTGGATCTTCCATAGTCAAAAGTAGCCCTACCACTAATTGTTTCACACGTATTGCTTTCAGCTTCAAAGATATTTTGTTGGAGATAGCATACTGGCTCTGTCCAATAGCCAGAAGTACCTTCTGTACCTTCCACCCATACTGATCCTACATTAGTAGTGTATCCATTACCACATAAAGGTCTAGGGGTATCGGAATCAGGCACTCAGCCGGTTCATCAATTACACTTTGATCTGGAGCAATCCAGGATTCCAAAGTGTAAGGATCCGACCAAACATGAACCTGATAAGGATCGTCAACATTCACCCAGTCGCCATATTCTCCACCTTCTCCATCTTCCCAAACAGCTTCTTGATCCTGAGCCATGATATCTTCACAGTCAGCATCATAATCTATCTGAGTAATGGGTTCGGGAGTCACAAAACAGTTATCAGGCTTTTCAAGAATAATGTTGAACGGTCCGACAGTGGCTGTTCCAAGATAATCATTATAGTATCCATCATCTGTCCAGCCATACGTCTTAAACTTTAAATGAACAACAAGTGTGACTTGTTCATTACCATCCCAAACACTGGAGTAAACTTGAGGAAAGCCGTAGTTGGACCAAAGAGTATCTACCTCGACAGCATAACGTGAATACTTAATGACACCGACAATTTGACTTAACGGCGGATTGACCACGAACTCATATCCATCACACGTCTCATCTTTAGAGATACCAAGTTCGACAGTAGATGGACATGCCTTAGTAAGCGTGATGTAATAACTATCAAAGTTGTAAGGAACATCCATTACAGTAGTAATATCTGTTGTTCCCTCTGGAGGGGCAAAATCATCATTATAGTTAAAGCTGTCATGAACATGAATTAGTACAATTGACCACCCATTTTTACTTGTGACGTGTATCTGATGACCTGACAAAAATTCAACATCTACATTAACGTCATAAAAAGTGTCAAGGCCTGAAACAGGCGTACTGTAGGCTGTATACTCTCCACAGTCTGGACCAGTTGCACTTGCGATAGTAAAGGACATTACAAGCAATGCTCCAACTATCAGTAAAATTTTCCAAAGCTTCTTCATCAATCCTCCTAGATAAGGGTTAATTGGTTAATAGGACTTTAATAACTTGGATATATTGAACTGCTTGTCACCTCCTTAAGGTGTTTTACATATTTTTGCTTTTTTTTGTTAAAGATCTTTATTTCGCCGTAATTCTCCTTCACTAGACGAACAGGGAAATAATGAGATGATTATATCAAAGATACACAAGAAAACAAATTATAGGACTGAAAATGAAATAATCGATTGGATTTTTAAGTACCCATTGTTCCTAGAGGAGATATTTTCTCGTTGCAAGAGAGCTTGATATTTTCTCTTGATAATTGTCAGCAATAGATAATAAAGAAAGAATCAATCGAGCTTATAGCAAAAATTATAATAACGTAAATTATGAGATTATTTTTAAGACTGTTTGTCTTGAGGATTAAATCTGCGAGGATATTTCCTACGTCTGGGTTGATAGGGCTTATGTTGTGGTTGCGGTTGGCGTTGTGGCTGTGGCTGTGGCTGTGGCTGCGAGCGTTGGACTTGTTTCATTTCTTGTGGTGCGGTTTTCTTTTTTCCCCAGCGTTCTTTTGAGGCATCAAGAACCTTTTGTTTATTTTGGTTAATAGAAACAGGAAGGGGGAGGGTATGAGCCAAGAAAGGCCTGTTGGATTGTCCATCTATAGTTAATTTCATGGCTACTTGGAAACGAGAAAGATTAACAAGATCATTTTCGGTAAAGACTTCTGAAAACTCCTTTTGAAGTATTTGAGCATCTTCAGCACCAGCCGTAAAACTAATCATTGTTCCAATGTTGCCCAAGATTGCCTTTTGGACTTCTTCGGGGATTTGAGCAATGTACTGGTTGGCTAGCATCAAATTAAGCCTGTATTTTCTTGCTTCGGAAAGAATCTTAATAAAGGATGTGGTGGCAAAGTTTTGGAATTCGTCGACGTAAAGATAGAAATCTCGTCTTTCTTGTTCTCTCATTTCTACTCTATGCATGGCAGCAAGTTGAATTTTTGTAATTAACATGGCCCCAAGCAAATTGGCGTTGTCTTCACCAATTCTTCCTTGTGATAAGTTGGCGAGGAATATTTTCCCACCGTCCATGACATCATCAATTTGGAACGAACCCTTTGGCTGACCAATTATTTCGCGAATCATTGGTGACAAAACAAATTGGCCGACCTTGTTTTGAATAGGGGAGATAGCCTCTTTTTGAAGCCGATCTGGCATTTTGTCGAATTCTTCTTTCCAGAAATGGACAAGGTTTGGATCATCTATCGTTTGAACAATTTCGTCTCGGAATTTCTTGTTTGCTAATAACTTTAAAACATCTGCCAATGTAGAGTTGGGTGTTTGAGTTAAGGTGAGAAATGCATTTCTTAGTATGTATTCCATTCTTGCTGACCAGACATTGGCCCAGATTTTAGTAAAGATAGAAAGTAGACCAGAGGCAGCCAACTCTGCTTCTTCTCTAGTTCTTACCTCAAGGGGATTAATAGTCGGTGGGTGACTATCAGCAGGATTAAAATAGATAACATCGTTGATTCTATTCTTAGGAATATAGTCAAGCAATATCTCAATTAAATCTCCGTGAGGATCAATAACAGCCATACCGCGACCTTTTTTAAGATCATCAATGGCCATGTTGGCAATCAAGGTGGATTTACCAGTACCTGTTTTACCTAGTGTCCAGATATGGCGTCGTCTGTCGAGAGTTTTAATCCCAAAAATTGTTTCTTTGTTTTTAAAGCTGGTTTTAGCAAAATAATTTATTCCCCTTTTTTCATCTTCAGATTTATCTAAAGCAATTGGTAGATCATCAGGAGCTTCCGAAAGGACAGACGTACCCCAAGCAATAGAAGTGGTTTTAATCTTGTCACTAGGTAGATGCCATATTGTAGCCAATTCTTGAATGTTTAGTATTTGATTGTCATCAACTTTTCTGCACAGTAGACAGGTGGTGGCGGACTTTTTCTTTAATTGAGAAGTTTTCTTTGAAGAGAACTTATTGGCATCAGCACGAGTGAAAACACCAAAACTAGAAACAAGCTCTCTTAGGGTTTGTTTCGTGTTCGCAGCTAGTCGTATTGTGACCTTGAATCCTGGGTAAGAAATTTTCTCAGTTATAATACTTGCGTCCGATCTTGGGGAATAAGAGCCATCTTCGTTTTTCGTACCCCGGTCAGCATATGAGGCTCCTTTTCTTTGCCAGGAAGAACTAGTTGCTTCTAAAGCAAACTGAACAAGTCCTATTTCATCTGGGTCACCTTTTGATAAGACAGAAAGGACAGAAGAGAGAGGATCAATGTCCTGAAATGATTCAAATGTAGCAATTGGGTAATAACTACCTTTACTAAGATAGAGTTTTTTTATATCAAGCTGTTTGTCAGTAAGGGGATCTGGTGTCTGCTCAATAAGAACAAGTGGATAATTAGATTGTATTTGTGTTTTAAGAAAAGGAACTAAGTTAATGTCACATGTTATTTGGAATCTTATTTGTTGATCAATAAGAATGATTTCTAGGGCTAGTGGCTGCGACTTTGTGCCTAAAAGTTTTTGAAATGAAGAGACGGAGTTTATCTGTGTTAATGCGGACAGGAATGTTTGAGCCGCTTCAGGTGTTACTTCTGTGTTTCTTGGAAGTTTTAACAGAAGAGTTGTAAGTTTACTCATACTACTATTATATATACGTATCTTTAAAATTACATAGAGGTAAACGAAAAAAATAGATAAAAAATAGTTTGTGATTAAGGCTAAATTATGGTAAATTGTTGGTTGTTCCAGGGTCCGTAGCTCAGTGGCTAGAGCGCTTACCTGATAAGTAAGAGGTCGATGGTTCGATTCCATCTGGACCCACAAGTATTCCTTCTTCCATCGGTTGACTCTTCAGGGGTGACTATATATAATAGTCACTGCCGATTGAGGCAAGTTACTTTATGAGAAGTTCAACATTTAACCAAAAACAAATCCTTACGGGTATTGGTGATGGATAGATAGTTTATACGCTTCTTGTATGTAACCGGCTTCAAGGCCGGTTTTTTAATTTAAAAACTAAATATATTTGTTAGGGGGCCTGTAGCTCAGCTGGCTAGAGCGCTACATTTGCAATGTAGAGGTCACCGGTTCGAGCCCGGTCAGGTCCACTTTGTTCTTTGACATCTGAAGGGAAAGGTCGCAAAATTCTACTAACGCAGACAGTGGATGCCTAGGTCTTATCTACCGAAGAAGGACGCACATAGCAGCGATATACACCGGTTAGGAGCTACGATCCGTTGACCCGGTGGTGTCCGAATGGGGAAACCCGTCTACATTTATCTGTAGTCAGCTTTTTCTCAACATGCAGACTTTGGTTTGTATGAACGAAAAAGTAGGGAACCGCCTGAACTGAAACATCTAAGTAGGGCGAGGAAGAAAAATCAAAAGAGATTGCCTCAGTAGCGGCGAGCGAAATGGCAAGAGCCTAAACCAAGAAGATTCTTCGGAATTTTCTCGGGGTTGCGGGACTCTAATATGGGAGTTAATAAGGTAGCAGAACAACTTGGAATAGTTGACCATAGAAAGTGAAAGTCTTGTATGCAAAACCAAATTAACCTCTAAGAGTATCCCAAGTACCACGAAGCACATACTTTGTGGGAATCCGGGGGAGCCATCCTCCAAGGCTAAATATATGATAAGAACCGATAGTGAACTAGTACCGTGAGGGAAAGGCGAAAAGAAGGGCGGAACGCCCAGTGAAATAGAACCTGAAACTGTTTGCGGACAAACCGAGAGAGCTTTAATTTATTAGAGTGATCTCGTGCCTATTGAAGAATGAACCGGCGAGTTACCTCCTTTAGTACCTTGTTTAAGTCACTTTAGTGATGAAAGCACAGCGAAAGCGAGTCCTAATAGGGCGATTATAGGTACTAGGTGGTAGACCCGAAACCAAGTGATCTATCCATGAGCAGGGTGAACTCTGATGAAAATCAGAAGGAAGCCCGAACCCGTGTCTGTTGCAATAGGCTGGGATGACTTGTGGATAGCGGCAATATGCCAATCGAACTTGGAGATAGCTGGTTCTCCCCGAAAGGTGTTTAGGCACCGTGGTCGTGTAAAAATATGGGGTGGTAGAGCTACTGGATGGGTTATCGAACGTAAGTGAGATAACTCAACCAAACTCCGAATAACCCATAAATCGCGACTAGACAGTCATACGGGGCTAAGCTCGTGTGACGAGAGGGAAACAACCCAGACTCTCAGCTAAGGTCTCTAAATTCTGACTAAGTTTGAAAGGAAGTCTTTTTTCATAGACAGCCAGGAGGTTGGCTTAGAAGCAGCCATCCTTTAAAGAAAGCGTAACAGCTCACTGGTCGATGAAAGAGGGCGCCGAAAATTTATCGAGGATTAAGTCAGGTACCGAAGCTAGAGATGTGCATCGTTAAGATGTACGTGGTAGGGGAGCGTTCCATGCGCAGTGAAGCTCAACTGTAAAGTTGGGTGGAGTACATGGAAGTGAGAATGCCGGTATGAGTAGCGCACTAGATGTGTGAGAATCACATCCGCCGAATGCCCAAGGTTTCCGTCGCAAGGTTCGTCCTCGACGGGTTAGTCGGCTCCTAAGGCGAGGCCATAATGGCGTAGTCGATGGACAAGCAGTTAAAATTCTGCTACTTGGAGTGAATCGTTTGAATTGGGGGTTAACTGAGCAGGATAATTGAAGCTTTCAGACAAATGAGAGTGTAAATTGTAAGATAGTTGGAATTGGAAAATCCGTTTCAACGTTTAATTGAGCAATGATACAAAGCACTAAGAGATTAGGGTGATTTCAAACACTTCAGCTTACGAGAAAAGGCTCGCAATGAGATTCAAATCAAGCCGTACCGTAAACCGACACAGGTGGGCAGGTAGAGCATACTAAGGCGATCGGGAGAAGGATTCTTAAGGAACTCGGCAAACAAGCTTCCCGTAACTTCGGGAGATGGGATGCCCACTTTATTGTGGGTTGCAACAAACGTTTGCTAGTCGACTGTTTATCAAAAACACAGGTCCGTGCTAAACCGAAAGGTGATGTATACGGGCTGACGCCTGCCCAGTGCTGGTAAGTTAAAGGGATAGGTCTTCTGTCTTCGGACATTAGGCTTTGAACCGAAGCTCCGGTAAACGGCAGCAGTAACTATAACTGTTCTACGGTAGCGAAGTTCCTTGTCGGGTAAGTTCCGACGTGCACGAATGGCGTAACGAGCTAGCAACTGTCTTGAGAATTCCCCCGGCGAAATTGCGTTGGCTGTGAAGACGCGGCCTATTTCCACCAGGACAAAAAGACCCCGTGGAGCTTTACTGCAGCTTGGCATTGATTTATGCATTTTAACTGTTGAGAGTAGGAGGGAGAGCTTCGGCTCGCCAATGAAACACCTCTCTTTGAAATGTGGTAAATCTTACCTAACAACCTTGAATACAGGTTGAGGGAACGTGCTAGGTGGGCAGTTTTACTGGGGCGGTACCCTGCTAAAAGGTAACGCAGGGGTACAAAGGTTGGCTTGCTACGGATGGAAATCGTAGTGAAAGTACAAAGGTTTAAGCCAGCTTGACTGTGAGGCCGACGGGCCAAACAGGTACGAAAGTAGGTCTTAGTGATCCTCCGATCCGCTATGGTTGCGGACGGAGCTTAACGGATAAAAGCTACCCCGGGGATAACAGAGTAGTCGCGCCCGAGAGTCCATATCGACGGCGCGGATCGCTACCTCGATGTCGGCTCACCACATCCTGGGGCTGAAGAAGGTCCCAAGGGTTGGTCTGTTCGCCCATTAAAGTGGTACGTGAGCTGGGTTCAGAACGTCGTGAGACAGTTCGGACTCTATCCGGTGGAAACGTTTGAGTCTTGAGGGGAGCTAACCTCAGTACGAGAGGACCAGGTTGGGGGAATCCCTAGTGTGCCGGTTGTCGTGTTTACGGCAACGCCGGGTAGCTACATTCCTAAGGGATAACCGCTGAAAGCATATAAGCGGGAAGCCCACCCCGAGATGAGGACTCAATTGTCATAGACATGAAGACTCCAGAGAGACTATCTGGTTAATCGGCAGGCAGTGGAAGGACAGTAATGTCTTAAGCTTACCTGCGCGAATCAGTCGATGAATTTAGCGTCCATTCCCTTCAGTTTTCAGAGAACAAAAAAACATTAACATATGTGGTTAATAAAGGAATTTATTAACCATAAAAATAGCCTAGTAATTTTAGCGGTGTGGAACTACTCCTTCCCATTCCGAACAGGAAAGTAAAACGCACCAGCGGCGACGATAGTATAGGGGCAACTCTATGCGAAAATAGTTCATTGCTGGGCTTTTTTTGTGGTTGCAAAATAGACACTAATAAGGTTATAGGTTATAATAACTTGCTTGATTGTATTCAATTATTAGTACTATCAGCTAATTGAGTTGAAAAAGAACGTTAACAATTTATTTAAGAACTAAATTTATCCGGATTTTAGATCCGAAGGAGGGTTCGTGAAGAAGTACAAATCGGTATTCAGGATTCTTTACTGGATTTTGATGGCATGTCTATTAATTGTGGAACCGTTTCAATATCGAAGGGAAGCTTTAACAAAGGCTCAATTAGAGAGTGTTTTACCGAAAGACTATCTTCCTGCGTTTTATGAACAGGTCGAAGAATTGGATTTCTATTTTTTGAAACGAGAAACTCCCTCTATTTTGAAAATAAGTCTGGATACAATTTGTTTGATTAATATAAACAAAGTTGCATTTTGGCACACTCCAGATGTATATGTTATCAAAGAGGAAGGTTGGTCCGAACAAAAAGCTTTGGATAGCAAGCCTTGTTTAGCTCACGAAATTGGACATGCAATTGATTCGAGTAACGATTGGGTTTCGGAAACCGAAGAATTCCAAAAAGCCGTGGATTTATCGCTTGAGATGTTGGAAGACGATCGAACAGAATTTTGTAGCTGGTGCTATATAGCAGAACAAATTCTTGCTACATCCCCAGGTATAAATGGAAACCCGTTATTGAAAGATTCATCAGGTAATGAGTGGGGTGGATACTCAGAGCTCTATGCAAACATATTTGCATACAGTTTGTCCCTAGATGAAATACCGCCACCATTGAGAATCTACTATCAGGACTATCTACCATAGATATTCCGAGCGCTTAGTAGGCAAAAGAGAGATGTAATATTATCTCTTTTTTTGCCGAACAGCGCTTTTTTTGTGGATTGAATAGGAGGCTAGAATGCGATATAATGCCTCTTAGTAAAAAGAAAGGCGGCATGGTAAGTGAAAACAAAGAAAAAGACTTCAAAAAAACCTCTTGAGATAAAGAGCATGGGAGAGCTCTTGGACGCTTATGGTGGAAAACCTAAGGGTTTAACTGTGGGACAAAGAATAACTGGTAAGATAGTTGAAATAAACTCCAAAAAGGTACTTCTAGATATTGGTTCAAAAACTGAAGGTGTTGTGGCTGAAAAGGCTTTTGATGAGGCTAAATCCTTTATAAAAGACTTAAAAGTAGGCGAGGAAGTTGAAGTTAGTGTTCTTATTACTGAAACACCAGATGGTTATACAGTCCTTTCTTTAAGAAGGGCAGCCCAGAACTCTATTTGGAAGAAATTAGAAA
>Ga0075122_10002343_pt1 | contig 12567 bp, 15 predicted proteins | sample AntAceMetag02UKB_FD_69790 | JGI IMG/M metagenome (GOLD analysis project Ga0075122, IMG submission 69790) | Saline lake microbial communities from Ace Lake, Antarctica - Antarctic Ace Lake Metagenome 02UKB | ecosystem: Environmental > Aquatic > Non-marine Saline and Alkaline > Saline | place... | reverse complement strand
TCAAAAACTTACGGAACTTCTGTAGAATTTTTAGATGACCAAAGACCTCCAAGAGAAGGAAGTCCATTTAGAGTAACTGTCTGGGATGGTGAAAAAGAAGTTTGTAATTTTCTTAGCTATTATTGGAATAGAGAAACTTATGATAATGTTCTCGTCGAAGCTGGCTTCAAAGATATTCAATGGTCTCCAATTGAAGTTAGTAAAGAAGGAATAGAAAAATTCGGAGAAGATTATTGGAAAGAATTCTTAGAAAAACCAACAATTGCAATTTTAGAGGCTAGGAAATAAATCCCTATTCAACAACACCACTAACCCCTCCATCCTTCTGAAACTTAATAACATTTTCAACAAACCCTTCAATTTTCTGCTCGTGCGAAACAACAATCAATTGTTTAGTATCAAGTTGTTCTAAAACCTCACGAATTTTATCAACCTGTTTATCTGAAAATCCATCTGTTGGTTCGTCTAAAATAACCAACTCCCGTGTTTTAATTTTACTCAAAAGAGAATTAATAACCTGATTCAAAGCAAGACGATAAGCCAACGCAATCGCAGTCCTTTCACCACCAGACAAATAAGCATAATCAATTTCATAATCCTGCTGTTCAATCACCGGCGTAAAATCATCTTTAAGATAAACATTAAACGACTCTGAAACAAGCATATTAAACCACTCTGCAAAAACCTTAGAAAATTCCGATTTCAATTTAATCATAACATTTTTCTCAACATAAGAAATTAAAGAAACAAATTTCTTACTAATCCAATTCTCAATTTCAGAAATATAATTCAAACGATTCTTCACATTTTCCATTTTCAATAATTTTGTTTTAATCTCTAAAATATTCCTATCAAAAACTTCAATTTCTTTTTTCAATTCGGCAAATTTAATTTCAGCAATCCTTTCCAATCTAGTTGCTTCCTCCAAAAGTTTTTCTTTTTCTCTAAAAATCAAATCAAATTTTGAAGCTTCTTCAAAAGATCTGTTCAAACTTGAATTGTGATTTTTCAATAATTCAACATCTTTCTCAAGCAAAATATTAGCATTTTTAACTTCATCTAAACGTTTTTGTTTTTCATCTAAACTTTGAAGTTTAATTTTTAAAACTTTAAAATTATCAATTTCTTTTTCTTTTCCATAAATTTCCATATCAATTAAAGGAATTTTTTTCAAAAGTTCTTTTAATTCCAGTTCAAACTTTTCAATTTCTTGATTATTTGTTGAAGAATCATTATGCGCCTTATTCATAACATTTGCCCTATAAATGGCGTCGACATTTTGTAAACAAGTTGGACAAACTTCAAGATTAGAAAGTTTAATCTCCAACTTTTTCAAATCATCATTTTTTAAATTCAACGACCCAATTTTAGAAGTAATCTCAATCCTCTTTAAATTTATTTTTTCTCTTTCATCTTTATTTATTTTAATTTTATTTTCTAATTCTTCAATTTTACTTTCATCAAACTTCAAACTACTTAATTCAATTATTTGATTTTCCAATTCAGGCAAAAATCTCTGATTTGTCAAAATAGAATCCTGTTTATTATTAATCATAATCTTGGTTTTTTCAATTTCTTGTAAAAGTTTATTTTTCTCCTCTATTTCTACAGAGATTTTTTCTTTATCTTCCAAAGCTAATTTTTTCTTTATCTTCCTCTCTTCAAATTCAGATTCTAATAAAATCAGATTATACTTTTTCTCCGCAAGTTCTTTTTCTTTTACAATAAGTCCTTCTTTTTCAGATTCAAAATTTACAACAATCCCCTCATTTAACCTTTTTTCTTCTCGAAGTTTCGATGCAATTAAAGAAGAATTTTCCAAAATTCTTTTATATTTATCAATTCCAAAAACATGTCTCAAAGTATTTATCCGCGTCTCAGAATCTTGCAAAATAATTTGTTTCATTTCTTCTTGAGGAGTATAGACTGTAAATTTATACAAAAGATTAAGTTTTTTAGAAAATTCTTTAGGATAGTTTAATAATTCAAGAACAGAATTTTTCAACTCCGTAACTGAAAACTCTTTTTTCTCTCCATTAACAGTAATAGCACAATAATCTTGAGTAATTGTTTTACTTCCTTTCTTTAACGATCTCTCAATTAAAACATTCTTATCATCAACTTTAAATTCAAGTTCAACTCTTCCGTCACTCTCTCCATTTCTTAAAAGAGAAGAACCCCTTTGCCCAGGCTGTAAACCAAACAAACCAAATTCAATTGCAAGAAGAATCGAAGTTTTACCAGAACCAACATCTCCCCACAATAAAGTAGAACCTTCTGAAAAATTAACTTCACATTCTTTATAACTCCGAATATTTTTTAATTTAACTCTTTTAATTATCATCAACAACCCTCCAAAAATCTTCAACAAGTCGATTAGAAAAATTCTCATTTGTTTCTCCTTCTTGTTTTTCAACTGAAAGAGAATTCATAACTCTAAAAATTAATTTATTAAAATCCGAAGGATTTTCTTTAGAATAATGTTCAATTGTTTCCTCTTCAACATTTTCAGAATCTTTAACTTCAATATCTAATTCAATTTCTTTAGAATTTAAATTATGTGTGTTCTTTAATAAAAAATACGCGCCTCTTTCTTTTACAAATTCCTCAATTTTAAGAAACTTAATATCTGAATTTTTCCCATTATCAATTTCTCCACAAACTCTCAATAAAACAATTTTATCTTTCAAATCTTTTTGAGCAAAGTCTGAAATAATTTTCTCTGTTGCAGTATGCGCGTCATTAATTTCTATTTTTAAGTATTCAATATCTTTTACTTTTAATTCAATTCTTTCTAAAAGATTATTTTGTTCAGTATCTACAATATAAAATCTCCCAAATTTCAAATCTTGTAATTCTTGAAAATTATTTGGAAAAATCGGCCCAGGATAAACAAAATTATTATATTTAAAATCAATATGCAAATGACCAAGTGCATAATAATCTGCTTGAGGAAGATTATCTGTTTCGATTGCATCAATTGGAAGTGTTCCTTTTGCCTTGTCAATAGTTGTATGCAACATAAAAATTTTAAACATTCCCGGAGAATCATTCAATCTTATTCTCCTTAGTTCTGGAATTTCCAAACCAGATTTCTTCCCAGGATAACCATAAAACGCAACACCTTTATGTAAAACTGGATTAAGATATATTAAATCATTTTTTTCTTCAGCATTAAAAACATTTTTACAAAATCCTGCCTTTTCTAAAACATCTAAAAAAGTTTTTCCAGAAACAGAATAGTCATGCGAACCTGCAATAATAAAACAAGGAATTCCTGCGTCCTTTAATTTTTTAAATTCTGCAAAAGTCTCTTTCAAAATTTCAATCTGGGGATACGCTGAATCAAATAAATCTCCAACAATTAAAACAAAATCCAACCGCGAATCAATACATTTTTTCATCGCCATCTGAAACGATTGAAAATTCAAATCCTGCATTGGTTGTTGCTTCCACCCTCCAAGATGAACATCAGCTATATGTGCAAATCTTACCATCTTTAGAAATTGTAATTATAGTTTTTAAAAATGATTGTGATAAAACCCTACAAACCTAACTCTTCAACCAAAATCTCAAAACCACCTTCATTCAATCGAATACCTGGAAACTTTTTCTGAATTTCCTCTGCAGTAATTTTTTTCTTAAATTCAAATTCTTTCTTAACTTTTTCCAATTCGACCAAAATATCTGCCTTATCAATTAAAGGATTTTCAATTTTTCCCATTGAATAAACTAATTGACAATAAATATCTCCTCCTTCCATCGCAGCATCATAAGAAACAATCAGCGAAACGTCAAATTTCTTTTTAATTAATTTTTGCGCAACTTTTTTTGCAAGATATTTAACACCTTGTCCTCCGGTTCCAGTTATAATTATTTTTTTCATTTAAAATTAACCCCCATTTCATTATCTTCTAAAACTCGATTTTCTTTAACAATTTTAAATTCAGTATAAGGTTTTACAATTTTTGGAATTGTTTTTCCTTTGAAAAATCTTTTTCCATTTGTAATGCAAGGAAAATAAATATCAACAAAAGAAAAACCTTCATACTTGAAAGCTTTCTCAAGACAAGAAGATAAATGTTTTATATTATAAGGATTTGTCCGAGCATAAAAATATTTTTTATTAGCCATTAAAAGTTTTTGAATATTCACAGGTTCAAATTCCATTCCATTGGGAGATGTTTTAGTAATTGCGCCCTTTTTTGTTGTAGGTGAAGCTTGTCCACCAGTCATTCCATAAAGATTATTATTAGCACAGATAATTGTTAAGTTTGTATTTCTTCGAGAACAATGTATAAAATGATTTAATCCAATTCCCAATAAATCTCCATCTCCAGATAAAACAAAAACATTTAATTTTTTATTTGCACGTTTCAATCCTTCTGCAATTGGAATTGCCCGGCCATGAAGAGTATTTACAGAATCAAAACCAAAATAACCAGAACTTCTTCCAGCACAACCAATTCCTGAAACAGCAACATTACTTTTTTTATTTTCTACAATTTTTTTAATTGAATTAAGAATAGAATACAACCCACATCCCTTACACCAAATTATTTTATTTTCAGTCATTTTAATTTTTCCCGAACTTCATCTAAATTTATTTTGCCGTCTAAAATAGAAATACTTTCAACTTTCTTTCCTAAAATCTTTTTCAACTCCCCAGAATACTGTCCATTATTCATTTCAACTACAATAACTTTTTTGTATTTATTTGCAATTTCCTTAATTTGTTTTTCTAAAACAGGAAATAATCTAATTGGCCTAAAAATAGAATACTTATCTTTAAAACCAGAAATCGTCCTCGAAACAATTCCATAAGCAATAATTAATTCATCAGCTTTTTTATTTTCAATATATTCATAAAATTCATAATTCTTCGCAACATTCAAAACTTCTTTCTGATAATCTTCAAACCATTCTTTATAATAATCAAAATCTTTTGTTTTAGGAATATTTCCTTTAGACAAAAGTCCTGTAACATGTTTATTATTTTCTCCTAATGGTTTATCTTTACGTTTAATAGAATTTACTTTACTTAGCTCAACAGATTCATACATGTGGGAAATCATTTCATCTGAGAGAAGAATCACAGGAGTCTTACTTTCTTCAGAAGCATTAAAAGAATGAATTGTATATTCGTAAAGTTCTTTTACAGAATTTGGGTAAAAAACAATCGGGCAATAATCTCCATGACTTCCATATTTTGTTTGTAAAATATCTCCTTGACTTGCAAAAGTCGGCATCCCTGTCGAAGGTCCAACTCTCTGAACATTAACAAGAACCATTGGAGTTCGCGTCATGTGCCCAAAACCAATTCCTTCTTGCATTAAAGAAAAACCAGGCCCAGAAGTTGCAGTCATTGATTTCTCCCCAGCCAAAGACGCACCTAAACATAAATTCACAGAGGCTATTTCATCTTCTGCTTGAAGAAAAGAAATATCTTTATCAACCAAAGATTCCATAATTTCAGACGCAGGAGTTATAGGATAACCTGCATAAAACTTCATTCCCGCATCCAAAGCACCTTGCGCAATAGCTTCATTTCCTTGAATAAATTTTCTAGCCATAAACAAACAAATAAACTACAGATTAAAAGGTTTACTAATTAAAAATATAATTTATCACAATAATCCTTATAAACAAACAAGGTATTTTTATATAATGGATCCTCCTTATAGAACCCTTTATGACGTAGTTAATCTTCCTAAAAAAAGTCAAGAAAGAGGAATATTATTAGAAAGCCTTATTGGGCGAACAATTCTTCTTCCTTTAATTAGTTCTGCAGCTCAAAATAAAATTGTTTATGAATTAGGGAGATTAGATTCTTATAAGCCTGACGAGATATCCCTTTCTTCTAAAAATAAGCTTGGAACTCCTGAAATAAGAAATCATGAATTACATGATATCTCCAGAGATTATCCCATCTTGGTAGAAGTTATTAGTTAATCAATTCCCATACACACAATTCTTCCATAAATAATTTTTCACAACCAACCTGTTCTTTTTTCCAATCAAGCCATTTAACTCCCTTTGTTAAAGAACTTGTAATTAAAAAAATTCTTCCATTCTCCTTCAGATAATCTCCAACTTCTTTTAAAAATTTATTAATAATTTCACAACCTTTTTTTCCACCAGTTGTTGCTGTTCGCGAATCACAAGGTTCTCGAGAATCTTCTGGAAGATATGGGGGATTAAAAATAATTAAATCAAACATCTCAGAAACATTTTCAAATAAATCAGAAACCACACAATTAAATCCCAAACTACTACAATGATTAACTGCATTTTGATTTATATCCACTGAAAAAATATTTTCTTTTTTAACTCCAACTTTCAAAGCTGTTTCAAGATGAATTCCACTTCCAGCACCAATTTCTAAAAACTTCAAATCAGAATTTTTCCCTAACATCTTAGGTAACTTTTCCTTTAAAATTTCTGTAAGAAGAAATGAATCTTCTGCTGGTTGATATATCATAAAAGTTCTAACCAAACCAACTTAAAATACTTTCCTTAAAAATTAAAACACTAACAAGCCCAGCAATTAAAATTAAAAGCACAATTCCTAAACCAATCACTAAACCTTTTGAAGCCTGCTTAGAATTTTGCGGTTTAAAATTAGTTTGATTATATCCTGAAACTTTTTCTGGTTTTTTTATAATTGGTTTGGGGTTAACACCCACAATCTTTGGTTTAACATTAACAACTTGCGGTTTATTTTTATCAACATAACTTGAAACTTTTTGAATAGGTTGACCTGGGTTTAAAACAGGTTTTACATTCGAATTAACAATAGGCTTTTTCTCAACAACTTCTTGACCCTGAACAACTCGCCCAGCGCCTTGAACATCTTCCATAGGATAACCCGCATTAACAAAACCCTGCATCGCCTGTTGCAAACTTTCACCTTTTTCCATTGCATGCTTTAATCCATAAACTAAATTTGATTTCATTTCAACCTCAACACTTTTCCATTTGTACATAGATGCGCGGTTTTATTAAGAACATAACCTAATTCGGTTGTTGCAAGTTTAATAAGTGGAAGTTCTTGTTCAATAGAACCATGTGCAGGAATAATATGTTTTGGTTTTAACAGTTCAATTAAATCTCTCAAATCTTCACGACCACCATGACCTGAAACATGAACATCTGTTTGCAATCTTACACCAATTTTTCTCAACTTAGCATCCATTTTTTGACGCGCCAAAATATTTTCAGGAACAGGAATTACAGAAGAAGAAAAAATCAAATGATCTCCTGGCCTAAATCTAAAATCTGTTTCTCCTTTTACAACCCGATCTAAAATTGAACCTTTTTCTGATTGATGACCAGTACAAACAACCAAATATTTTCCTCTATCTTTTTCAACTCTTTTCAAAAAAGAATTAATTTGTCTACGGTATTTTAACAATCTTATATCTTTAATAAAAGGGCATTTACCGACTTTAAGTGCACAATTAACATATTTATTCAAACTTCTTCCAATAAAAACAATTTCACGATTTGTTTTTTTACCAAACTCAACAATACTTTTTAACCTAGGAATATGCGACGAAAAAGTTGTAATAAAAAATGCAGTTTTTCTTCCCCTAACAAAAGAAATCGCATCTTCAACCATGTTCCGCGCAATTCTTTCACTAGCCGTTCTTCTATCTGTATCTGAATAAAGTGCATCAACAACGAGAGTATGAATTCCTTGTTTAGCTAATTCTTTTAATCGACGATAATTTGTAGGCGGGCCCATCACAGGATGATTATCAAATTTAAAATCAAGTGCATAAAAAAACTTTCCTTCTTTAGAATGCAAGACACAAAAAACACAACCAAGAGTAGAATGAGTTGCATTAACAAATTCTAGTTTTAAATTTCCTTGAGATTTCAAAATATAATTTGTATTTTCGTGCATAATTTTTTGTTTATTTCTAACAATAAGTTTTTCATCCTCAATAATAGAATTTAAAAAAGCCATAGTAAAAGGTGTTGCAATGATTTCTGCATTTGGATAACGTTGCGCAAGATAAGGCACAGCTCCAACATGATCAAGATGAGGATGCCCAATAACAATTGCTCGAACTTTTTTTCTCCAACCTAAATCATCTAAAATCAAATCATTAGGAACAGCTTTAATTCCTCTCAACATTCTCTCAGTATATTTTGGTTGAGGAAATTCTTTTTCTTGGAGTTTTATCAAAGGAGGCAAATGAACACCGCAATCAAAAATCACAACATCATCTCCAACTTTAACAGCAGTCATATTTTTTCCAACTTCTTCATATCCTCCAATAGTACATATTTCCATCATTTTTTATTCACAACTTTTATAAATATAATTAGAATCATTAGTTTATATAAGTTTTTAGAAAAATTTTACTCTTTAAAATTCTTTTCATCTATTCCTCTTTTATAGATATCTCCTTCAGAAGAGTTTCTTTGCATTCTCCAAAATTCTCCTTTATTTTTTGTTGGAACTTGGCCAAAACAACCACTTCCATCTGAATTATATGTTCTAAAACTTTCTAGATTTAAATTAATTCCTTGATTAAGATGAGGGACTCTTAGATCAATTATTGGAATTTGATTGCTTTCAAATTCATTAGCATCATGCATATCATAAATTATTTGATCAATTTTAGCCTGACGTTTTGATTCTCTCTCTGTTAAGATATATTGTTCAGCATTATCTCCTTCAAAGATATCTCCTCTAGGAACATATTTTTTAATAAATTTAAAATTATCTCTATGTCCGAGAAATGTTTGGTTATTAGTCGAAAAACTAGAAGTTATTCTAAATTTAGAATCTCCTTTTGGAGTAAAATCATCTTCTGGAAAAACATATCTCGCAGGCCCTTGACTAGCATCTTCTTCTAGAGGATATAATGTAGTATTAACAATTGCTAAGATTCCTATTGCATTTAACCTAAATTTCTCAAATCTATCTTTAATTTTATCTTTTATTGTCATATTTTTTCTAACAATTTAATGTTTATAAATCTTTCTATTTTGTTACTCTTATTAAAAAGTAACATAAACTCTAACATATCAAAACATTTAACAACTCTTTCTTCTTCTTAAAAATATGAAGCCCCTAAATCCATCAATGAAAGAAAACAAAAGATATTTATTAGTAAAGGGCAAAAATCCAAAGCAACATATTGAAAAAGCAATCTTAGAATTTATAGGAATTAATGGGATGTCAAAGTGCGGACTTTCTTTCATAAAAACAACTTCAACTTCTGCAACAATTTGCATCAACAGAGAAATGGTTGAAAAAGTCAGAGCCTCACTTGTAGTTTATTCTGAAAAAATGATTGTTGAAAAAGTTAGTGGGACTTTGAAAGCTTTAGGTAAATAACTCCCAATAATTTTATAAACCCTCCAAATCTCTAAAAACAACGGAAGAATTAAATATCATACTTTCTAAATAATAAAATGGATATGCCAACAGATATGCAACATCAGCAAATGGGTTATGACCGAACTGCAACAATGTTCTCTCCTGACGGTCATTTGCTTCAAGTAGAATACGCAGAAAAAGCCGTGCGACTAGGAGTTTCAAGCATAGGAATCGTTTGCGCCGACGGTGTTTTAATAATCGCAGACAAAAGAATAACAGACTCATTAATAGTTTCAGAATCTGCAAGAAGAGCGCACGAAATAGATTCTCATTTAATTGCAAGCACAGCAGGAATAACTTCTGATTCAAGAATTTTAATCGAAAAAGCACAATTAATATCTCAACAACATAGATTAACATACGATTCTCCAGTTGAACCAGAATTAGTAATCAAAGAAATCTCAAACATAAAACAACAATTCTCTCAATACGGGGGCGCAAGACCTTTCGGAGTTTCAATGATGTTGGCCGGATTAAACAACAAAAAGCCACAACTTTTCACAAGCGATGTAACTGGAAATTATTTTTCATATTGTGCAAATGCAATTGGAGAAAACGATGAAAAAATAAGAGAATTATTAAAAGAAAAATACAAAAAAGATTTAACAATAAAAAAAGCAACAAAATTAGCTTTAGAAATTTTAAAAGAAATTCAAGGTCCAAAATTCGAAATAAAAAACTTCGAATTAATGTATATTAAAGTAGAAGATAAAAAATTAATTCGCTTAGAAGGCGAAGATATTAATAAATTATAAAATGCCACAAACATTAGCAAAAATTAGAAAAGGTTCGAAACATTTTGAAATAATAGTTGATCTTGATGAAGCACTTGAGTTTAAAAAAGGTGAATCAAATTTCTTACAAGTTGAAGGAGATAAAATTTTTACAGATTCTAAAAAAGGACAAATTGCATCAAGTTCAGATTTACAAGAAGCATTTTCAACAACAGATGTCGACGAGGTTGCAAAGAAAATTGTTAAGTCAGGAGACATTCAAACAACTCAAGAATCTCGAAGTGCAGAACAAGAAGTAAAGTTCAAACAGATTTTAGATTTTTTAGTAACAAATGCTGTTGATCCTCAGACAGGAAATGCAATTACAGGCGAAAGACTTAAAAATGCGTTAAACCAAGCAAATATTAATATAAAGAATACATCAGTGGAGAGTCAAATTCCTGAAATTCTTGATAAGTTAACAACGATTATTCCAATAAAGATCCAGACAAAAAAAGTCAAGATCACAACGCCTGCGATTCATACAGGAAAAGTTTACGGAATAATTCAACAACATAAGGAGTCAGAAAAGTGGCTCGACAACGGAGATTTAGAAGTCATCGCAAACATTCCATCTGGAATGATAATGGACTTTTACGATAAATTAAATTCAATCACGCACGGAAGTGCATTGACAGAAGACATTAAAGAATAAAATGACAGAAGAAAATAAAAGACAAATAGTTATTCCCGGAGAAGTTCTTGCAGAAGGTGACGAATCTCTTCCAGGAGAAGGAACAGAAAAAAAAGATGGAAAAATAACTGCGTTAAGATTCGGATTATTAGAAGAACGAAATAATTTAGTTAAAGTAATTCCCTTAGCAGGAGTTTATCAACCTCGAGTAAAAAATATAGTTATTGGAACAGTTTCAATGCTAACTGGAAACGGTTGGGTAATAGACATAGGCGTATCAGATAACGGATTCATACCTCTTTCAGAAGTTCCAAGATATGTAAATAAAAACGCACTAGAAGAAGTTCTAGATATTGGAGACACAGTTGTTGGCGAAATATTCTCAATAAACAAAAGAGGAATTGACATGACAATAAAAGGAAGAGGATTAGGAAGAGTTGATGGCGGATTGATTATAGAAGTAAATCCAAACAAAGTTCCAAGAGTAATTGGAAAAGAAGGAAGCATGATAAAATTAATAAAAGACAATGCAAATTGTAATATTAGTGTTGGACAAAATGGAAAAATTTTAATCAATGGAGACAAAACAGAAGACGAACTTTTAGCAAGAAAAGCAATTTTATTTGTTGTTGAAAAATCTTTTATGTCTGGTTTAACAGACGAAGTTGAAAAATTTTTTGCGGAGGAAAAAAATTAAAATGACAATAAAAAGAAAAGATAACAGAAAAGCTGACGAGATGAGGCCCTTCACAGCAAAAGTTGGAGTAATTCCAAATGCGCAAGGTTCAGCAATGTGGCAACAAGGTGGAACAATTGTAATCGCTGCAGTTTACGGGCCAAAAGAAATGCACCCTCGAAATCAAAGAAATCCAAAAACAGGACAACTAAGATGTAATTATACTTTAGGAAGTTTTTCAGTTGAAGAAAGAGCAAGACCTGGAAGAAATCGAAGAGCAATGGAACTAGACAAAATAATCGAATGGGCATTAAATCCAGTTGTAGATTTAAGTGAATTCCCAAACCAAGTTGTCGACGTGCATATACATATTGTGCAAGCAGACGCTGGAACACGATGCGCAGGAATCAACGCTGCAGCAATGGCTTTAGCACACGCAGGAATCCCCATGAACGACATTGTTTCAAGTGTGGCTGCAGGAAAATTAGACACAGAATTAGTTTTAGATATTGATAAAGACGAAGAACATTACCCTGACGGAGAAGGTTCAACAGATATTCCAATAACAATGACTTCTTCAGGAAAAATAACCCACATTCAATTAGATGGTAAAATTTCAGCAGAGCAACTAAAAGAAGTTGTATTAATGGCTAAAAAAGCAAATAAACAAATCTACGAAGTTCAGAAAAAAGCTTTAAAAGATTGCTTGGAGAATAAATAAAATGATAACATCAGATTTAACAGCAGAAAGAATTAGAGAATATCTTCAACAAGGAAAAAGATTTGACGGAAGAAAATTAACAGAGTTTAGAGATATTAAAGTTGAAACAGGAATTTCAAAAAATGCAGAAGGTTCAGCAAGAGTTAGAATTGGAAAAACAGAAGTTATTGCTGGAGTAAAAATGTCTACTGGGGCTCCTTATGATGATTCACCCGATGCAGGAAACTTTATGGTTACGGGAGAACTTACCCCATTAAGCTCACCAAGATTTGAAGCAGGTCCACCAAAATTCCCAGCAATTGAATTAAGCAGAGTAATTGACAGAGGATTAAGAGAATCAGGTTTTTTAGATTTCAAAAAATTATG
>Ga0075122_10002340_pt1 | contig 12570 bp, 16 predicted proteins | sample AntAceMetag02UKB_FD_69790 | JGI IMG/M metagenome (GOLD analysis project Ga0075122, IMG submission 69790) | Saline lake microbial communities from Ace Lake, Antarctica - Antarctic Ace Lake Metagenome 02UKB | ecosystem: Environmental > Aquatic > Non-marine Saline and Alkaline > Saline | place... | reverse complement strand
TTCAAGTAAGCAGTTAAATAATCAATTTGAACAAAACCACCTTTTCCTTCAATAATTTTTTCAATTTCACTTTTTAACATGTCTCTATGTAGCATATGATAAAAAATCTATAGAACTATATAAGGATTATTGTGGCTCAGCGAAGTTGAGTCATGCCTGAGGTATGCCTTTAGTAAATATTTAGAATCTTCTTGAGTCATTAAATTATTTCGAGGTACGCCTAAATGGTGTGGAGAATTACTTCTTATTTATAGTCTTCAATCCTTCCAAGACTTCTAATTCAAGTTCTAATTTATTCAATCTTTTTTCTTTAATTTGGTATTTACTCATATAAACTCCGTTTCCTTGATTATAAAATTTAAACTCAGAACCCCAATAACTTTTAACAATAATATCTGTTTTATTATCTTTATTTACATCTTTTGAATCTAGACTTTGTGGGGCGTACATATTATAACCAATTACTATTCCAGTTAAAACCCCTATTGAAGCAACAAAAATCCTATTTCCTAATGCCATTTTATTATTTATTCTCCACTAAATATTTTCTCATTTGTTTCATTGTTAAATCTTTATGAGGAATAGAACTATGAACATCATAATGAATTCCAAATTTATTGTATACTTTAGCCCATTCATTTGGTAGTGTAGCATTATCCTTATTGGTATCTGCAATAATTGAGATTTTCCTTTCTAATTTTTTAGGTTCCTGTATGGAATAATTTCCTATAAAACCTGTAAGTCCTATAAGACTAATTGTAGATACTACCAATCCACACCATCCATATAAAATTTTTTTATCCATGGAAATGAAATAAATTAATGGTTTAAAAGGATTATCGTTTTAGAAACTTACTTACTTTTTCTTTTTAGTAATCTCAGTACACATACCAGCAGCAACAGTAACTCCAGCATCTCTTACAGCGAATCTACTCATGAAAGCATTGTCTCCTTGAGCCTCTAAGCATACATTTCCTTGTGGCTTAATTCTAACTTTTGCTGTGTCCCCATTCTTCAAGAAGTCTGGGCTTTCCTTAATTGTTTCACCAGTTCTTGGATCGATTTGAGCAATCAATTCAGTAAATTGGCAAGGAACTTGAGCTGTGTGAATATGGAATACAGGAGTATATCCTTTAGCTAATACAGTAGGATGGTTAATTACAGTGATTGTTCCAATGAATTCTTCAACAACAGGTATTGGGTTAGCAGCTTCGCAAATAACATCTCCTCTTGCGATATCTTTCTTTCCAACTCCTCTAACATTAATACCAACATTATCTCCAGCAGGTGCTTCGTTCATTTGTTCGTGGTGCATTTCAATAGTCTTAACTTCACCAGCAATACCTTCACCAGTTCTACCTGGAAGAACCATTACTTTTTGTCCAATCTTCATAATACCAGTTTCAATCTTTCCAACAGGAACAGTTCCAATACCAGTAATATCATAAACATCTTGTATGGGCATTCTCATTGGTAAGTTAGTTGGTGGTTCAGGAGCAGGGAACAAGTCAAATTGTTCCAATATAGTTGGTCCCTTATACCAAGGCATTTTTTCTGATTTCTTAACAATATTATCTCCTTGAAGTCCAGAACAAGCAATGAAAGTAGTTGTTTCAGGGTTGATTCCAACACCTTGTAATAACTTTCCTACATCTTCTTTAACTTTGTTGAATTTATCTTCTTTGTATTCTACAGCATCCATCTTGTTAACTGCTACACAAAGGTGTTTAACTCCCATTGTTCTCAATAACCACAAGTGTTCTGTAGTTTGAGGTTGTACTCCAGCAGGCGCAGCAATAACCAAGAAAGCCACATCAGCTTGAGAAGCACCAGTAATCATGTTCTTAACAAAGTCTCTGTGACCAGGTGCATCAATGATTGTGATTTCGAACTTTTGAGTAATTAATTTCTTATAAGATAAATCAATTGTAACTCCTCTTTCTCTTTCTTCTTTAATATTATCCATAACATAAGCAAATTCAAATCCAACTTTTCCTTGCTTTTCAGCTTCTTCCTTAAGTTTCTTCATAGCTTGTTCAGAAATAACACCGCTATCAAACATTGTTCTACCAACTACAGTTGATTTTCCAGCATCAACGTGTCCAACGAACACTGCATTCATATTTGGTTTTTCTTTAGCCATTTTGTTTTATGTTTTAAATGGATTAAAAATCTTTCGATTTTTTCTAGCCATTTTGTTTTTGTTTAAATGGGTTATGAAAACTTTCTGTTTTCTTTAGCCATTTTTGTTATGTTATAAAATTCCGTAAGAAATTTTTATAGTTATCTAAAAAAAAATGTATTTATAAATCTTTCGTTGGTCCAGAACAATAATATTTTGAAAAAAAGCTTTATCGTCGGGAGGGTTAGTGATTAAATATTTTGGAAAACAATGGCAGCCAATAAGATTGCCCAAGGAAAAATATAATCTGAGATAAAGACCATCACTTTTCTATTGGGTTTAAATCCAAGATATTCTAAAATTTGAGTATAGATTGTCATTATTCTTTTCTTAGTGTTAAATTGTTTTTTTATTAATAAACAATCTCCAAATGTAATTAATTGAAGATAATATAGAAATACTCCGAAGAGAATTATTTTCCAAGCCAACCAAAAAGGAGAGCTCCACATAATAATTACAATAACTAAATGTATCCAAAAATAAAATATTTTATTCATACAACATACAAGAAAATTAGATTTTAAAAATTATTCTAAAGAAATTGGAGCATTATGTTTAGTTCGAACTTCTATTGCATCAAAAATATCTGCTAATTTTTTGAGTTGTTTGATTTCTATATCCTCTCCTCCAATACAAATTTTTGTTCCATCTAAATTATATCTAAGTTGAATGTTTTCTTTATGATAGGGAAACTCAGTTCCTCCATGATTTTCAAATCCATCTTTCTTTAAGATTTTTTTAATTTCATTTTCTCCACGTTTATCCATAAAAAGATTATATTCCATTAATTGTTTGAGCAAAAATAGTTTATAAGAATTATTGTATCAATTGAATTTTTGTTCTTTCAAAATATTAGTATTTAAGTTCAAAAAATAATGCCCGGTGGGATTAAGTCCTCGAGATTTTAAACTTTCCACATCAAAAGGTAATCCAGTCATCTTCATTAAACTAATTTTAGTGGGGGATACAAACATATAATTAATTTCATCTCCTTCTATTCCATATTTTTCATGAAGCGATGCACGAGTATATCCTGAATTATTTCTTATGATCTTATCAATTCCTTCTGGATTTTTTTCTGATCCAGTAACCATATGAAATTTCCCTGTTAAACTATTACAACCATTTTCTTCAGTAAATGATTTTGGATTTTTAAAAAAATCTTCTATATTTTGATAAATAATTATTTGTCTCATAATAAATTTTAGAATATTTAATTCAACTATTGGTTTTCAGCCAATCCCTTTCTAGCCCTAATCTTCTTAATTATTCCTGCTTGCATTGTAACAGGCACTGGTTCGAATAACTGATCCAATAGCGACGATGTTCCACGACCTTCTGTAGCTGAACGTAAATCATTTGACCAACCAATCATTTCTGCAACAGGAAGCTTAGCTTTAATTTCATCTTGTTGCATATCAAGAATTTGTCCACGCTTTCCACCAACAAGTTTTGTAACTGTTCCCATGAAACTATCTGGTGCGTCAATAACATGAATCTGTAATGGCTCTAAGATTGCTGGAGATGCTTCTTTTAATGCTCCTTGAATACCTTCTCTAACTGCGGGATAGATTTGTGCAGGGCCACGATGAATCGCATCTTCATGCAATTTAATATCCACAAGAGTAACTTTCATTTTCATTGCTGGTTCTCTAGCTAAAGGACTTGCATCCATAACCATTTCAAAAGCATCCATAACCATTTCAATAACTTCACCAATGTGAACTTCTCCACGAGTTTCATCTAAGAACATATTCCCTTTGTAAATATCTTTAACATTTCTAATTTCATCACCAGACCAACCCAATTCTGTAAGTGTGTTTGCAATAGATTCATTCTTCTTCTTAATTCTTCCCTCGTGTAAATCACCTTTTTGAATTGCATCATATAGCTCTGCTTCTAATGGAGCAACTTTGATAAAGAAACCATTGTGTTTATTTGGACTTCTACCTTCTTTAATAGGAGATTCTTTTTTAGCTGTTTCTCTATAAACAATAATTGGAGCAGAAGTTTTAACTTCTAAACCTTTTTCAGTTTTAATTCTATTCTCAATAATTTCTAAATGAAGTTCGCCCATACCAGACATTAAACTTTCACCAGTTTGATCATTAATTTCAATCTTCAAAGAAGGATCTTCTTTACCTACTTGTCTCAAAACTTCAATTAGTTTAGGTAAATCAGCAGCTTTAGTAGCTTCAATAGATTTTGTAACAACAGGATCAAATAAATGTGTAATTGCTTCAAAAGGTTCAATTTCTTCTTGTGAAACAGTTTCTCCCACAACAACATCTCTTAGTCCAACAATTCCAACAATATTTCCTGCAGTAACTTCATCAACAACAACTCTTTGAGCACCTTTGTAAACAGAAACCTGTTGAACTCTTGTTTTATGTTTAGCAACTGACATATTAAGTTCATCTCCCTGCCTTATTGTTCCTGAAAATAATCTTCCTGCTGCAACTTCTCCTGCGTGCTTATCTATAACAATTTTAATTGGAACAAAAGCAACTTCTCCTGCAGCATTACATCCCATTAAATCTTTTCCAACTTTTGAATTAATATCCCCATGCCAGATTTTTGGAATCCTATATTTTTGAGCATCAACAGGATTAGGATGGTGTTCAACAGACATACCCAAAACAACTTCGTGTAAGGGAGCTTTTTTTGCTAATTCCTTAATATTTTTAGCTATTTCTTCATCAGAACCTTGGTATGCATCAATAACTTCTTTGAAAGTAATTCCTTTTTCTTTCATATATGAAAAACTTAAAGCCCAATTGTGAAATGCAGAACCAAATGCAACTGTTCCTTCGCCAACACCAACTTTCCATTTTTCTTTATATCCTTCAGGAGCAATTTGTTCAATTAATCTATTTACATGATCAATAATCTTAATAAATTTCTCTTGCATTGCTTCTGGAGTCAATTTAACTTCCTTAATCAATCTATCAACTTTATTTATGAATAGGACTGGCTTAACTAATTCTTTAAGTGCTTGACGTAAAACAGTTTCTGTTTGGGGCATTACACCTTCTACAGCACAACTCAAAACAACACATCCATCAACAGCACGCATAGCTCGAGTAACGTCTCCACCAAAATCAACATGTCCAGGAGTATCAATTAAGTTAATCAAATAATCTTCTTCATTAATATTGTGAATCATGCTTACAGAAGCTGAATCAATTGTAATTCCTCTAGTTGCTTCATCTTCGTGGAAATCTAAAGCTCTTTGTTTACCTGCTGTTTCTTGAGAAAGCATTCCTGCACCAGCCAAAAGATTATCTGAAAAAGTAGTTTTACCGTGGTCAATGTGGGCAGCAATAGCTATATTACGAATTTTGTCTTGGTGTTTCATTAATGCGCCAATATCTTTTTCTGCCATTTGATTAGAATACTAAAGATTTGTAAAATTAGTTTAAAAGCTCTTCGGTTTTTATTTGAAGATATTTTATGTTGAGCACAAAAATTTGGGGGACCATAGAAAGTTTGGGGTGAATGTCTTTAAAGTTGTTGATTGAAATATCTTAGATTTTTGGGGGGTGAACTATGATTACACCCTTATCTACAAAATCTCCTTTACCATTATTAATTTCATTAACATCTGATTCCTTTACACGATAAATGCTATTTGTTACAACCTTTCCTTTGTCATTTTCCCAAACTTCTCCATTTAATTTAAGGATCAAATCTCCTTCTTTAATTTTCTGGGGGATTGTTTTTGGAAGTTTACCCAAAATAGTATGTTTGTATTTCAAAATAAATTGATCGTAGTGATCTTGACTTACTAATGCACTTCCATTTTTTTGGACATATTCTTGAGTAAACCAGGGTTCTTCTAAATTTTCTATCCTATCCATAAAAAAGCCACTAATTTAGGGTTTAAATAGCTTTTTATAGACGATAATTATTCTTTTTTTCTTAAAATATATCTATTAAATACAGAAACTAAGCATTCTCCAAGTTCTGAAAATTGTCTTAAAAGTATCTTACTTGGATAAATTCCTGCACTTCGCGGATCAAGATTATTTGCATATTCTTCAGCACTAATCTCTCCTTTCAAATATCTATCGCAATTAATTACATCTTTTTCTAACATGTTCTATTAACTTAATGAACCTTTATAAGAATTATTGTGTTCTTTTTAATTCATACATTTTCTTATCTAATTTTCTTATTTGAGATTCATAAGAAGATTCTAAATCACTTTTTTCAATTAATAATTTGGTTTCTTGTGCTTTTCTAGCTAATAATCCAACAACATCAACATCGTCTAATTCTGATTTTGGTCCCCAACCCATTTTATTCTCTTTAATACCCCGTGGTCTTGCCTCGGGGAGCTTTACCATTACCGCATCTTGCCATTAAAGAATTATAATTTATTTTATTACCCATTTTAACGTGCACTATCTGCTTGTTTTTCAGCATCATTCTTTTTTCTAAGAGCAAAACTTTCACCATTATTGTCTGCAGCCATGATAATTTCTTCTGCCAATCCTTGAACAATTGTTTTCTTTTTATTGAATGCTTTATCAGAACCACCGTGTACAATATGTTTCAAAGCAAGGTTTACTCTTCGTATTGGAGAAACATCAACAGCTTGAGGATATCTAGCTCCACCATATTCAATAACTGTAATTTCATCCATTGGAGCTGAATTTTCAATTGCTTTTACAAAAACAGCAACTGGATTTTTTTGAGTTCTTTTTTCAACTAATTTGAAAACATCTAAAATAATTTTCATGTTCTTAGAATATTTTCCAGTAGTATGTCCTATTTCAATTCTATGCTTTTTACCTCGATGTCCTGCAACAGAAAGTTTATTCATGAATCTCTCAACAATGTTAACTTTTACTTGTCCAAATTTTTGAACATTTCTACCATGACTTTTTACAATCAATTTTGGTTCAAGATTAATTGCATTTTTCAAACCAGGATCTTCAACTTGAATTTCACTTAAATCATATAAATCAAATATTTTGAATACAGGTAATTGTGTTGTTGTAGTTGTTTGACTTTCTTTTGATTCCATTTTAATTTGTTCTCCTATCGTTCTTTGCTGTAGCCAATTCATTTGTGTTGGAATCAAAAGTTGTTTCTCTAATTCCCTTAACCAAATCTTGCTCAACTAATCTATATCCTCTTTCTTTTTTTCCAAAGGAACACACTTTTTCATATCTATCATTTTTATTAATAATATTTCCATCTTTATCCCTATGATGTCCTTCTTGTATCATATTTCCATAACACATTTTAATTTTGCCTCTCCAATAATCCATCTAAATGTTTTTCTGTTTTTCTATCTAAGTTTGTGAATGTAAGTCCTTGTTCTTCAACATTATATATCATTTCCCCTTGTTCCAACAAATAAAGATCTGCTTTTGAACCATTAATTTCTCTTTTAATTTTTTTTGAATTTGTTAGGTATGCCATTACACGTCCCATAGCCCCATCTCCAACTTTTGTATAAATAATTTCTTTTTCAGAATATCCTTTTTCAAGTTTATCTAAAACTTCTTGAGGAATTTTTCCACCAACAACCATTTTAACGTCTACCCTTTTCGATCTTTCCTCTAACAAGTCTTGCTAGGGGTTGATCATTTACTTTAATAACTTGAAATCGAACACCTGGAATATCTCCTTTAGAACGTCCTTGTTTTCCACCAATTCTTTCAATCATAACTTCATCATGTTCATCAATGAATTTTTGTGCAAGGTTACCTGGAATAAAAGCAGTAACCTGTTTACCATTTTTTGTAAGTTGAACTCTGCAACATTTTCTCATGGCTGAGTTTGGTTGCTTTGCTTCTTTTTGAACTTTTTGTAAAACAATTCCTTTAGCTTGATTAGCACCTTTTAATGGATCTGATTTTGCATAAAGATTTAGTGTTCTAACTTTGAAAGCTCGATCTTTCCATCGAAACTTCTTTCTTTCGCTTATTTTTTTTAACGCTGATTTTAATCCCATGTTTAATAATAATTCATTGCAAATTTGCTTTAAAAAGGTTGTGCTGAACTATGGAAATTCAAAGAGTAATAATCCTCTCTTCCTTGTCATAATAATAACCTAACCCTTCCCATATTTTTATATTAGGTTTACTTCTACATTCTATATCGTAGAACATATCCACCACAACCTTATCTATAGAATATTTTTCACCATGCTCTTTTAAAATCATCTCTCCAAATGTTTTCATAACTGAATTAGGGAGTAAACCAAAATCTCCGCTTGAACCATTTATTGTAAATTTTTCCATGAAATTTACCATGTCTCCTCCCCCAAGAATAGTTCTTGCATCAACATTATATTGGGAAGCTACTGCTCTATGCCCATATTTCCCTTCATCTGGAATAACTCCTGCATGCAATAAAATATCATCTCCCTCTTTTGACACAATAAATCTCCAATTCTTAAACATTTCATCTTGATTTGGATGTTCTTCAAAGTTTTTTATTTTAAATTCCAACATTTTAAACAATCCTATATTCTTTTCCAAAAAATCCTTTAACAATTTTTTGCATTTCTAAAAGTCGTCTTTTATTTCTACCAAGCAATGAAGCCTTACTTTGACTTCCAGCAGTTAAAATAATTTCATCTTCCCTTATTTCTAAGTTTTTGAATGTAACAGGACTAACAATGGCTTTAATGAATAATTCTGCATCTTCAATTCCCCTTGGACCAGCAACAATCTTTACTCTTTTTCTTAATATTTCATACATTCGTCTTACGTTCATTCCATTTTCTCCAACAGCTCTTGAAACAAGTGCTCGTGGAACACAGAAAAAGATTGTATCATTGTAATGAAAACAAAATTGTGTACTAATGTGAGTAATTTTTCTAAATAAACTTAGATGCCTTAAATCTTGCATATCAATTGTATTTCCCATTGTATAATTTTTTAGAGATAGACTTTTTATAAACCTTTTCTATTTATTTGCACTTTCAACAACCTTAGATTTAGCAACTTTCTTATCTTTATCTTTACTGATTAAGGGTCCAATCACTTTAACAAGAAGTCCTGGCAACCCAGTACCAATTGGAACAGGTTGATTAAGAATAATATTTTCTATAACACTTACCAAATTTTCTTCTTGACCTTTAATAGTAGCATTCACAAATTGTTTATCTGGTGTTTCAAATGTAGCTCTTGCAAGAATCGAAGATTTTTGAGCAATAATTCCCATTCTTGTAACTCCCTTAATTGTTCCAGTGCTACACATAGCGTCGGAAACAAGCTTAAGATGTCTTTTATCAATATCAAGACCCTGACTATTAAGAACTTCTTGAATTTCATTCATAATCAATTGTCTTCCAGCTTCAATACCGAAAACTTCTGCAACTTCATATAAATCATTAGAGATTATTTTGTCTTTGTTAACTTCCTTCAAATTAATTAACTCTTTCAAGTTTGTTCCAAGAGTCATAATAATGTAATTACTATCTTTTTTAATAATCAAAATTTCTTTTATTCCTTTTATTCCAGAAATAATTGTCTTTTTCAATTTTTCTTTTAATTGATAAATTTCTTTGAAAGTAATATCTGCAACATTAAGCATAATTGAATCTCCTTTTTCTTTTGATTTATATCCAAGATCATTCAATCTATCACAAATTGTTTTAACTGAACTATGGGTTTGTTTTAATCCTGCTTTATCTATCTTAATTTCAATTTTTTTATCACTAAAGTCTAAATTAATCTCAGAAGAAATTTCACTAATTGTAATTTCTTTAATTTTTTCAGCAAAAACTTTTGCATCTTTTTCATTGTTATAATCTTTATTCAAAGAAATTTCCATTTTTGGCGATGATGGTTTCTTTCTTGCATCAAAAATTTCAATAAGTCTTGGAAGCCCCGAAGTAACCTGCATTTCTGAAACACCTGCGAAATGGAAAGTCCTTAATACCATCTGTGTAGATGATTCCCCAAATGATTGGGCAGTAACAATTCCAATGGCTTCACCAGAATCTAATTTTTCATTAAGATGAAGTTTTGAAACATCCAATCCATCGTCTCCGTAGATATATTGAATAACATTATTGTTACTATCTCTAATTGTTCCATCATATTCTGCTCTTAAATCTTGTAATGCATTTGCCAATCTTCTATACAAGTAACCTGATTTTGGAGTTCTTAATGCAGTATCCATAAGTGAGTCACGTCCTGTGATTGCCTGGAAGAAAAATTCATCTGGTCTTAATCCTTTAATAAATGAACTTTTAACAAAACCTTTTGCAGCCGGTGACAAGTCTCCTTCCTTAAAGAAAGAAAGTGTTCTATTCACATAACCAATATCTACTCTTCCTCCCATGAACGCTTGCTGACCTACACAAGAAGCCATCTGAGTGATATTCAAGATATTTCCTCCCCCACCAGATAGAATCATACTATTAACAGAATTTGTCTTAGGGAATTCTTTCTTAACAATTTCACCAATCTTTGTTCGAACATCATTCAAAGTTTGAAGAATTTTTATTTCTCTAGATTCTTCTTTTTTCTTTCCCGGGATTAATTCCAGAGTACCATTTTCACAGGATTCAATTATTTCTATTGTTTTCTTTTTTGCTTTCTTAATAATTTCTTCTCCAAGTTGGATTACACTTTCATCCAAATCCAAATCATTAACAGAAATTGTAATTCCCCTATTTGATAGATAATTAACTCCAAGATTAAAAGATTTCTTTAATGTTTTAATAGTTTCTTCTCTTCCAATTGATTTATCTAATGCTTTAATCAATTCTCCATCACCATCTCCAAATAAAGTTTTATCTATTTTTCCAGAATCAACTTCCCCATCTTTAATCTTAATAGAATCATTTGAAAAATTAATCTTAGGTAAAATTTTAGAAAATATTTCTGAACCTAAAACAGTTTTCTTAGAAAATTCAGCATCAATTTCTGAACGATAAAGAAGTTGATTTGCTTCGTCATTGGTGAATTTTGCTTGACCCAATAAATAATTTCCTGTAATGGCTTCTGCAACACATCCGATTAGATTTGTGTTATTTTTTGGTGAAATTAAATTTTTCTTAACATCAAGAAGTATTTTTGCTTCTGCTCTTGCTTCTTCTGTTTGGGGGGAGTGAATATTCATCTCATCACCGTCGAAATCAGCATTATATGGTGTTGTTGCAGCAGGATGCAATCTAAATGTTTTTCCTGGAAGAACTTTTACAAAGTGAGCCATTAAACTTCCCCTATGCAAACTTGGATGACGATTGAATAAAACAATATCTCCATCCTGTAAATGTCTTTCAACATGATAACCAACAATTAATTCATCCATAATTTCTTCTTTAAGTTCAAGAGTAATCTTTTTTCTTTTTCCATCTGGCCTAATAATATAATTTGCTCCAGGATATTCTTCTCCTTTTTCAACCAATTTTTTCAATTTTTCAATATTAAGGTCTGTAACTGTTTCAGAAACAGTAACTATCTTTGCAATTTCATATGGAACACCAACTTCATTAATTTCTATTGAAGGATCAGGGGAAACAACTGTTCTTGCTGAATAATTAACTCTCTTACCTGCAAGGTTCTTTCTAATTCTTCCTTCTTTACCTTTGATTCTTTCTGTAATTGTCTTTAATGGTTGACCACTTCTATGTCTTGCAGGAGGAATTCTTGCAACAGTGTTATCAAAGAAAGTTGTAACGTGGAATTGTAATAAATCCCATAGGTCTTCAATAATAACTTCAGGAGCACCTGCATTCAAGTTTTCCCATAGTCTTTGATTAGCTCTGATAATATCTGAAAGTTTGTGAGTTAAATCATCTTCACTTCTTTCACCTGATTCTAAAATAATACTTGGACGAACAGTTACTGGAGGAACAAGAAGTCCTGTTAAAACAGCCCATTCCGGCCTACATGTTGCGGGATTAATTCCAATCTTTTCTAATTCTTCATCTTTAAGGTTAACTAATATTTCTCTAATTTCAGTTGGGAAAAGTCTAACCTTACCTTGATAGAAACTTGTAGGTTTGTTAATTTTGATTTTTTCAGCAGCATCTTTACAGTGTGGGCAAACTTTAGCATCTTTTGCTTTTTTAGCTCTTTGAGTTGCAGAATATTTTTCTAAATCCTTATCAGCAACTTTTAATTTTCCACATTGACCACAAAAACATCTTAATCCAAGTTCAATTAAAGGAGTATATTTCAAATGAATAACAGGTCTTGCCATGTCAATGCTTCCTGAGTGCCCAAGGCATTCTTTTAATCTTCCACCACAGGTTCTACATCTTACCCCTGGATCAATTGCACCAAGACGTAAGTCCATTAAACCACCATCCACTGGATATCCGTCGATGTTATATAATTCTGGTGTAACTATTTTTGCGCATGAAAGTTTTTTAATTTGATCAGGATTAATTAAAGAAAACTTCAACTTCC
>Ga0075122_10002339_pt1 | contig 12570 bp, 13 predicted proteins | sample AntAceMetag02UKB_FD_69790 | JGI IMG/M metagenome (GOLD analysis project Ga0075122, IMG submission 69790) | Saline lake microbial communities from Ace Lake, Antarctica - Antarctic Ace Lake Metagenome 02UKB | ecosystem: Environmental > Aquatic > Non-marine Saline and Alkaline > Saline | place... | reverse complement strand
GATAATAATCACCAAAGATGAGAAAATTATTGAAAAGAAATTAATGACGAAAAATAAATTAGCCGATGAAATATTAAAAATGTTAATATGATCACACAAAAAATTGACAAAAAAACAATAAGATATTTAAGATATTTAAAAGATGTTTTCGGAAATAAAATAATGTTAAAAAAAGATCTGTTTACCAACAAATTAGAAGAATATAAAAGAGAAATTGAAAATTGCAAAAAATGTCAATTGGGAAATAATCGTAAAAATTTCGTGTTCGGTGATGGTAATGCAAATGCAGATATTATGTTTGTTGGTGAAGCTCCCGGTGCAACCGAAGATGAAACAGGAATTACATTCGTAGGAAAAGCAGGTAAACTTCTTGACAAATTATTGATGGATATTAATTTAAGCAGAGATGATATTTTTATTGCAAATGTTTTGAAATGTCGTCCACCGAGAAATCGTGACCCGCTTCCGGACGAAATTGCAACTTGTGAGCCATATTTACATAAACAAATTTCTTTAATCAAACCAAAAGTTATTGTGGCTTTAGGAAGAATAGCCGGAAAAACATTAATAAAAAAAGAATTGTCCTTAGGTAGCATGAGAGGTAATATTTATAAATATCAAAATGTTGATCTATATGTTACTTATCATCCTGCAGCAATTCTTAGAAATCCAAATTGGAAAGAAAGCATTACATCAGATTTCAAAATGATAGCAAATAAATATTTATAATATTATTTTTAAAAGGAATAAAATTGACAGAAGATATTACAAGAATTCCACCACAATCAATAGAAGCAGAAATTGCAGTATTAGGTGCAATGATGTTAGAACCAGATGCTGCTTATCGCGGAATAGAATTATTAAAAGAAAGTGATTTTTATAAAGAGTCACATCAGTTTTTATTCAGAGCAATAAAAGAATTATCTAAACTATCACAAGCAATTGATCACCTAACTGTAACCGAAAAACTTATGCAATTAAAGTTGTTAGATAAAGCCGGCGGGAGCGCTAATATTTCAAAAATAGTTGCATCAGTCCCTACAGCAGCAAATATTGAATATTACGCTCAAATAGTTAGCGACAAAGCTACTTTAAGAACAATTATTACTACTTCGACGAAACTTATTAGAGATGCATACAATGAAGATGAAGAAGTTGGCACAATATTGGATAATGCAGAACAAAATATATTTTCCTTGAAAGAGCGGACATTTAAAGGTGATTTTAATGCTATTCCCGATATAATACAAGATACGGTTGATCATGTAGATAAATTATCTCATCATAAAAGTGAAGTCATTGGAATACATACCGGTTTTGCTCCATTAGATTCAATTACAGCCGGATTTCAACAATCCGACCTGATCATTATTGCCGGACGACCTTCTATGGGAAAAACAGCTTTAGCAATTACAATGGCGAGATCTATGGCAGTTTCGTATAGTTATAAAGTTGGAATATTTTCATTGGAAATGTCTGAACAACAAATTGGTTTGAGATTTTTAAGTTCACAAAGTGGGATTGATCATCAAAAATTAAGGAAAGGAAATGTTCCGGGAGCATTATGGAATGATCTAACAAAGGCAGCAAGTGATCTATCAGAAGCAGATATTTTTATTGATGATACTGCCGGATTAAATATTTTGGATATTCGCAGTAGAGCAAGACGATTAAAAAATGAAAAAGGTTTAGATGTTTTGTTTGTTGATTATTTACAATTAGCTCATGCAACAGGAAAAATTGATAACAGGCAACATGAAATATCCAGTATTAGTCAAGGATTAAAGGCATTATCAAAAGAATTAAAAATACCTGTTATTGCCCTTTCACAGTTGAGCCGTGAAGTAGAAAAAAGAGGTGGTGACCATAAGCCACAATTATCTGATTTGAGAGAATCCGGTGCAATAGAACAGGATGCCGATATTGTAATGTTTATTTTTCGTCCAATAATTTATTCTAAAGATCCGAAAGATGAAGGCAAGGCAGAATTAATAATTTCTAAACAACGCAATGGTCCAATCGGTCAAATTGGATTAAACTTCCAAAAAAATATTGCAAGATTTTATGAATTGGCTTTAGGTGAATATCAAAATGAAATAGATAGTGCATTTTAATGGATCCCGAAAAAACCAATAAAAAATATCCAAAAGAATTCATAGACCTAATAGACAGAATTAGAAAGTACAATCCACAAGTAGAGAAAGACATTCCGCTACTGTGGAAAACATATAATTTTGCAAAAAAAGGCCATGCAAATCAATTCAGATTATCTGGAGTACCTTATTTTGCACATTTATATAACACAACAATAATTCTTACAGAATTATCTATGGATACGACAACTATTTGTGCCGGATTACTTCATGATATTTTAGAAGATACCGAATTTTCAAAAAAAATAATTGCTAATGAATTTTCAGAAACTATTGCAAATATTGTTGAAGGCGTAACCAAAATAAATGACATAGAATTTAATAGCCAAGAAGATAGACAAGCAAGTAATTTCAGAAAAATGCTACTTAGTGTTGCTAATGATATTAGAGTTATAATTGTCAGATTCGCAGATCGTTTGAATAATATGAGAACGTTAGACGCGATGCCAAAATCAAAACAGAAACGTATATCACTTGAAACCCGTGATGTATATGCTCCACTCGCTCACAGATTAGGAATGTATAAAATTAAAAACGAATTAGAAGACTTATCTTTTAAATATCTACAACCAAATCAATACAAATTTTTAAAAAAACAAGTGCTTAAGAACAGGAAATCTTTTGATGAATATATTAATAAATTAAAAAAAATAATTCATAATTCATTAATTGAAAATAATATTAGTGCAAAAATATTGGGAAGAACAAAAAATTTATCTTCAATAAATAAAAAAATGAATCGTCAAAATAAAAATTTAGATGAAATCTTTGACATTCTTGCCATTAGAATTCTCGTAGATAAGATCTCTGATTGTTATGCTGTATTAGGAATTATTCATCAACAATTTAAACCTATTACAGAAAGATTTAGAGATTTTATTGCTACTCCAAAATCTAACGGATATCAATCAGTTCATACTACAATAATAGGACCAGAAGGGAAAAATATAGAAATTCAAATTAGAACCAATGAAATGAATAAAATTGCAGAGACAGGAATTGCAGCTCACTGGAAGTATAAAGAAACCGGTAAAGATATGGATGAAATTGATAAGAAAATACTTTGGCTTAGAGAGTTAATTGATATTCTAAAATATGATCCAAGTAGTAGCGAAGATTTTATGGAAATATTGAAAATAGATCTTTTTAAAGATGAAATTTTCGTATTTACTCCCAAAGGTGATTTAATTACACTGCCTCAAAAAGCTACTGCTCTCGATTTTGCATTTGCAGTTCATACCGAAATAGGGTTTTCTTGTATCGGATCAAAAGTTAATTCAAGAATTGTCCCACTAAATACAACTTTAAGCAGTGGGGATAAAGTAGAAATACTTACGTCAAATAATATTAAACCAAGCTATAATTGGTTAAAATTCGTAAAGACAAATCGAGCAAAATCTTGCATTAGAAGATGGTTTCGAAAAAATGAGTATATAGGGAGTGTAAATTTAGGTAAAGAAATTCTGGATAAAAAACTTCGTAAAGCAAAAATGGCTGATAAGATCAAAATTATATCTAAAAAATATGAAGAGATGGGTTTCCAGACACAAGACCTTTTCTATCAATCGATCGGAAAGGGTGAAATCACAATCAAGGAAATAATAGACAAATTATGTAAAGAAAATAAATTAAGTGGTGATGAGGAAACAAAAAATCAGAAATTTTTTCCACGATTCTACAAAAGCACTTCCGAAGGTGTTACTGTTCAAGGAGTTAATAATATTATGGTCAATTTTGATAAGGGCTGCAATCCTATACCCGGTGATGACATTGTAGGATACATCACGAGAGGAAAAGGAATTACAATTCATCGTAGCGATTGTCCAAATATACCAACAGAAGAAAAAGAATTGGATAGATTAATTGAAGTCAATTGGGATAAAAACATTGATCATACATTCTACTCTCACTTAAATATTTTAAGTGAAAACAGAAATGGAATTCTTAATGACATCAGCAATGTTATTAACAATATGAAAACAAGTATTGCTTCTATTAGCCTGAAGTCTCAGGACACAGTTGTGCAAGGAAACATAATTATTATTGTTGATAATTTAAAACATACAAAAAATGTTATAAAAAAATTAAAAAAAATACCGGGAATAATTAAAGTAGAAAGAATATAAAATAAGGAATTGTTATGACAAAAAAAACATTTACAAAAGTGGATATTACCAGAGAAATGGCAAATATATCCAACCACAAACAAAATGAAATTAAACCACTCGTTGATGACTTTTTTACAGCATTAAGACATTTATTAATGAAAGATGTAAAAACAGATATTGTTAGAATAGAAGTTCGTAATTTTGGAACATTCGAGGTTAAACCGACAAAAGCAAAACCCAAAGCTCGCAATCCACGAACAAACGAAATTGTATATGTAGAGCCTCATAAAAAAACTCATTTCACACCCGGTAAAATATTAAAAAAATATTTGGAACAACCATTAAAGAAAAAATAATGAGAATTATTTCAATTGACTACGGAAGTCAACGAATAGGAATGGCAATTTCAGATCCATTAAATATAATTCCAATTTCTTTACCTACATTAATTATTAATGGCTCCAATGAAATTGCAATAGAAAAAATTAAGAATATCTATAACAAGTATTCTATAGAAAAGATCATCATCGGCTATCCTATCGGGCTATCAGGAAATAAAACACTCCAAACCGAAAAAGTAGATGTTTTTATTGAATTGCTTGAAACCAATTTTGATTGTCAAATTATTAAATGGGACGAAAGATACACAAGTATTGAAGCGAAAGAAATACTGATCAAAAAAGGGATCAATGTTATGAACAATAAAGAAAAAGTGGACCAAATGGCAGCTTTTATTATAATGAAAGAATATTTAAATTCTAATAGTTGATGATATGATAAAAAATCTAAAAAATATTTCCAAATTTATACTTGAACATCATTTAATAACTATTTTAATTTCAGTATTTTTTACTGTTTTATCATTTGCACCTTTTAATCAATTTTATTTTGTATTCATTGCTCTGATCCCATTGATCCATATTTTAAACAACACAAATAATGGATTCAAGACCGGATACATTTTTGGTTTTATTTACTCTGTTTTTATGATCCATTGGCTTGCTTTCAATGTCGGTACCAACTTTATATTTGCAACTATTTCAATGATATTAGCAGCATTATATTTAGCAATAAATTATGGAATTATCGGCTACTTATTTACAATGATCAAAAAGTGGAACACAAATCTTGCACTATTATCATTTCCATTATTTTGGGTTTCAATTGAATTTATTAGAAGTTACGGCGTATTTGGTTTCCCTTGGCTCTCTTTTGGTAATTCACAAGTAAAAAATCTACCATTCCTTCAAATAGTTGATATAGGTGGAATTTATCTCGTTTCATTCATAATAATTCTAATTAACATACTTTTGTATAGAGCTATTCTGTCAATAAAAAATAATTATACCAAATTAAAAAAATATATTTTTTCCGTTGCATTATTACTAACAATACCTTACATATATGGAATTATCATACTTAATACTAATTTCGAGATTGCAAATGAAATTACCTTTCGTATAATACAGCCAAATTATGGCTCATTAGAAAAGTGGAAAATTAAGAATAGAAAAAAAGTTTTCAAAAATCTTGACTCGTTGAGTATGCAACCAGGAATTGATTCGATAGATGTAATTGTTTGGCCTGAAAGTGCTACTCCGGTTCATATTCGTACAAGCAAATATAGAAAAGTATTAGAAAAATTAGTCAACAAAACGAATAAAATACTTATCACCGGATCTCCAGACCATTTTTATATAGATGATGAAATAATATTTACTAACAGTTTATTTTCTTTTGTTAAGGGAAAAAGAATTGTAAGTAGATACGATAAGGTACACCTCGTCCCTTTCGGAGAATATATTCCATTTTCCAAAAAATTTAAATCATTAAAAAAATTAAACTTAGGACAGTCAAACTTTTCACCCGGAAAAAATAATAAGCCATTCACAATATTTGATGAAGAAATAATGATCTCTCCAATGATCTGTTATGAGTCAATTTTTCCACAAATAAGTATTAAAAATGTTCGACAAGGAGCAAAATATCACCTAAATGTAACTAACGATTCTTGGTTTGGGAATTCACTTGGTCCATATCAACACGCTGCTCAAGCAATTGTGAGAGCGGTGGAATCTAAACGAGCATTTGTAAGATGTGCAAACACGGGAATTTCAATGGCAATTACTCCAAAAGGAATTGTAAAAGAAAAAATACGATTGAATATTAATGGATTTATTGATGCAAAATTAAAGACATATTCATATACTCCACTGTATATAAAATGGGGAAATACATTTGCGATCATCTGTGTAATATTTTCAATTTTTATTTTAGGATTTGTAATGGTCAAAAAAATAGGTCACGAAAAGATGGCAAAGTAACACAAAAACGCACAAAGTAATAATTGAGTTTAAGATTGAGATCTTTTCATAATTTTCAAAAAAACATATTGATATTAAAAAATATTTCTTATCTTTATAAATAAACTTAAAGGAGCCATAAATGGCAGCAAAAAGCACAACATTATCTTTTCTATTCATAACAATATTTTCTGAATTATTATATTTAATATTTAGAAATGTTATTTATGTAAATTCGTTTTTATTAATTGTAGTATATATATCTTTGTTATTATTTTTATTTTCATTGTATTTTTTTAGAGATCCACAAAGAGAAACGCCTGAAGGAAAAAATATTTTAATTTCACCCGCTGATGGAAAGATCATTTCCATTAAAGATAATATTCTGCATCCTGTCTCAAAAGAGCCATCACAAATGGTCTCAATTTTTCTCTCTTTATTAGATGTACATATTAATCGTATTCCTATCGGCGGAAAAATTTCATTAATAGAATATCATAAAGGGAAATTTTTAGCAGCATTTAATCCAAAAGCTTCGGAGTTGAACGAGAAATATATTTTTGATATTAATTCTAAATATGGATCAATAAGAGTTCAACAAATAGCAGGAATAATTGCCAGACGATTGGTATGTAACCTACAACTGAATGATATGGCAAAAGCAGGTAAAAGATTTGGGTTAATGAAATTTAGTAGTAGAATTGATCTGATAATTCCGAAAAAACATTTTAAATTAAACACAAAAATCGGTGAAAAGGTTCGTGGTGGAGAAACAATTATTGGTGAATTTATAAATAACGATGAGATCAAATGAGAAAAAAAATAAAAATAAAAAGAACCGTTTGGCCAAGCATTTTTACATTATTAAATATGTTTCTTGGATTTATATCTATTTCATTTTCATTTAGACAGGGCAATGATAATTTTATCATTGCAGGATGGTTAATATTTTTCGCTGCAATTTTTGATGGATTAGATGGCAAGGTCGCACGTTTAGTGCATGGCTCATCTGACTTTGGTGTTGAAATAGATTCATTAGCAGACCTAATTTCATTTGTTATCGCTCCTGCAATGTTATCATATAATATGTTCTTCTTTAAATTCAATGGCTGGGGATTAATATTATCATTTACTTTCGTTATTTTTGGAACTATTCGATTAGCGAGATTTAATGTTTTAGCACATAGAGAATCCATTGATCATTTTATCGGCATGCCTTCACCATTAGCCGCATTATCAATTGTTAGTTTTATTATGTTCATAATTGTTCATAAAAATATTCTAAATAATATTTACTTTCCAATTAATATAATTTTCCCATCTTATTATATAACAATTGGATATTTAATGGTAAGCGATATAATATTCAAAAAAGTCAATAAGTTTTCTTTAAGAAAAGGTTCAAAATACACAAAAGATACAATTCTTTTATTATTAATATTATTAATACTTATTGTGTATAAGGAAAAAGTAATGTTTCCCTTGATCTTTCTCTTGATCTTCATTAACATAATTTATTATTGGCGGAAACAATCATCATCTAAAACTGAAGAAATGGAAATTGAAATAGATGAATAATTTGTAAAACATCAAAGTATATGGAGCAATTTAGAATGAAAAAAAATATTGTAAAGGTGATAGGCATTTTAATAATTGGTGCAATTATTGGAAGTGTTATCAGTGAATTATTTGCATTGATCTTACCGGCAGGGGTTGTCAAAGAATTCTTTCTTGCAAGTATTCCAATCGGAATTAAAGATCCATTCTCTATACATTTACATTTTATTGATTTTTCATTTTCTTTAATGTTAAGGATCAATGTTGTTGGTTTAATCGGAATGGCATTTGGTTATTACCTATTAAAATTTACTCGCTAGAAAGATATTGTGAGCATGCCAGTATTTGTGGAAAATAATACTCAAATAGAAATCTTTCTCACCAATTATAGCAAAAATAAACATCTCAATATATTTACAACAATTAATGAAAATTAATTAAATGAACATTACAATTATCAAAAAAATAATTTTAAGACAAAACAAATTGAAAAAAATATTTTCATCCAAATTTATATTCAAATTAATTATTTTATTATTGATATTTATAAATTTTAACAATTCACAGAATATTTCAACTCCAAAAAGTATATGGAAAACTTCAGCAGCAGTTAGAGATATTAACAATTTTGCTATAAGTTTAAAATTATACAAAACTACTTATCGTCCGGATAATGAGGAAATATTCGTATCCGAAAACAATTTATTCAAATTACATTTTGACAATAGTGGTAATGATTCAATCGCTCAAGTATATACTCTAAATGCTTCTACTCCTGATTATATTATTCGCGCCAGTCAATATTTAGAAGCATCTTATTTTTACTTAAAAGACACTTTGGATTTTTTAACCCCTCCAACAGACGATTTAAATGATCCACAAATTGATGTTTATTTTTCAAATCTTGGAAACGGAAATTATGGGGGTACAATACCTGAAAATGAGGTTAAATCAACTACAAGAGCATACGATTATACCGCATACATTGAAATTGATAATGACATGATCGGCGATCTTTATTATACACAAGATACATCTGCACTAAAGGTAACCTGTGCTCACGAGTTGTTTCATGTATTCCAAGTTGGCTATAATTTCTTTTATACCACCGATGTATGGTATTTAGAAGCATCTTCTGTCTGGTTTGAAGATAAAATGTTTCCGGAAGTAAATGATTATATTCAATATACTGAGAAATTTAAAGACAACTGGGGTGGACAAATTGATCGATATGGGAATCCGGATTTTTACCAACTCTGTAGCTGGAATATTTATTTAGATGAAAAATATAAAGAAAACGCATTTAATCCAATAATGAAAATTTGGGAAAATATTTTAGAAGAAAATGCTATGGCTGCCCTAACAACATTTTTAACTTCCAACGAATCCAATTGGGAAAATGCTCTTTCGGAATGGGGCGTTTCTCATATTTATTGCGGTGAAGAGTATTTTCCAGATCAATCACTTTTTCCCGATGCTGAAATTATTCCTTCTCTGAAATTTTCAAGTCATACAAATAATTATTTTTATTATAATGATGATCAACCGATGAATATTCAAATTGTAAATGGCCAATATTCAAATACATTTTATAAAATTGCAGATATAAATATACCACAAATAAATATTCATTTTGAATCCGATAACTCTTGTCAAATTTCTGCTGTATTATTTGATGGAAATATTACAAACACATATAGCATATCGTCAAATTCAATAAACATACCAATCATTTCGTCATCGGCAGATCTTTTTTTATCAATCGGTAGTCAAGATAGTGTAATAGGTAACTTAATTATTGAAAAATATTTTACAGAGCTTCCATCAATTTATCCAAATCCGGTTTCTTTAAATCAAAATATTACATTGGAATATTTCATTCAAAATTCTTACAATTCAGGTAAAATAAATTTCTTCAATATACTCGGTCAAAAAACAAATTCCATCCAATTAAATAATACAGATCTTGTAGAAGGAAAACACAAAATTACAATTTCTCCTCAAAGTATTAGCAAATCAAATACACCAAGTGGCATTTACTTTTTACAATTAGAATTCCCTGATAAAACATTCATTAAAAAATTCACATTTATAAAATAGACGAAAAATGCATTTATAATGAAATATTATACAATAAAAAAAACACAATCATTTAAATTTATGGAAAAAGGTAGCAAATTTATCGGAAATGCTTTTCATGTGAAAAATATCGACAAAATTGAAGAGCTATTAAATGACATAAGAAAAAAACATCATTCAGCAAATCACAATTGTTATGCATATCGACTTGGAATAAAAAACAATGAAAAATTCCGTCTAAATGATGACGGAGAACCAAGTGGGTCTGCCGGTAAACCGATTTACAATGAATTTTTAAAACATAATATTTCTGATATTTTACTGATAGTTACAAGGTATTTCGGAGGTAAAAAATTAGGAATTGGCGGACTAATAAAAGCTTACGGTTATTGTGCTGAAAACACGCTTGCACTCTGTAAAAAAAAGGCAGTAATTTTCGGACAAAAAATACATTTTGAATGTTCATATACCGAGCATCCATTACTGCTTAAAGAATTTAACAAAATAAAGATAATAAAATTAGATCAAGATTTTAAAAAGAATATTTCAATAATTCTTGAAGTTAATTTCGGAGATGAAGAAAAAATAATTGAGAATGTTAAAAATGCCACGAGTGGAAAGGTTTATGGAAAATGTGAGAAGTGAATTTGAGACTTTGAGAATTTATTGGCATTGTGGGTTGCGAGTTGCGAGTTGCGGGTTAGAAAGCAGAAAACGGAGAATGGAGAATGGAAAAAAATTAGTCACCGAAAATACTGAAAAATTAATAATATAAAATTTATAATTTCTTTAATTTTTTTCTTAGTGTCACTGTAATTTATTTTGTATTTATTGTGCTTTTATTTTTTATTGCAACGAATACTACCAAATCAATTTCTACAAACTTTTCCCTTATTATATTCAAAAATTATTCTTAATTTATATGTATGAATAAAGAAACACTATTTTCAAAACATTCAAATAATCTTCCGCCATTAGCAAATAGGATGAGACCAAATTCTATAGAAAATTTTGTTGGGCAGGAACATATCATTGGTGAAGATCAAATCATCAACCAAATGATAAAGTCACAAAAATTGTTTTCTATAATATTTTGGGGACCACCCGGCAGTGGAAAAACTACACTTGCTCGTATAATTACAAAATCTACAATATCGGAATTTTACGAAATCAGTGCAGTTACTGCTTCGGTGAAAGACGTAAGAAAAATCATTAAATTAGGCGAAAATAATTTATCTATCGGAAATAAAACTATATTATTTATTGACGAAATCCATCGGTTCAGTAAAAATCAACAGGACGCATTATTGCACGCTGTTGAAGATGGAACTATTATACTGATCGGTGCGACAACTGAGAATCCATCTTTTGAAGTTATTTCTCCTCTTCTCTCCCGCTGTCGTGTATTAAAAATAAACCCAATTTCAAATAGTAATCTAAAACAATTATTGACTAAAACATTTTCAGAAGATATACTTATCTCAAAATATAAAATTAAAATTGATGAAAAAGATATTGATTATTTAATAAATTCGGCTGGCGGAGATGCACGAAAAATGTATAATACTTTTGAAATTGCGTTCAATATTTCTTCCGCAAATATATCAAAAAATAAAACAATTACTATTGAAAGAAAAATCATAAATACTGCTCTACAAAATAAAACATTATTATATGATAAAGATGGCGATTATCATTATGATACGATTTCTGCTTTTATAAAAAGTGTCAGAGGCAGTGATCCCGATGCTGCAATCTATTGGTTAGCTGTAATGTTGGAAGGCGGTGAAGATCCGATTTTCATTGCGAGAAGATTGATCATTTTATCTTCAGAAGATATTGGAAATGCAGATCCGCAAGCATTGGTCATAGCAACAAATGGATTCCAAGCAGTAAAATTTATCGGAATGCCGGAAGCTGCAATTGTGCTTGCTCAAGTTACCACTTTTCTTTCTACTGCACCAAAAAGTAACGCCTCTTATGTTGCCGTAAAAACCGCCCAACAATTCGTAAAAGAATCCGGTAGTCAGACAGTTCCTCTACATTTAAGGAATGCTCCAACAAAATTAATGAAAGAACAAAATTATGGAGTTGGTTACAAATATCCGCACTCTTATCATGGATTTACAGAACAAGAATACTTCCCAAAGAACAAGCCAAAACAGACGCTTTATTTACCAAAAAATATCGGTTATGAAAAATATATTAAAGAACGATTGAGTAAATTATGGCCATCAAGATATGATTAGCAACGAACAATAACTAACGAAGTTTAAAGCAAGCAAATATGCAAATGTTAAATCAATATGACATAGTTATTATCGGTGCCGGACCGGCCGGCTTAATGACTGCCATTGAAAGTTTTCGACC
>Ga0075122_10002337_pt1 | contig 12579 bp, 22 predicted proteins | sample AntAceMetag02UKB_FD_69790 | JGI IMG/M metagenome (GOLD analysis project Ga0075122, IMG submission 69790) | Saline lake microbial communities from Ace Lake, Antarctica - Antarctic Ace Lake Metagenome 02UKB | ecosystem: Environmental > Aquatic > Non-marine Saline and Alkaline > Saline | place... | reverse complement strand
TTTATGAATAGATGTGTTGCTCTTGCCTTTACGCAGATTATCCTTTACTTCCTCACTGCCGGTTTCTTTTATCAATTTCACCTTTGCGATGGTGTCGTGCGATACTCCGGCAATCTTGGCAAGTTCTTTTTTGGTGTCAATAGGTTTTTGTTTGTCAGAATTCTGACAAACAGATTTGGGTTTTCTTAATTGTTTTTCTTTCCCCTTTGCCTTCCAAACACTTTCCAATTTAAGTGCAAGTTCTCCACGCTGATATGCAGAAATGTTGCGCCTTGAGAACTGATTCTTTACCACCCAAATCTTTGCATCGTTACGATCTTCGAATTCAATTTCATGGGTCTTAAACTCACACTTCAACTCCTGTGCAATTTGATACCGGTGGTGGCCGTCAACGAGAATGTTTTCAGACCCCCAAACAACAAGCGCGTCTCGAATGCCTTCGGATTCTATAGAAGTTTTAAGACCGGCAAATTCTTCGTCTGTTAGTGGTTGGATTAGGTTTTGAAATTCTTTATCAATTTTTAATTTCATTCACATCTCCTCCTTTCGCTTCCCTGTCTAAATACTCCTCCAATGCCTTACGAACGTGCCACGCCACAGCAGCACCGGTCCTCTTTGACAGCATTCTCAGATCCTCTTTCATTTCTGAACTACAAGAAAAATTCAATAATTCACGTCTCATGTTTTTGCTCCTTATCATTAAACATGTTAAATAAAATAAAATAAAACCGTATTGTATATAGTAGGGCTGTGGTTGTCAACAATAAACCGCAGCATTAAACAATATTAATGTCCGACAATTACCGCACCAGCCACCGAAAACCACGAAAACCCTACAAATTTTCAATATATTTTAAAAGTATTTTTGTCTATTATTGCCGTTTTTTGCACGAAAACGCCGGTTTTGCAAATACTTTCAGTAAATACAAAAAAAGATATAATTATATCTTGATATATACCGATATTATGGTATACTTTAATTATGGAAACAACAAACACGGAAACACAAAACACTAACAAAGGAGAAAACAAAATGATCGGATCAGAAAAACAAATAGCATGGGCAGAACAAATCAGACAGAATATGACAAAATACGAGGTGTCGTTTAACGACATCGGGTACGCTATCAACGATCTGCCAGCGGAGGAAAAAACAAAAATCAGAAACCATTTGATTGCAGTCGGGCAACCGGCAGCCAAAAGATTAATTGAGGAGGCGCGGGAATTATTCAAAGCGGAGGCGTCTGCGAAATTTTGGATCGAGAATAGGCAGGAACTGGCATCGGGACTAGTTCTCAAATTTATTAGAATCAGCTAACCACTAAATAGGAGGAAACATGAAATTATTTTTGGAGGAGTTTACGTCGGGTTATACATCGGAGCAAATAGATAAATTTAATACCGAGTGGGAAGAGGTCGTTGAAAAACTAAAATTGGAGGAATATACGGAGGAATACGATTTTCAAGCAAAAGCGTTTTGCGACGAAATCGCAAGGCGTTGAAACAGACTTTTGGTAACGAAATTCGTTTCATTACCAAACATTTTAACCGTTACTAAATAGGAGACACAGATGACAAAACAAATCCAATCTAGTTACACACATCGGATCAACCAATCTTTGGCAGGTATAAAACGATGCGGGGGAATGCTTGATACATCTAATTTTAATTTGCGCGAACTGGAGGAATATTCTGACCATCTCTGGTTGGAACTTCACGGCAATCAATCCAGCTGCGAGCTGGAACACGAAGAATTTTAACCGTTAAACAACCGAAAAGATAAAAAGTTATATTTATATCTTGCGTAAATACTAAATCGGTGTAAAATACCACCAAAGAAAGGAGCAAAACAAATGAATAAAAAACCGAGCAAACACACCAAACAGTTCTTGTTTCGTGTCGATCCGGCACTTCACACTCGGATCAAAAAGGCAGCGGCGAACGTCGGCTGTAGTATGAGCGTGTTGGTGCGCAACGCGTTGAAAACAATTTTCAGCCAGAAGGAAAAATGAGAACCGAAAAACCAGAAATCAAATAAGGAAACCACCACATGAATGCTAAAAACACTAAAGAAATTAAAGAGTTTATTGCCTATGCGTGCGCTGTAACGATCACAATAATTATAGCACTGTTGATATAGGATATAACCATGTTTAAAATAACGCGCAACGCAAAAACCGGCAACCTCGATCCTCTCTCCGTACGCATCATGATCCTCCTCTCTCGTGACTGGACCATGAAACGCATTGCTAAACTCTACGACATAGAAACGGCCGACGTGTATCAAGTCGCCGACGTGACAAATATGACCGGCAAACGGCACACAAAACCATCTGGCAGTTTTTTGTTCTATTCGCCGGACGAATGGTACGCTCGCACCAAAGCAAAAACCACAGCAAAGGCAAAGAAAAAGTCGAAATATCTCATTGACCGGAAATTGGAACAGCCTAAAAAAAAGTCCGAATCAAAAGTAATACGTGAAGACATAAGAAAAATAATTGCCGCACGGCCAGACGGCATTACCTCCTCCGAGATCTCGTTGAAATTTAAACACCCGATTAAACGCGTGGCAAAACAATTATCCGCTCTGGCAACCACAGACGAAATATATCGAATGCCTGGCCGCCGACGCGTTAGCGAACACGGCACTTGTCATATGTATGCGGCAAGAGAAAAGGCAAAAATAAACAAGAAAGAAGAGGTGTTAACATGACGGTATTAATGTATGTATGTTTTTTTGTGGCTGGATTTTATGGTGGTATGGGCCTAATGGCCGTGCTATTTGTGTCACGTGAACGGGATTGTGATCAAGAATATCAAGAGCATGGCCAGGACTGCGACCAGTAATGAGCATTACATATCCAATTACACAGCGATCAATAATCACGTTATCAACATTCGGATCACAGTGTGACGACGGCATTTATATTGTCGGCACAGGATCCTCACTGGCAGATTTCGACTTTGACCGGCTAAAAGATAAATACACAATTGCGTTGAATGACGCGGTAAAACATGTTCCTCGGCCAGATATATTATTCCACGCCGACGGCATTCATGACAGATATAAAGACCTATATTTATCTGCATGGCCAACCGCCGTAGTCACACAACGCGTCAGTGTGTCCGCCTACCAGCGCCACAAAAAATGTTCATTCACAAAACAGCTCTACTATTATATTGAAACAGAAGAAATTCACTCCTCTACAAATTGCAATGCACAGCTCTACCGAGGTCGTCCAAACTCAAACGGCCACACTGTGGCCACACCGGCTATTCACCTGGCCTGGAAACTCGGAGCGCGGCGCATTTTTCTCCTCGGCGTGGATTGCTACTGCAAAAATTCCGGCCAGGCAAAAGAGGAATATTATCTCAACGGTAAGAATCCGAGTTCAACCATTCATAAATTTAAGAAGATCGATAATGACAACCATGAGCAAGAGCGACATTCTGCATGGATCGACGATATGGCAGTGCTGCGCAAATATTTTGACGAGATCGGTGCGTATCAAGATTCTTATCCTGGCAGCAATATTTTCAATCTATCGGCTGACTCCGGCATCACTGCGTGGGAAAAAGTAAATGTTGATGAGATGTTATAGGTGGTGAATAAAATTAAAAGATGTCAGCACTGCGGCGAAACGATAACGTCAATTCGGCGCAATTGTAAATACTGTGATCGTAGCTGTGCCAGTGCCGCCAGGAGGAAATACCACACCAACGAAGAACGACAGGCAGCGCAGAAACTGACTATGAAACGATGGCGGGAAAATAACCGAGCGCACACGTTGGCGTACAATATAGAATATAATAAGTGGAGGATTTCAAATTAATCAAATCAAAGGCAACAAAATAAATAGCATAGCAATTATTGGCAACGGACAATCTCTCCTCGATTCCGGCCTCGGCACAGCCATTGACGCATGTGATATAGTGATCCGGTTCTCCGCGTTTGAAATCAAAGGCTACGAAAAAGACCTCGGCACGCGTACCGATATATGGTGGGGATACATGACACCGCATTTGCAACTCATTACATTTAAACAGGTAATTTTTCCACACGTCGGCCTGATAGACATGGATGGGAAAAGAGCCAATATGAAAACAACATGTGCTCGTTTAAACGTACCGTTTTTTCTCATGCCCGAAAGAATCAACTTGATTGCACACGAGGCGCTCGGCCTCCTCCTCTACGACGAAACGGACAAACGAAAACCAACGAGTGGATTTTGTGCAATCATGCACTACATGGAGAATATCAATAACGCGAAAATTTACATTGCCGGTTTCGACGGTTACACCTGCGGTCATCATTATTACGCGCCCGGCCCGACACCGCGCAACGTCCACCGTAAACACCTGCCAGGAAGAGAAAAGGATATTATTGATCAATGGATAAAAGAAAAGAAGATTTTTCAACTGGAAGCAATGCCACTACCACAATAATAGCTGTGGTGCTGAAAACCGGCGGACCTTATAAATACGAACATGTGATCAGGATTTATGATCAGATCAAAAGAAATGTATCGCATTCTGATTATTTGTTTATCTGCCTGACCGATTACCTCGGACCGTATTCAAAAGAATTTTCACACATTGCATTAACAAAGAATCTGCCCCGGCAATGGTCACAGATTGAATTGTTTCGGCCCGACATTTTCACTTCTAAAGATCAAGTTTTTTACCTTGACCTCGATACAACAATCGTCGGCGACATTACAGACATAGTTGCGTGGCGAGGATCGTTCTGTATACTCCGCGACCTTGCAAAAAAATTGCAACACCAGCCTGCCAGCGGGATAATGTCGTTCGATTCGCATGGTCGCAATATGGCCTGGAATCATTGGCAACTACACAAACACCAATTGATAGGTGACCTTGACGCCAGCGATGGTCGTGTGCATGGCATTTCAAAATTATTCTTTAATCCGTTGTATATTAAACATGGCCTGACTTTCTTCCAAGACGAATTTCCAAGCAAGATTGTCAGTTATAAAAAACATTGCGGTTCCACTAACGGAAAATTAAATCTGCCAGAAGGATCGAGAATCGTTTGTTATCACGGCATACCTAAACCGTGGGAAGTGGAGAGAGGAAAACAGGAAAACAAAACAATGGAGAATAGAGAATGAAACGAACGCCGTTAATTATTATCGGACTGCCGCGCTCCGGAACGTCAATGATTGCGGGTATTTTTGTTAATCATGGGTTCTGGCACGGCGCGTCATGCAAATTGCCAACACCGGAAGTTCATGCGCACCGTGGCGGATATTATGAAAACAAGACCGTGCAGCGGTTCATGAAATCAAAATGCGACATATTGCCAAATGACGGCGGTGTTAACGAGTGGTATCCCGACTTTAAAAAAGACATTGAAGAGCTAATTTTAAACGATGGATACATCGACGACGGTAAAACCCCGTGGCTGGTGAAATTCGGCGCGTCATTTTTCTGGCCGTGGCGTGTAGTTTATCCCAACGCCACAGTTGTTGTTGTGCGTCGGCCTGTTGCGGCAATACGACAAGGCACGCCAGGACTCACACAGGCACGAGTTAACAGCCACAGTCCAATCATGGACGAAGTGGAAAACTTGCTCGGAGGCATACGCGTGGACTACGACGCGATCATTGACGGCGACTACTCTCAAATTTACGCCGTGCTAAAAGTGGAGGATGTTGATTTTGATATTGACGCAATTAAAGAAATCGTTAAACCTGAGCTGAGGCATTTCAAAGCATGAAAATTGACATTTGTATTCAGGCCACACTGAGGCCGGGAATCTTAGAGCGCACACTTGAATCGTTTAATAAGAACCTTTTTGGCCGATGGAATCAAGATCACGATTACCGTTGTATTTGCAATATAGATTGTATTGGTGACGAGAAGAGCTCACCCGACGACGTAGTAACAGTTCTACAAAAATTTTTCGGTGATAAAACTATTTGCATCATAAATGGAGTGCCGTGTTTCTCTCATGCTGTTATAGAAACGTGGAGACGAGTAGAATCAGAATTTTTCTTCAATCTCGAAGACGATTGGATATTAAACGAGAAAGTCGACATCGAGAAAATGATTAAGATAATGCAGAGCAACCCTATGATGGCCTCACTCAGATTACCGAAGGGACCGTGGAAGAAACATGCTTTTAGCCAAAACCCATCATTGATACGGACATCGTGGATGAAGATCATTATAGACAAAATACGTTTCCACGAATCGGTTGAAGTCCAACTATATAACATAAAATACATAAAAGACGACTGGCTCTTTGGTTTATATCCTGCATTCGCTGGCAGTCCTATAATAACAGACATCGGCCGCGAATGGAGAGACACACATAATTTTAAAAAAGGAAGGGTAAATTTCGCAACATGGACGAAACGAATAAAAAAATAGCTATCCTCACACAAGGAGGACATAAGGAAAATTGCACAAAAGAGCAACGCCTTATTTTTTCAGAACAGCCAGGAATAGACTTCTATAAACTCAATTGGAACAAAGATTTCAACGATCAACTATCGGATTATGTTTCTGATATCCCCGTTGGCTGGAGTGTTGGCCGCCAACTCCTTTATGAAATTGCAAGAGAAAAAAACGACTACGAATATTATATTTACCTCGACGACGATGTGACAATGGACAAAAAAGATGTGCCTGCACTCTTGGATTTTATCGACGAGTGGAATCCTCTCTGCGGCGCGGTATCTTGTTTCTTTACACCGAAAAGTATTTGGGAGTGGGACGAAAAAGATGTCAGCCACACGAAAACAGAAACACCTCGGCCATGTGTGCGTTATTCTGTCCACGACGAAAATCACATGTTCCTCCATAAGTCAGTCATGGAAACATTATTCCCGCTGGTAGTTCACGGCAACGGGTCGATGATGTGGTTTATTGAACGGTTTGTCCACGATCTTTTCAACGGCGCAAAAAACATTCGCAACCCTAATATTCTTATGCTTAATGGAATGCACCGATCACGCGGCATAGCACACGGACCTCAGCGCCCACATGATCACAATCGACTGGTTGACTTAATGCGGCCGATTTATAAAAAAGAAATCCTGTATAAGAAACAAGAGAAAGAATTCATTACAAAAACAAACGCGAAATATAGCAACAATGGATCGGCGCCTTCAAAAGAATTTGTTGAGCTAACAAACGAGAAACTAAAAACGCTGATCGACATAGATAGTAAGATTTGGACAGATCGCCAATGGCTGCTCGGCGAATGGCGCGGACACTTGAAAGAGGTGCAGCGTTAATATGAAAATGGAATTTAAATACAGAGATTTCTTTTTTTGTGAGGTGAGAACATGAACGGTTGGCAAGTATCTTCAACTAATGGAATGTATTCGACTGAGATATTTATGGAATGCGCAAATTCTTGGACCGGATATTATGACGAAATGTTTCTTTGGCTGAACGGAAGAGAATTTCTCGACGACTGGAAAATTAAAAAACTTACTGCATGTGCAACCGGATACATATATACCTATAAGTCACACCAAACAAATCCAGGAGGTTACAAGATCCGAGAAACACCGTTACAACTCGGCTATAACCTCCTCGCAAATTCTGAAATAGGAATCAAACCGCCAGATTATATAATGCAGTTTGACGCCGACGAGGCTATGCCGGAGCATTCTAAATTTCACGAGTACTTTCTCGCCTGGCTGGCATCAGACTCCCCGTGCATGTGCTGCAACTGGATATATTTTTGGAACGACTACGAAACCCTGCGTGTTGATAAATTCGCGTCACAGTCGCCGCACGGGTTCTTTTTTAAGGCATACGACAAAGAAGGTCTTGCTCCTTTCACATGGCGACCTTACGGCGGAGGCGGACGGCCGAGATCCATACCATTATCTGAATGCTGGATCTGTCCGTATCCCGTCCGGCATTACAACCACATAAACCGAGCGACGCGTCAGCGTTATGTTGATAATGAAAAAACGCAGATCCTTAAACACCTGTCAGATAAAGATCGGCCAACGCATTATCAAGTTAATCCTAAAAAAGTAACTACCATTGAGTACGATCCTGAAATAACTTGTGCAGACATCGAAAGGCAACAATCCTCATGTCGATAACAATGATCCAACTTCAAACCATAGATTACTGTAATCGTTCCTGTGCATGGTGTCCGCAAAAGAGAGACATACGAAAATCTAAAAACCTTATGACTGATAAATGTTATGAGAGCGCATTGGAACAGGCGCAAGACATGAAGGGCTTAAAGTATTTCAAACCGTTTGTAATGAACGAGGCGTTTTGCGATAGTAGAATATTTGAGTTCATAGCGCAGGCATTGAACAAACTGCCAAAAGCAATAATTGCAATGGATTCAAACTCTGATTTTCTATATAAGACCGGCAACGATACAAGGCTAAACCGGCTCCTTGAAAATCCAAAATTTCAAATATTGTTGAATATCTACGACGCAAGAATAATGGTGCTGTCTAAATCACTGAAGTTAAAAGGCAATTTTCGATGGAGCAATAAAACAAAACAATGGGGCAACATGTGGAACAGAGCGGGTAATCTATCCGACGTTCCGACAAATCCTAAACGCAAACGAACCGAGTGTTTTATAGAAAACACTGCAACGATAAATTATAAAGGTGAATTGATTCATTGCTGTTGTGACTATAAATTTGAATCAATACTCGGCACAGTTTCAGGAGGCATTCAAAACGCTTATGATACAATGCTGTGGAAGGAGTATCGTCTTTTGTTTAATCAAAAACGATTTGATGAAATACCTCTTTGCAAATCCTGCAATAGAATAAGATAAAAAAAAGAATAGAGAAAAATGAAATCAGATTACCAAAAACTAAAAGACACCGAGCACGGATCTTGTTTCATTGTTGGCTCCGGCCCGTCGCTTGACAACATAGACGCTGAAAAGACCACCGCCGGACATCCTGTGTTCGCTATCAATGCCTCAATAACTCTTTTCAAGACCGCCACCTGGATATTTAAAAACATGAATGCACGTGACCAGGCGCTGCCTCACATCAATCCATCTTGGCAGCCAAAGAGGATCTTCACGCGCGAGGCAAATGTAACTAGATTCAAGGCGTGGGACGGTACCGAAACAATAGGATTCAACGAATCACAAGGTGAAGCATACGGTAAACATACATCGGCCACATCGGCCGCCAAAGTTGCGTTGCATCTCGGATACAGAACAATCTACCTCCTCGGTATGGATTGCCGAGAAACGCCAGGAATACCGTATGCAAAAGCGCTGCAATTCCAGAACTGCATATATACAACGCCAGAGAAACAGAAAATATATTTTGATAATTTTATTCTTGACTGGAAACTTTTAAAATCTGAGTTCCCCAATGCCGACATTATAACCATGTCGCCGGACTTTCCTGTTGGAATATTTCCATACAAAGAGGTTGAAGAGGAGTTCAAAACTTGATAGACATGCGAAAAATAATAGTTGTCGGCAATGGCCCGTCCATTCTTACGGCCAATGCAGGAGAATATATCGACGCGCACCGGCAAGTTTACAGAATTAACGAATACTATTGCACCGACGCGAAAACAACCGGTTTTAAAATAACGACGTGGGCAACAGCAAAGGACTTCTATCGATCCGATATTTACAAGACCGCCACAGATAGATTTTCTGTGGATTGGGGACAATGCGGATCTGTACTATTTACAAACGGACCAGGTACGGCACGTAACCAATTAGTAATAGACCGCGCATATCTCAACGATGCCAATTTTTCAATTATACCGACTGAAATTCGTGATTTTATTGCCGAAAAATACCGCGCATATATAATCTCTGATAAAGCGAAACACGCAAAAGAAGGACCGAGCGCAGGATTAAAAGTTCTTGCATATTTAACAGAATACCTCGGTCACGAAGTTGACGCCGTAGGATTCGACGGATTGCAGTTTGACGAAAAAATGCACTATTTCGACACAGAAATAAAAACATATCAACATAATCACATGCACTGGCCAGAGCGTGAAATGGCGTGTTTAAACGAATGGCGCGAAAACGGTAAAGTGAATTTTTATAATCCAAATAATCCGAATACAGACAACCAGGAGGAAAATTAAACATGGCAGGAATGGAATGCCCAGTAAAGTCGACGTGTGCGGTGTATCAAAACATTATGGAAATTTATCAGGACAATGCAAAGTTGCAGGCAATGGTGGCTGAGTTGAGAAATGAGAACCAAAAACAAGATAAATATCCACCACCGACACCAACCGAATCCGAAGAACTACCAAAAGATAAACACTACGCCGGCAATTCGTGGGACGAGTCAAAAGGACCAAAACCAAAAGATTCTAAGTAACAATTAAAAAAACCGATACAGCGACGCATGGCCCAGGCGCGTCAAAGTATCGGTTATTTTCTATTTCTTCTTGGCTGCCGTTTTCTTTTTCTTCTTATCGCTACCGAGTGCAATCGCCGCATCCTCCACAGCCACAACCCCGGCACCGCCAATTGCTAACACAATCAATCGGTTCATTGTTTCAACGTCGAAATCTAACCACTTGCGACATGCAACGAGAGCAATCGTCAACAGAATCATCGTCATTTTTCTGCCACCGAGAAAATCAAATACTTTATTCATAATTTACATCTCCTTTCTTCCTACGCTAACAACAATTTCAATCCAACGCGCCACGCCACTTCCAACGACTTCTCCAGCATGGCCATGATATTAGCATTGATCTTCAATTGCTGAATCATTGCCAATTGTTTGAGCTGAACTTTTAAATGTTTTAAGTTGCGCTCGGCCATCTCATTATCCCCGTGACGGGACATCCACAGCGTCACAGCGAAATCAGACGCCACATCTTTACCATAATCCTTCGCCGCATCCTTCGCGTCGTCTACAACACTGTCAACAAAATCCTTTACAACCGGCATGAGACTATCACGGAGCGCGTCAATCATTTCTTCTTTGTTTATATCCAGTGTCATAATTATTTCTTGGCAGCCTCCAGCATAAGTGTGAATCCTGTGGCTGTGCGTATCCTCATATCACGCGTTCGGCTATCCAGCGCCTCGTCGGCGTTGACATATCCAATGTATTCCGGCCCGATCACGCTCCACGAATCCTCGCACGTTTCGATAAATTGCTGATTTACCGAGCAGCCAGAAAGGCTATAGCACAGCGCAATAAAACCGGCTGAGATTAGCAAATACTTAATAAAACTTTTCATGATTGGACCTCCTGAATATTAAACGATTATTAAATGATTGTTAAACGTAACTATCTACATTATATGTTCCTGGAACTAAAGACTCGACATCATGTGTTTGTGTGATCAAAGATTCAACATTGAAAATATACGTGGTTGAATTTTCAGAGTCGGCACCTGAAACGGCTAAAGGCTGGAGTGCGAGTGCGCCCGTTCCTGTGATAGCAACTGTGCCAACACCTGCTATAGCAAGAGGCTGTAGTGCAGCGCTTCCAGAACCGTCAACATCTACCGTGCCTACACCCGCAATAGCTAAAGGTTGAAGGGCTGCGTTCCCGGAGCCGTCAACGTCAACAGTTCCTGAACCTGATAACGCTATAGGTTGGATTGATAATGCACCTGTACCTGTGGAGTCATCTATTGTTGTTCCGACACCCGCTATTACAAGTGGTTGTAGAGCAGCATTTCCGGAACCGTCTATGTCTACGGTACCAACACCCGATAATGCTATAGGTTGGATTGATAATGCACCTGTGCCGGTTACGGCTCCACCTGTTACTACACCAACACCCGCTATCACTAAGGGCTGAAGGGCTGCATTTCCGGAGCCGTCTATAGCTACATCACCTACTCCGGATAGTGCTATGGGCTGTAGAGCAGCATTTCCGGAGCCGGTTACGTCTCCACCTGTTACTGTGCCGACACCTGCTATAGCAAGAGGTTGAAGGGCAGCATTTCCCGATCCGTCTATGGCTACGGTACCTACGCCCGCTATTACAAGTGGTTGTAAAGCTGCGTTTCCTGAACCGTCTATCGCTACAGTTCCTACTCCTGATAACGCTATAGGTTGAAGAGCTAATGCACCTGTACCTGTGGAGTCATTTATTGTTGTTCCGACACCCGCCACAGTTATAGGCTGTAGAGCCGCGTTTCCAGATCCTTCAACATCTACCGTACCTGCACCCGATATTGCTAAAGGTTGAAGGGCAGCGTTTCCGGTACCGTCTATGTCAACAGTTCCCGAGCCTGAGATTGCTATAGGTTGAAGAGATAATGCACCTGTACCTGTGGAGTCATTTATTGTTGTTCCGACACCAGCAATAGCTAAAGGCTGAAGAGCTGCGTTTCCAGATCCGTCTATGGCTACATCACCTACTCCGGATAGGGCTAAAGGTTGAAGGGCTGCGTTTCCGGAGCCATCAACGTCAACAGTTCCTACTCCTGATAACGCTATAGGTTGAAGAGACAATGCACCTGTGCCTGTATTACCACCCGCCGCCGCCACTTCAAAATACGCCCATCGATCAACAGAACCGTTTATAACTTTCAGATCATCAGAGCTTGGACTTCCCGGTAAACGTCTGACTAAGGTTCCGTTGATTATTTTCA
>Ga0075122_10002332_pt1 | contig 12590 bp, 13 predicted proteins | sample AntAceMetag02UKB_FD_69790 | JGI IMG/M metagenome (GOLD analysis project Ga0075122, IMG submission 69790) | Saline lake microbial communities from Ace Lake, Antarctica - Antarctic Ace Lake Metagenome 02UKB | ecosystem: Environmental > Aquatic > Non-marine Saline and Alkaline > Saline | place... | reverse complement strand
GATAGTTTAATATATGCATTTACTTTGTGTCCGGCAACAATGTTTATTTTTCTTGTTCTGCTGAAAAATCCAGGCATACTAATTGAGAGTTCATGATCTCCTTTTGGAATATCTTTCATTATTGCTGGAGAAACTCCTTTTTCATCATTATCAAGATGAACTATTGATCCTTGAGGCTCTGTTTCTACATAGATTTCGCCAAATTGAGCATTTGTTGGAGGATGCTCCATTTTAATTATTGTAAAAATCTCTCCTGAAGAACTGATATCAGAAGACCCAAGATCTCGGCTAATATATGTTAATGCGTTTTTATACACGCTAACTTTCCCGCTCCACGATGCAGTATCCGTTGCTGTGCCTTCTGGAATTAGTTTGATAATATATTTATCAGCGGGAAATCTATCTTCAAAGGGAGTTCTTCCTGTTGCTACATTATTAATAAATATGCTTGTATTAGGAGATGAAATTATCTTTAGTATTCCTGTTTCCTCTTTTTTATTAAGATAAAAAAAACGAATAAAAACAAATACTCCAAAAATTACAATTAAAATAAAAAAGAAAAATAGTTTTTTCTTCATAAAATTACTCATATTTTAAAATTATGGAGCAAATAAATCAAGTTGTTAGAAATAACTAAAAAAATATTGAAAAATAATATTTAATATATTAAACTAAATTCTGAAATATATGATAATTAAATTACTTATCAGTACTCTTGCAGTAATAATTACAGCTTATGTCCTTCCTGGTATTGTAGTAGAAAATATATTGGCGGCAATTGTTGTTGCAATAATTTTAGGTATAGTAAATACTTTGCTTAAGCCCATCCTTATAATTTTAACACTGCCTATTAATATTCTTACTTTAGGATTATTCACATTTATAATAAACGGGGCAATAGTTCTTCTAACAAGTTCTATAGTACATGGTTTTCATGTAAAAAATCTTCTTTGGGCAATACTTTTTAGTATTATCATTTCTCTTGTTTCTTCATTTCTTAATGCTTTGTCAAAATGACACTTTCTTCCTATCTTTTTCTTATGTGATATCATATATCTATGATAAAAGATAAGATTCTGAAAAATTATATTCAAGCTCTTAAAAAAATAGGCATATCAGACTCTCAAGCCTTTCTTGAAGATCCTAAATATTTTAATTTCGGCGATTATTCAGGAACTGCACCATTAAAATTTTCAAAACAACTTAGTAAAAATCCAATAAGCATTGCAAAAGATATTAAAAATAATTTTGAAAAAGATAATTTAGTTGAAAAAGTAGAAGTTGTAAAGCCTGGATTTATTAATTTCTGGATTAGTAAAAAGATTCTCTATAATAATTTATCTGAAATTATTAATAAAAATGAATCATATGGGAAAACAGATATTTTTGAAAATAAAAAAGTATTAGTTGAATTTACAGATCCAAATCCATTTAAAGAATTTCATATAGGCCATTTATACAGCAATATTGTAGGAGAATCATTATCTCGAATACATGAATTTATGAATGCAAATGTAAAGCGAGCAAATTATCAAGGAGATGTAGGATTACACGTTGCAAAATCAATATATGGAATGCAGAAAAATATGAAAGAGCAAAATATTTCTTTGGAAGATCTGAAAAACAAAGATGTTAAAGAAAAGGTAAATTTTATGGGCAAAGCTTATTCATATGGCGCAAACGCATATGATCAGGACAAAAATGCAAAAGAAGAAATAATTAAATTAAATACAAAGATTTATGAACTTGATAATAGCGTAAAAGAACTGTACGAGCTTGGAAGAAAATGGTCATTAAAGTATTTTGAATATATTTATAAAAGAATTGGGACTAAATTTGACTTTTATTATTTTGAGAAAGATATGGCAAAAATAGGTTTAAAATACGTTGAAAAGAACATGAAATCTCAAGTTTTTGAAAAAAATAAAGGAGCAATTATTTTTAAAGGAGAAAAATATGGTCTTCACACAAGAGTATTTGTAAACTCCCAAGGACTTCCAACATATGAAGCTAAAGACTTAGGATTAATAAGTGCAAAATATAATGATTTTTCATATGATTTATCACTTATTATTACTGATAATGAGATAAAAGAGTATTTTAAAGTAATACTAAAAGCACTAGAAATTATTAATCCAGAATTGGGCGCAAAAACTCATCATATTACACATGGAATGGTTAAATTAAAAGGGGGGAAAATGTCAAGTAGAACAGGAAATATTATTACCGGAGAAGAGTTAATTGATAAAATTAAAGAAAATGTCTTTTTAATAATTAAAAAAGGCAAAGATATTCCTAATAACCAAATAGATAATATATCTGAAAAAATTGCATTAAGTGCAATAAAATATTCGTTTTTAAAAGTCAATACTGGACATGATATTACTTTTGATTTTAAAGAATCATTGTCATTAGAAGGCAATTCAGGACCCTATCTTCAATATACATATGTTCGATGCAAATCCGTTTTAGATAATTCAAATATAGACAATATTAAATTGCCTCAGCAAGATTTGGAAAAATTGGAAAAGGAAGAAATTAATATTTTAAGAAGACTGTATAAATTCCCTGAAATTGTTATAAAAGCAGGAAAAACTTACTTTCCAAATCTAATTTGCAACTACCTATATCTCTTAGCTCAAGAATACAATCTCTTTTATCAAAAATGCCCAATATTAAAAGCTGATAAAAAAAAGAAATTGTTTAGACTTGCATTAACAAAAAGTGTTGGAATTGTTCTTAAAAACGGTTTGTATTTATTAGGAATTAAAACTGTTGATAAAATGTAATATGGCTTTATTTATCTGCTCAAACTGTGGTTATGGTTCTGCTTCATGGCTGGGAAAATGCCCGAATTGCTCTCAATGGAAAACATTTAAAGAACAACCATCTTTTGAAAAAGATTCTAGTACAAAAAAAGAAAAGCTTATGAAAATGAAAATAACTACATTAAAGAAAATATCAACGCTTCAAAAAGGCAGAATAAAAACAGGCATATTTGAATTTGATAGGGTTTTAGGAGGAGGACTTATTCCAGGAGCAATAATTCTTTTAACTGGAGAGCCTGGAGTAGGAAAATCCACCCTGCTTCTTCAATCCCTTCAAAACACAAAAACAATTTACATATCAGGTGAAGAATCTGCAGAACAGATTAAAGAACGTGCACAAAGGTTAAAAACTAATATGGACAATATGCTATTTTCAGATTCTTTGCAGATTGAAGGGATTATTAAAGGGCTTAAAGATATGGAAAACAAATATGATGTTATTGTTATTGATTCTATTCAAACCATATATTCAAAAGAAATTGACTCACCTCCTGGAAGTATTAGTCAGTTAAAAGAAACTGCTGCTCAAATAGCTGTGTTTGGAAAAAAGTATAAAAAAAGTGTAATTATAATTGGTCACATTACAAAAGGCGGAGATATTGCAGGTCCAAAAACATTAGAACATATGGTTGACTGTGTTATTAATTTTGAAGGAGAAAAGGTATCAAACTTTAGAATTTTAAGAAGCAGGAAAAATCGATATGGAGCAAGCCATGAAATTGGTATTTTTGAAATGAAAGAAACTGGTCTTCATGAAGTTAAAAACCCACTTCTTTTTCTTGAAAATAAAAGTCAAAAATTGGAAGGAAAGGCTATTGTTGGAATTGCTGAGGGAAAAAGATCTCTTTTTTTTGAAATTCAAACATTAGCTGTACCAACAATGCTTCCTATACCAAGAAGGGTTGTAAAAGGATTGAATTATAATAAGATTCTTCTTCTTCTTGCTGTTGTTAGAAAGCATTTAAAGATTTCTCTTGATAAATACGATATATATGTAAATATAGTTGGTGGAGTAGATATTAAATCTACAGGAGCAGACCTTGGATTTATTGCCTCTCTTATTTCTTCAATAAAAGATATTTCCTTGTCTTCAAATTCTTGTTTTACAGGAGAAGTAGGATTATCAGGAGAGATAAGAAAAACTTATTTTCAGGATAAAATTATTAGTGAGGCAAAAAGATTAGGATTCAAAAATATCTATTCTTCAAATAATATTACAAATATTTGCTTTTTAAAAAAGTTGCTTAAAATTTAAGCTATAGCTCCTCCATTATATATACTTTTTTTAATATTGTTTTTTTTCCATTAGGACCTTCAACCTCAATTATCAACTCATTATTTCCTTTTTGCAAAGGCAAATCATATACAAATATACCTTCTTTATTTTGATACACTCTTTCTTCTTTAATAAAAATTAAAGCGTCTTTTTCAGTTTGGCCCCTAATGGTAATTTTATTAATATTTTGAAATGTATTTTTAAGAGGGGATATAATATTTATATTTGGAGCAGAAAAAAAGCATTTTAACTGATATCCAAAATAACTTAAAAAAATCAAAAACACAATAACAACAGCAATAGTTGCATATTTTTTTGTTTCTGGTGTTAAATATTTGCTTGATATTTTTTTACTGAATCTAATTTTTTCTCTTCTTTCATAATCTCTTCTAAAATATGCAAGAAGCTTTTCTGTATCTAGCCCTAAATACTCTGCATAATTAGTAATAACTCCTGAAATATATACTTTAGAAGTAAAATAATTCCAGTTATTATTTTCAATTGCTTTTAGAAATTTCTCTCTTACTTTAATTTTCTTTTCAATATTTTTTAAAGAGATTCCTTGTTTTTCCCTTTCTTTTTTAAATATATCTCCTACTGAAAGCATAAGATGAGTTTAATATATACTAACAAGCTCTTAAACCTTTATTCTTTCTACATATTGCCCTGTTTCAGGATTAATAATTATTGATTCTCCATTTTTAACAAAAAGAGGCACCATTACAGTTACTCCAGTCTCAACCTTTGCCGTCTTCCTTGCTCCTCCTGATGCAGTATTTCCTTTTATAGCATCTTCTGTTTTAATAATTTTCAATATTACACTGGTTGAAGGACGAATAGTTAATGCCTTATCTTCATAAACATATACAAAATATTTTGCCCCTTCTTTAATAAAGTCAACTACTTTACCAATAGTAGAAATAGGAATCGCATATTGGTTATAATCTCTTTCATTCATAAAATACAAGCTATTATTGTCTTTATATAAATATTGCATTTCCATACAGTCAACTGAAAGTGTTTCAACGATTTCTCCTGATTTATATGTATATGCTACATTTTTTCCAGAGTTTAAACTTTTTAACTTTGTTTTCATTAATGCTGATCCTTTTCCTGGAGAATAGAAATCTGCTTTTTGTATTTGCCAAATTTCATTGTTCTGAAAGACAAAATTTCCTTTTTTTAAATTGCCTGCATTTACTTTCATATTTTATTAATTATTTACAATATTAATAAGTCTTAATTTGTGAATTGATTTTACATCAGCAAAAATCATTCCCAATCTTTCCATGCCAACTGCAATACCAGCACAATTCTTAAGTCCATATTGTAATGCTTTTATCAATCCCATGTCAACAGAATGAGATGCTTTTCTAATTTTAAATCTCTTTTGTTGTTCTTTCCAGCAATTAAGCTCAGTATAACAGTTTGCCAATTCAATTCCGCATATATATATTTCCAAACGCTCTGCTGTCTTTTTGTCTGAACTTAATTTTGAAAGAGAGGAAAAGTCTTTTGGATAATTATATATAAGCGTAGGATACCCATTTATTCCTAAATTGGGCTCAATTTCAGTTGCATATATTTGTGAGAATAATTCTTCATAAGAAAAACCCTTAACTGTATATTTTTTCTCCCTTGCTTTTTTCAAAAATAAAGACTTATTAAAAAGCTCTTTTTCTTTAATTCCTGCATATTTTTCAAATGCTTGGGTAATACTAATTTTCTCAAATTTACTCAAATCTATCTCCTTACCATTATATTCAATTACTTTTTTACCAAATATGATTTTTGAAATATATTGAATCATTTTAAGAAATTCGTTGGCCATTTCCATATAATTAGAACCGATTTTATAAAACTCAAGCATTGTAAACTCAAATGAATGAAGGCTTGAATTCTGCTCATTATTTCTAAATGATTTTCCAAGATAATAACAGTTGCCAATGTTATGGGCTAACAATCTTTTTAAAAATAACTCTGGCGAAGGAGTTAGATATAATTTTTGTTTTTTTTTAATATATTTAAGCTCTGTTTCAAAAGCTTTAACATTAAGCTCTGGTATAAGAGCAGGAGAAAGTACTGGAAGCTCTATTCGCAAATATCTTTGTTTTTTTAAATAATTTTCTACTACTTGCAAAATCGTTAAGTATAACCTATAATTTATAAGGTTAGATATTTCTGTTTTTATTTGCATATATTTATAATTTTATTTGATATAATTATACTTCAAATATTTTGCTATATATAAAAAACATGGATAATAATTATTCTCAGAATAAATTTAAACCAATCAAATTTATTATCATTAGTGTATCAATTATCCTTATAATAGCTGGCGCATTTTTTGTTATTCTTCCTATGTTTAAAACAGGTTCTCCTGACAAAACTCCAGTATCAGAAGAGAAAAGCACTCCAACTTCAACTCCTGTACCAGAACCAACACCAGATAAACAAGCTGTAAAAATTAAAGTATTAAATGGAAGTGGAACAGCTGGCATTGCATCTAAGCTTGCAGAAGAACTTGAGGATATGGGATATAAGGATATAGAAACTGGAAATGCTGATAATTATACTTATGAAGATATCACAATACAAACAAAAGAAGACAAAGAAGATTACGGAGATCTTGTAAAAAATGATTTAAAAGACAATTATATAGTAACTATAGACAGCGAAGCTCTTGATGAAGATGATGAGTTTGATGTAATTGTAATTATTGGGAAAACTAAAGATGAAGAAGAGCCAACTGTGACACCTGGGGAGGAAGAACCAACCGTAACACCTGGGGAGAAAGAACCAACTGTGACACCAGAGGAAGAGCCAACTGTAACTCCTTAGGAATAAAGTATTTAAATAATCTTAATTTTTAAAGCTCAGTTTTTAATTCTTCAAGTATTTTTTTAACATGTGAAGAAACTCTTTCAGGTACCTTTATTTTATACACAACATATTGATCCCCTTTTCTTGAAGAATTTAGATAGGGGACTCCTTCACCTTTTAAACGAATAGCTTTCCCCGACTCTGTCCCAGGAAGTATTTTTAGCTTAATACTTCCTCTTACAGTAGCTACTTCAACTACTCCACCAAGTACAGCCATAGGATATGAAATTTCTTTTTCATAATAAATATCCTGTCCTTCCCTTTTAAAATATTTATGATTTTCTACTCCTATTAATAAATCAAACTCTGAAAAGCGTATGCGAGTACCATTATCAACACCAGCTGGAATTTTAATAGATTTTCTTTCTCCTTTAATTACAACATTTTTCTCTACTCCCTTTACTGCTTCATTAAAAGTAATTCTTGCTTCATATACTTGTCTGCGTTTTGCATATGGGCTATTTCTTTCTCCAAATGGAGATTTAAATCCAAAAAAAGATTCAAAAATTTCAAATGGGTCAGAAAATCCTCCAGAATCAACACCTTCAAATGGAGAATCTTGCCCGCCCATATTTGTTGTATAGGTATATCTAAAAGGACCATGCCCGCCCTGTGCTCCTCCCATGTTTCCTTTCTCAAAGGCTGCAGACCCATATTGGTCATACATTTCTCTTTTTTTTGTATCTGACAAAACCTCAAAGGCTTTATTTATTTCTTTAAATTTTCTATCAGCTCCTTTTTCTTTATTCTTATCAGGATGCCATTTTAAAGCCTTTTTTCTATATGCCGTTTTAATTTCTTGCCCTGAAGCATCTTTTGAAACTCCCAGTAGCTTATAATAATCTTCTGCCATATTTTATAAGTCTACTCTACAACTTCTCCTTCTTCTACGCCTTTTTCTTTTTCATCTTTCTTTTCATCTTTTTTATCATGATTTTCTTTCTGCCTTTTTTCCTCTGTTGCTTCTTGTTGAGTAGGTTTTCCTTCTTCTTTTTTATACATATACTGACCTATTTTCTGCAGAGAATCTGAAAGCTCCTTTGTTTTTGACTCAAGCTCCTCTTTTTCTCCTTTTTCAAGATTATCTTTTAAGTCTTTTACCTTTTCCTCAACTTCTTGCTTTATGTCTTTTGGTGCTTTATCTCCTGCTTCTTTTAATGATTTTTCAGCTGTATAGATTAAATTGTCAGCTTTATTTCTTACTTCAATCTTCTCCTTTTCTTGTTTATCTTCATCAGCATGCTTTTCAGCCTGTTCTTTAATCTTGTCAATTTCTTCTTTTGTCAATCCTGTAGAGCCTGTAATTTTAATACTTTGTTCTTTCCCTGTTGCTTTATCTTTAGCGCTTACAGTTAAAATACCATTTGTATTAATATCAAATGATACTTCTATTTGCGGAACTCCACGAGGCGCAGGCGGTATTCCTTCAAGAAAAAATCTTCCCAATGATTTATTATCTTTTGTCATTGGTCTTTCTCCCTGCATAATGTGTATTTCAACTTGTGTTTGATTATCTCCAGCAGTTGAAAATATTTCTGATTTTGTAGAAGGAATTGTAGTATTTCTTTTTATAAGTGGGGTTGCTACTCCTCCTAATGTTTCAACGCCTAATGTTAAAGGTGTAACGTCAAGAAGTACAACGTCTTTTGTCTCTCCAGTTAATATTCCAGCTTGTACTGCAGCCCCAAATGAAACTACTTCATCAGGATTAACTGACCTATTAGCTTTTTTTCCAAAAAAGTCCTTAACTTTTTCTACGATTTTTGGCATTCTTGTCATTCCTCCTACTAATATAATTTCATCGATCTTTGAAACATCAATCTTTGCATCTTTTAAACATTTTTTTACAGGGTCAAATGTCTTTTCAATAAGATCACCAACTAATGATTCAAGTTTTGCTCTTGTCAGCTTTGTTACAAAGTGCTGAGGCTGATTGTCTTTTACTGTAATAAACGGAAGATTAATTTCAGCCTGTAAAGATGTTGTAAGTTCTATCTTTGCTTTTTCAGCTGCATCTCTTAATCTTTGCAATGCTTGAGGATCTTTTCTAAGATCAATACTGTTTTCTTTTTTATATTCATCTGCAAGATAATCTAATATTACTTTATCAAAATCATCTCCTCCTAAATGAGTATTTCCATTTGTTGCTTTTACTTGAAATACTCCATCACCAAGTTCAAGCACTGTAATATCAAAAGTTCCTCCACCTAAATCATAAACTGCTATTGTATGAGAATGTTTTTTATCTAATCCATAAGCTAAAGCGGCTGCAGTAGGTTCATTTATAATTCTTACAACTTCAAGTCCTGCAATCTCTCCTGCTTGTTTAGTTGCTTGTCTTTGAGAATCGTCAAAGTAAGCAGGAACTGTAATAACTGCTTTTTCTATCTTTTCACCTAAATATGCTTCTGCGTCTTTTTTCATTTTTGTCAGTATCATTGCTGATATTTCTTGAGGTGTAAATGTTTTTCCACCAACCTCAACAACAACCATTTTGTTTCTTCCCTCTTTTATTGTGTATGGAAGCCATTTCATATCCTGCTTTACTAATTCATCAGAAAATCTTCGTCCCATTAATCTTTTTATTGAAAAAACAATATCTTTTGGATTTATTGCCATTTGACGTTTGGCAACGTCTCCTACAATACGTTTAATAGGATCAACAACAGAAGGGACTACATTTCTCCCCTCTTGTGAATGAATAACTTTTGGCTTACCGCCTTCCATAATAGAAACACATGAGTTTGTAGTACCTAAATCTATCCCAATTATTTTTGACATATATTTTTATATAAATAAATTAATAATTTTTACTATTTTGTCTTTTTTGTAACTTTTACCTGTGCAATACGTAATATTTTACCGTTTAACATATACCCTTTTCTGATAACTTCAATAACTATATTATCTTTTTCTCCTTTAACTATATCAACCACTTCAGCAAATTCTGGATTAAATTCTTTTCCAACAATTTGTATTTCCTCAATATTCTCATCTTTTAATATTCTATGAAATTCATCCTTTATCATTTTTAATCCGCTGTCTTTAACAAATAATCCTGCTTTCTCTAAATTGTCTAAAAAAGGAAGTAATTTTAATATCAATTGCTTATTTGCGTTTCCTATAATCTGTACTTTTTCTTGAACTACTCTTTTTTCAAGATTCTGATAATCTGCTAAAGCCCTTAAATATCTTTCTTTATATTCCTTAATCTGTTCTTTTGCCTGTTCTAACTCAAACTCTACTTGTTTAGTGTTCTGATGTTTTTTTAGCTTCTTTTTTTTCTCTTCCATAAATATATTTTAACAATAATTTTATAACCCTTGTTCTATTATAACTTTTTCTAATAGTTCAGAAAAGTATTTAACTTGAGGAATTATTGTATCATAATACATGCCCTTTGGACCAATAACTCCAATAATTCCTTTTAATTTTTGTCCTGAAAAATCTCCAAAGACACTTGCACATGATTCAAATATTGGATCTCTAAAATCTTCTTCTCCAAGTAAAAACATAGTTTCTTCATGAATTCTTTCAAATTCATTAATTATCTCACCCCAAAAATGAGCTTCTTCTAATTTTACAAATATATTCCTTGAAACATCTAAATCAAAAAACTCAGGCTTTGTTAATAAATTTGCCATTCCTGAATAATACATATCCTCCTTATTTGTAACCACAAGAGAAAGATGATTTGTTTTTTGCGAAAGAATCTTACTTGCTTGAGATAAAAGTTTATGAGTTTCTCCTTTTTCATCCCATATGCTATTTTTATATGATGCTTCATCAATGGTTGAAAGAGGTTTTTGTTTTACTAAGTACTTGATATAAAAGCGAAAGCCTTTAGCTGAAGGAACTCTTCCTGAAGAAAAATGGGTTTTTTTTAAATAACCCTTTTTAGCAAGCTCAACCATTTCATTTCTAATAGTAGCTGGACTTATGCCAAGCTTATACTTTTTCTCCAAAATCTCAGAACCAACAGGACTACTTGTTTCTGTATACTCTTGAATAATAACTTTTAAAATATCTGTTTGTCTTTGAGTTAAATCTTGCATATTAGCAATATGATATCAAGTCTGCTAATCGTTGTCAAGTGTAATTTATGATAAAATGCTTATTATGTTAAGAAAATTCTTTATAATTCTTGCTGTGGCTGGATTTATCTTTGACTCCAAAAAAAGACTCTTAATTGTAAAAAAAGATGAGCAAGAAAAAATAGATGGAGGCTTATGGACTGTTCCTGGTGGAAAAGTAGAACCAAATGAGCATATTATTAACGCCTTAAAAAGGGAAGTGAAAGAAGAAGTAAATTTGGATATTGAAAATTATAAATGGATTAATGAAGATGTATTTCTAAGTGATAATAAATACTTTCATGGTCAGCATTTCCTATGTTCTATAAAAACAATAAGGCCTTTACGGCTTGATAAAAAGCTTGTTAAGCATGCCTGGATAAAAAAACATCAAATTGAGAAATTTTACTATCATCCAAATATTAAAAGGGAGATTATTTATTTATTTGAAATAATATGAACAAAAAGTATATTTCTCATCTTTTAATAAATCTTGAATTATTAGAAAAAAAAGGTCATATAGATAAAAAATTAATAAAAGAGTTTAGAAAAAGAATTAAAATGGGAAAATTAACAAAACAAGATAATGGTGAAAATCATATATGTACATATTTTCTGCCAATAAATCTAAAAACTAAATCTATATACCTATGCCACCATAAAAAAGCAAATGATTGGATACCTCCTGGAGGACATATTGAAAAAGGCGAAAAACCAATAGATACAGTAAAGCGGGAATTTAATGAAGAATTAGGTTATATATTAACCGATGAGAAAGTTGAATTTATGAATCTATCAATTACAAAAATTAATAATCCTAAACTAAAATGCAAAATTCATTATGATTTATGGTTTTTGGTTCATATTAATAAGATTAATTTCAAATTCTGCAAAAGAGAATTTTATACTGCTTCATGGATAGATATTAATCAAGCTCTAAAGAAAATTAGGCAAAAAAACAGAATAGATATTGAAAAGCTTAAATACATATATACAAATCTTTTTTGATATATTCGATATAATAATAAATATGCTTAATCTTCCAAAATATATTATTGATTTTTTGGGTATTTTTAGGAAAAATAACTTTGAAATATATGTAGTCGGAGGCGCTGTTCGTCATTTAATACTAGAAAAAGAGACTAATAATTGGGATTTTGCATGCAATGCAAAGCCTGATGAAATATTAAAATTATTTCCAGATGCTTACTATAACAACAAATACGGAACAGTTACTATTCCTGTTGAAATAAAAAAAGAGAGAAAACTATTATTTGAAGTCACTCCTTATAGAAAAGAGTCTGGTTATAAAAATTATCGTCATCCAGAAAAAATTGAATGGGCAGATACAATACAAGAAGATCTTGCAAGAAGAGACTTTACAATAAATGCTATGGCTTATGATGGACATCATATTATTGATCCATATAATGGAAAGCATGATTTAGAAAAAAAACTTATTGTTGCTGTTGGAGATCCAGATAAAAGATTTTCAGAAGACGCACTACGTCTAATGAGAGGAATAAGACA
>Ga0075122_10002331_pt1 | contig 12599 bp, 14 predicted proteins | sample AntAceMetag02UKB_FD_69790 | JGI IMG/M metagenome (GOLD analysis project Ga0075122, IMG submission 69790) | Saline lake microbial communities from Ace Lake, Antarctica - Antarctic Ace Lake Metagenome 02UKB | ecosystem: Environmental > Aquatic > Non-marine Saline and Alkaline > Saline | place... | reverse complement strand
GAACTCCAATGACGGGTCATAGAGCCTTATAGGACTTAATGGTAGCTGTATGATTTGGTTCATGTTCTGTTCGGATTACGTTTTATTAATGTCCAATTTCCTACCCTGTTGAACGGTTCACTTGAAACCTCCAAGATATACCCTGAGTAAGTTACGCCTAAATATTCAAATGAAACATATCCATGTGGATCAGAAAACAGTTGAAGGATAATTTCCATTGTCAACTCAGCATTGAAATTGTATATCTCAGGATAATATAAAGGCTCTTCTAAGTCTGAATAGGAAATATCAGCAACCTCATTCACTTCAGGATCGCCCGATTTTGTAGTTTTTAGATTTAATTCGAACTGCGACTGCATGAACTGCACATCCGAATTAGAGATAAAGGCAGGTATGCTTAATAGGTTAGCATTTCTTAACAGGTTTCTTTTGGGAGTAATATCAAGATTCAATCTTGTCGATGGTGCATATACTCCTGTAATACCCGTTACTGGCACAAACGTGTCATAACCTTGCGCTGTGTAAATAGAAACAGATGGTCTACGGCCTTGTATGATAAAGTTATCATTATCATAACGGGTATCATCTCCGGCTGTCGTGGCATAATCTGCTTTCCTGGATAACTCTATACCGTAATCATCTCCCCGGTATGGTGAGCGTAGATCCAAAGTGTTCTTGATAATCTTACCATCATTGGCAAAGGTGACCGGCACATTAGGAACAGTCTGCCCGTTAGTCTCTTCATAATCTACCTTTGGATACCCTGCTAACACCTCGTTAAAGTAATGATCTACTGCCACACTTTTCTCCAAGTCCTGCACCTCTCCAAGTGTGATAATATTACTGACTTTATAAAAGTCCTCTTTTGCTGCAATGACAAATTCGCCTGCAGAAGCATCGTACCAAAGGCCAAGATTGAACAACACATCTAAAGTTTTAAAGTAATCTGCAAAGGTGGTTTTTAGTGGCTGATCATCGAAAGGAAACCCGCGTAACATAAGCCCGGAGGCCACACCCTCTAAAGAGTAGTCACCATCTGAACCGTATGTTCTGGGTTCTGAATCTGTCCGACCAAGTAAAGGAGCGTTCAAAGGATTCGCCACACCTGTCATTATCTCAAGTAACTTTGCACCCAGTTCATGAACCATCGGCATATTGACCTGAGTAACACCCTTACCTGTTTGTATGGTAAATACCTCAACATGGATAGGAGCGATAACAAAATCAGGGGTTATAGTGTCGCCGCCCGTAGCTGTTCCGAACCATCTGTGATACATCTCAATAGTTTCCCCATCAGCTAAAGTTTCCTCTATGTATCCTGAATCGTAGGTTTCGCTTATACCTCTAAAGTCCCCAGATGAGCCGGAGGCGGATGCGTTGATAGGATTAGTCGCCCCGTTCTTCCCAGTCCATGCCTGAGCGCCCCATGCCCATGCGTTAGAGGCTACGACCGTAACATCGCCAATAATAGAAGTCTTAACCCTAAACCGAACCTTCTGCGAGGCTCCTGTATTATTCGCGTACAGCACCCCTGAAGCTGTGATAAGTGAAACGGCAGGCAAAACAGCATCCTCGCCTATTGTATTGAAGTCATAATCATCGGCGGTGATTCCATTGTACTGATTAAACGGTGAGTTCTCAGCAGATGATACATCGATTGAATTGGTCGCATCGATCCATTGGGCTTTTTCTTCTATGTCCACACCCTCAACAAACATACCCTCTAAATATGTGTAAGAGCTTAAAGCGTCCCCATCCATGTCAGTGGATTTGTTCAGGGCTATTTCCATTTCATCCCGTGCAGCAAAAGAAGCCAATACGGATGAATCAATTATTTTAACTGAGGTGGTATCACGTAAAGAGGACCATTCAGATAGGCCGATCACCCCTTCTAATAAAGTAGCATAAGCCTTTGTTTGCTTATTCAAGTACTGAATCTCGCACCCTATCTCTGTGTCTATTCCATAGGTCTCATAGATATTATCTATATATGCCTTTCCATCGAAAGGAAAGTCACTATCTACGATCTGATTACGGAGTATAGAATGATACCTTCCTGATCGCTTGAACAGAATGTTAAATTTATCCCAGTTCAAAGGGTTGTATTCGACCGTTAGATTGCTCGAACTATGGGTTAATATGTACTTATAGTTTTTCACTTAAAGTATTTATCAATTCGTTTCACTGTCGTATTTCCCTTGTGTATCAATGTACGGATACCGGCCGGGGTTAATGATGAGCTTGTCACGGGCTTATTTTTAATTGCCTGATACAATCGCTCATTCGATCTGTCCATCTTCTGCATCACGGCTAATATGATTCTATCATCTTTACTTGGACCCACTCCATTGGCTATCGCGGTGTATCTTAATAGTTCTTTGGTCACATCGGAAGGGAAAATCTTAGTTCCTTTATCTATATCCATCAATGTAGCACTATCAGGCGTTAATCCAATCTTACCATCCGGACCTACTAATAGCTCTGATCCTTCCTCACCTGCAACAACAAGGCCCCCGGGTGCTGAATCGGTTCCTTTGAAAAAGGCCGGGATTGGTTCCGCAATAACGGCAGCAGCCTGAGCTACACCAAGACCAATGATCCACGGAACTAATGGGGCTGTAAGCGGATTAGATGCATATTTCATAACACCCTCGGCGGTGGTTATTGCAATATTAAACAATGACTGTGCTTTCTCAACAATAGCAGCTTTACGTTGGATCTTTGCTTTCTCTTTTGCGGCTTTCTCTTCAGATATTACTCCATTAGCTAGTTGCTTATCAATAGCAATCTCTTTACGCTCAAGTAAGCCAGATAGAATATCGAACCCCGCATTTGCAATATCTACCTGAATATCATTCTTTGATTGTTCGGCACGTTCGCGTAGAAAATCATAGTACTCTTGGTATGCCTTGCGCTTCTCACCAAGAACATCCATCTCAGCATCGAACTCATCCCCAACAATCGCCTCAAGTTCCGCGAATGCTCCCGCCGTGGCACTCACAACATCTTCACGGGCTTTGATTTCCATGTCAATGAATTTCTGATCTTCTTCAGCTAAGGCGTCAACACTCTCTTCTTTTATTCTTAGGATTTCATCCGCTTCAGCTTGTGCGATTCTTGCCGCTTCCTTGGATTTATTCTCTTTTAATAGAGCTTTCTTTTCTTCCTCTTTTGCCAGACGTTCATTTTTTATACGCTCATACTCTACCTCGTCGTTAGCATCGGCGAATCTCCTCCTTAAATATTCATCAGCTAAAGCCACGGCCTCCTTTGCGTTTACGCTTCTTATTGATTGGAAGAGGCTAACAATATGTTCAAACATATCAACAGACCCTACTTTTACCAGATCCATCTGGTCGAGCGAATCTGTAACAAAAGAGAACCTTTCGCCTTGTTTATTTGTCAATGCTTCCAGTAAATCAAATGATTGAGTTAGCTGTTCATCGGTTTGTTTGTGGAATTTAGTAAATGCTAATCCAAGATTATTGATCTGTAAGGTAGCGTTTGTGGCAAACTGAACTAGCTTCCGTAAGAATCCACCGTCCCGGCTCAAGGCGGTTCCCTCAAGTGCTGAGTTCAGTAAATCAACATCCCCGGCCAATGTGTCCAGTTGAACACCTACCATCTTCTGAAGCTCACCAGTTACATCGGTAATGCCGTCACGTAATTCACGAGCCGCTTCAGCGCCCTCCAAGAATCTGGAAAAGGCTGCGACGCTCCGCTTATCGGTCAACTCAAGCATCTCTCCAAGCGGTACGCCTTGCATTTCAAGCTCAACTAATCCATCAATCAGATCATCAAAATTACCAACCGATCTGCCAAGTGATTTAGCAAGTGCGCCGTTTGAATCGGCAAGATTCAGTAATATGTTTCTTGTGGCTGTTGCTGCTTTGTTTGCCTCAAATCCGGCAGTAGCTAATTCGCCTGTTAGCGCTACAACATCCTCCAATTTAAACCCATACGCTTTAGCGACAGGCCCAACAGTTGATAGGATTGTATCAAAATGCTCAAAGGTTAGTCCTGATTTGGTAGTGGCAACGGCTAATGACGCAACAGTGGCCTCAGTTTCAGCGGCATTCAATCCAAACACTCGTAGTGCGGCGCCTGCCGTCTTAGCGGCGTCGGCAAGGTTTGCGCCTGTCGCTGTGGCAAATGATAGAATAGCCGGGGTTGATTTATTAATTTCTTTAGAAGTGAACCCTAACTTTGCTAGTTCTATTTGCAAGGAAGTTACCTGTGTGGCCGTCCATTGCGTTGTCGATCCAAGCTGTTTAGCTGCTTTGGTTAGACCTTCAGTTTCTTTCCTTGTCTGTCCAAGTACTGAGGCGAGTTTAGCAGATGACGAATCAAAGTTTTTAATTATGTCAACTGATTTTCTGACAGCACGGATAAAGCCCCTGAACACGGTAGATGCGGCATTAGCTATAAGATTACCAAGCGCATTGAATTTGAATTGGAATGACTTAATGGCTATGCCCCAACGGTTTGTTGATTTTCGCGTAGTATCTTGAGACCTGGCTAAATTCCTATTCGCTTGCGCCGCCTGCTTCTTTTTCTCATTTATTTTCGCGTACTCCCTCCCGGCTTTGGATTGTTCAAATACTAAGGCTTTAGTTGCGCTCTGAAGCTTCTTTTCTTCCGCTGTTAGCTTTGTTGTTGCATCTGTTGTTTTCTTTGCCGCCTTCGCAACTTCATTGAATGTTTTGGCGGCTGATATGCCTTTGGAGACCTCCTTGGCTTGTTTGGCTAATTTGTTGAACGTGGTTAATAATTCTTTTAGCTCTTTGTCAGCCTGGTTTAATGCCTGAAAAAAGGAATCATCAAATATATCGCCTTTACTTAGCTTGCTCCCTGGCATTTTTGTAGTTTTTATAAATGTTCGCGAACTTCTTAACGCTCATTGTTTGCTCATTGAATTGATAGCCTTGGAATTTTTCAAGTGTGGCAATCAATCCATCAAAATCATCTTTTCCAGTTTCTTCCGTATCTTGTTTAGATTCATTGTCAATAATACTAATCTTATTTTTCAACCGCATTAATTTGGTGTATGCCTTTTCAAATGTTTCTTTTAGGTTATCTGGATCGATCATATACCCGTACACCTTCGCGGCTTCGATAGTTTCTTTAACAGGACAAAGCTGAACGACACGTAAAATGGTTGTTCCTATTTGATAATTCAGCCGCATTAACATCAATCGTTTATGTTTTACTAGCCAAAGATCAGCACTATTTCCGCCGACTATTTCAGAGAACTCAGAATAAATGCCATACCATGCGTTCGACAGTTCTTCAGTGTCGCAATCAGGCAATTCATCATAATCATTTAGGATTAGCAGAAACTTTACGTTTCCGGTTTCCACTACCTTTTTGAATTGCCATAGATTTACCAGGCTTATATTCTCGGAAAATTTTAACTCCTTCTCGTTTTGCTTGCTCATAATCCACACCTATAAAGTACGGGCCATAATCTTTATGCTCCTTTTTGACGACTGCAATTGTTCTGTTTCTCAACCCCGCCTCTTGGCTTGCTAAAACTGAGGCGTGTTCAATGTTCTGTAATCGTTCGTATTTTAGTTTTTCACAGCAACTCATTTCTGAAAAGTTTTATAAATGTGTGAGCAATATCGGGCGTTATCTCTGTCGCCTCCTCAAATGACAATCCAAAAAGCCCTTCGCCATACTTGTCAACTAAATGGTTTCTTTTTTCGTCTGTCGAATCAAAGAAGAACGCGCCGCCCTGGTATTTTAAAATGAACCCTTCAGTAAAATCGCCCTCCAATATTAGGTCCGGTTTACCAAAAGGCGCCTGCGAACCCATTGCGATTTTCATTTGCGCGTAATCATCTGATGCGTATTCCTCTAAAAAATCACCAAACGAATCTTTTCCTTTTCTTAATTGGGCGATATTCGAATCAAGAATCAATTCTTTATTTTCCAATATCGCCCTTTTAAAAATGGTAGTTGAGTTCGCCTTGCGAATAGCTTTGCGCCATTTTCCAACTACCTGTTTCATTTAGGAAATGGTAAACGAATCAGCGGTTCCGCCTTCATATCCGCCGGTTGTTTGCGCGGCCGGCGTTTTCAGGTTGACTGAATACGTGTCGTCCGGCAATACGGGCGTTGTGAATGAGAACGTGTATGTTCCATCGGCGTTATCTGTTACGCCCGCGCCTGGTAACATCTCTGTTGATCCATCGCTAGCCAGAATAGTAAAATCGCCAACGACCAATCCGGTTAATGCTTCGCCATCACAATCACGGGCAACGGAAACAACAACTGATCCGGCAGCTGAACTGTCAACGGTAACGGTAACATCAACCACCCCGGTCAATGTCAGCGGGTCCCAATCAAGAACAGGAACAGCGGGATAATCAGCCATCTCGGACGTATTTTTGAACTGATAGTCTAATTCAACCATTCGTTTAGTTGTTCCATCTGTGCCCTTGAGCATTGAAACATGAAACTCTGAGAGTTTGAACCCTTTGAACTTAACACCATCGGGCGAAGTTCCGAAGATTTGACCATCGCCGGTAACGATAAACGCGCGGCCTTGCACTTCATTAAAGGTTCTGAGGTCTGCCAAATTACATAGCGCAACTTGCATCAACCCTTTACCGCCGTACTTTCCTTCACGAACAAACAGGGAGACGCCTGTCGGCAGATCCTGTTTTACGTTATCCTCAATAGCCGGTTCAACGGAATCGAAGAGTGGAAAGGGGTATATGGTCCCTGCATTAATCGCGCTTTCATAATTGGCTTCTAATATGGCCGCTGCTTCAGTAGCAAATTCGAAGCTTTCGGTAGTCCATATTAACATCGCATCGAATCCCAGGTTATCCAAACAATTAGATAGTCCGGTATTTCCGAGCGTTGCTACACAATTTTTAGCGTTATACATAGCTTTTATTTTTTACAGTTTTGTCTCAATCGTAGGTTTAAATGTAGATTTTGAACTTCAATCGCATCGATACTATCATTGAAAATATTCCCTTCATTACTGTATAGTCCTGATCGGCCCCAATACAAACGATCAATTTTAGTATGCGGGACCAGTCCGGGGTCAACGTTGTGGAACCATTTACATTTCACGATATGCTTGATCAAAAGATCATATAAAGGATATAAAACAGTTCTGAACGTATTATCATAGCGGCTTTCGGCCGTATAATCTGGCTTAGTATTTACCGCAATGATCATATTCAGGTTTTCAACAGATGAGCGAACGGCCTGATGTTCGCCCATTGTTTCGTCAAAGTCCTGAAATAGCGCAATCAAAGGATATTTATTATATTTCTGAACATCGTGCTTGTCCTTCATGGATAGCGTGTTGATGATTTCAAGCGGATGGCCATACATATAAAATGGCTCATCCGTATCGAGTTCGGCCGGCTTATCCGCATCAGCGCGAACATCCGTTATAATCTCATCAAAAACATCTATCCAATAAGGCGCGCTCATATTCCAAAAGTATTTGTATGTTTCAGAACGGTGAACAGCAATTTGTCAAAACCGTTCGTTGCATCATCTTCGAATTTGTCCAGAAAATTGTAGCAAGTAGGATTTATCTGATCATCGGAAGGCCCGCCGCGCAAATCAATGAAACGATTCCAAGCGCTAACCATCTTTTCAGATGCTGAAGTCTTGGCCGCGTTTTCAGCGTTTTGCAGCAGCTCTCCAATTCCTGAAGTATGTGAAATATGGAACTTCAGGTAATGATAATAAATATAGAAAGCCAACAGCGATAAAAATTCGCTGTTGATCAATCCATTCCATTTAACCAAATAAGTATCGCCAATATAATCGATTTCGTATTCATGTCCATTTACAAACCAGTCCCATTTCGTTGTAAATACTTGCGGGACGGCATCAATTTCCGCTTTTAGATCCTTATACAAGGTATATCCTAAAAGTTCAATCAATGCTTCGCGTTCATACTTTACAATATATGGACTAATATCAGCCAAATCGCCTTCCAAAACTTGCGCCGGAAGTGAAATTTCACCGATGAAATACGTTTTATCGATCAGGTTTGCCATAATGCCCTATTTTGTAGCCTTGCCGGTTGCGTCCGGGTCAGCTTTATCCTGCTTTGGTTCAACGATTTTACCAACTTTTCGAACATCCTGAAGGGACCGAGCGCGTGAACGCCTCATCCCTTCGAAAGTATGCCCTTTGGGATATACGCCCCACGCCTTTGTCAGTTTAACATCTACTCTTTTTGCCATGATTGAAACGGTTTTTAATTATCTTACTTTATCAATAAACCGACCGCGCATATCAGTTAGTTGCGCTTTGGCCGTTCCGCTTTCAGTAGATTGCACCCGAACATAGGGCCAGGCAACGCCGGTCGAAACATCAGTGTATATAATAGTTGTATCACTGGCCGTGCCGGTCCAATTAACTGTTGTTATTGTGGTCCAATTCACATTATCAAGCGAACCCGCCAAAACAACAGCTTCCGTTGGGGTCCCCGAAATCGAATCAAGCGTCACCGTAATGCTGTATAACTGAATCGCCTGCTTAGCTCCGATACCGATTGTTTTTGAAAGGGTTGTTGAATTGTTTGAAAGTGTGTCCCCCGCATCTAATGCGATGTTGAAGTTTGTTCCGTTTCTGGAAACAATAGCATCTTGCGCCTGAACGTTAAAAGCGAACAGCGCGATAATTCCGATTAAAAATATAATTCGTTTTTCCATGTTTTCTACAATTAAGCGGTTATATCAGAAATGCGTTGGTCGACGTCTGTAACCTTATAAAAGGCGGTTGCATCGGCTGTTTTCAGCAATAGGTTCCCGCGCTTGCGACCTTTCAGAGTAATTAAATCCTTTGAAAAATCATCAGCATCAAGCCCAAACTCAAGGTTAATCCCCTCAACGTCATAATATCTAACGTGGCGGGCATCGCCGATTGCTAAGGTGTTGGCTGTAACAGCGGCAGAAGGAACGATAACGGTTCCGGCCACTTGGTTTCCATCACGGGAAACGAAAGGCGGAATAATGTAATTTCCGTTTGCATCTTTAATCATGCGGCCTTTCAGTATATCGCGCGGATTAGCGAAAACAACGTTTGCATCATATTTAGATTCTTTGCCATTTGCGATGTATGTTGCAAGTGTGGCAATCAAATCATAAATATTTGCATCGTCAACCTTATCAACGGTTGCCCCTACTGCGAGCGCTTGCGTGAAGTCAGTTGCGTATGCGGCATAGATACCGGCCCAATTTGGCGCGGCGTCATTACCTTGCCACATTTGCGTATCAATAGCCAATCGCATATTATTCTGAATGAACATCATCACTTCAGCGGTTAAGCCGTCAACGTCCAACATTGCCTCGTGGGTCAGAGGGATAGAGTCGAGAATCTTCTCCATTGCAATCGACCTACGGGTCCATGCGATAGCAGACTCAGGAGCGGCAGCGGCCTCGTTACGAGTGGCAGCGTTCCTGGTGGTGGTGGTTCGGTCAGTATAATAAACCGTTCCATGATGGTTTCCGGCCAGTGCAAAACGGGTGAAATACTGCTCAAACACTAATCCGCGATGCGCGGGCGCATTGAATCCGGGTACATCAAACCCTTGATTGTCCCCGGAAATTGACCCGGAAGTAACATTGGTTTTAAGGTTCATTTCAAATTTGGATTTGCCTTCAGATTGCGCCGCTTGCAGATTCACAAATTCGTTTTTAAACTGGTCCGCCAGAGAGATAACTTTGGTTTCACTTTCGGCCTTTTGAGCCTTTTTGATTTCGACCATCATTTCTTCAACTTTGGTGTCAATCAACTTGTTCACTTCTTCGATATCTTCCGATTTCGCGAAGGCTTCAAGTTCTGTTTTCAGTTGGGTTTCAGTTAAAAGGCCGGCTTTCATTTCATCAGCCTTTTCGCTAAACAGTTCGGTCATACTTGTTCCGATCTGCTTTTCCAACAATTTGAATTGCTTTTCGTCCATCTTGTTTAAAATTAGAGATTAATATTGGTGATCGCTGAAGTTACATCGAAAGTGGATTTTCCAGACGGCGGCGGCGCGGTTTCGCGTGTCGTGTCTTTTAACTCCGGCTCCGGATTATAAAGCTCATAGATCATTTGTTTAATTTGTTTTTCTTGTAATATCATTGTTTCCTTATCACTGCCGGAGCGCATTGCTGTGTGTAGCGCATCCAGTTTAGTTATAAGGTTATTGTACTGAACATTCTTATTATCTGATTTCACTCCCAGAAATGGGGTAAGCCTGTTAGCTCCGAACCCATCAAGGGAGGAATATTCAAATAGTTTTATTTCAGGGACCGCCCACATAAAGCCGGCGGCAATAGCATCATCTGGATTGATTAGTTTTTTCAAAATATCATCCCACATTGCCGATTCAGGCTCCAGGTATGTTAATGTAACATAGTTGAATCCAATCGAATGCTGATCAATCAGCCCTTCATTGTACTTGATCAATGTTTCTTCGCCATCGGTTGTTTCACTCATCCATGAATTGCCGTGTAAAACCTCCATTCCGTTCATGGTGGTTTCTTCGATCATGTCCGGCCGCGCTATGCCTTTGGATAAATTATGGTTTGAAAGATGCTTTATTTTTCCAGGCATTGAAGATTTTGGCCCGCGTTCCTGAATAGATTTCGCCGAACAGCCTGATAAAAGAACATCGCCGTATGTATCATACCAGTAATATGTATTTGCTATCAGGTCAACGGTTCGCCTGGATGAATCAACCTCCGCTTTATGCGACTGTACTTGGTCCGATTTGACCGCAAAAGGCATATCTAAAAACGTTTTCTTATCTAGTTTTATCATGGCAAGAATTTTTTAAATGTTTCAGCCGCATCAGATTCATTGATAAGCCCACTTTCTTTAGCCTTTGCTAATCCGGTTGCCGCCCAATTGATTGATTTACTTGCGCGTTCCTTATCGATTTGTAGAACAGAAATATGCGACCAATCAGATTTCAGTCGCTTATCTATTCCCATCCAATTGGCTAATCCCTGCAACCATTCATCCGCCTCTGGTATAATAGCTTCCTGATAAAGCTGCACTAATGCTTTTTGTTTATTTTCGTACGTTGAACCTGTTTGCAGTATTTCAGGCGGGAATGAATGCGCGCCTGCAATGGTCCTGAAATCGTGATCAACTTCATCAAACAACTTTAGTTTCCCAACATCAACGGCCATCGATTGCCATTTCAATGCGGCGTTGGTTAGTATGACTTGCCATTTCTGTTTTGTCAAACCATACTCTTCTTTCATATCCGTTTGCAATTGCGCTTTATCTTTCGGAGCCATTGCAACGGTTCCTTGCCCGTCTGTTGTTTCATTGGAAAGGATGCCTAAAGCCGCGTTATATATCAAGATGCCGCGCGCCTCGTATGCGTGTTGTATATTCTCACACGCCTGCACTAATGGCCTTAACTTTGAATCTCCAAGTAGTATTTTATTGTTGTCAAATTGAACTTGATTATCATTGTAATGAATGATTTCATCCGGGATGTACTCCAGTGTTCCGCCGTTGTACTGAAATTCGTAACTCTTTATGAGTTCTTCAATTTCAGTCATATTGAAAGGAATCAACTGATTGGTTGCCGGAACAACTTTCGCGTTCATCGGGGGAAGGTTCCATAATGCACGGACTGCCTTTTTATCATTGCCAAATACCGGATGAATGAACCCGTTCCCCATTATCGCCCGCAAAACATAATATTGCGTTGCAAATTCCTTGAAGTTCTGTAATGGGTTTGGATTGTGGAATAAATCAAGTTGCGGGAGATTATATTCCTTGTTATCGTCATCAACCGCAATCACTTGCATACCGGCAAAGATTCTGGCCTTATAGTTGATAACTGCCTGAAGTTCAGGCACAGAAAGATATAAGTTAAGAAACTTTTTCTGATTAGCGTTCAGGCCATCGGAAATGTATGCGTTCATCCATTCTAATGGGATAAACGTTGGAGTCATTACTATTTCCTGGCTTTTCTTTGCCTTCCGGCCGAAAGAAAAATTGATTGCCATTTGCAAATATTTTCATGCAATTTACAATTCATTTCCTTCAATGTCAACTATATTTATTAAGAATAAATAAGAATAGGCTATTTAAATAGAAAATCGCGGCGGGCCATGTAGCTCATTCCGGCCAATGAATCCGGAGCATCATCATGTTTTGCGCCTGTTTTTAATAGCTTGTACACTTGTAGGATAAAACGGTCGTATTTCCTACCGCCTGCTTCAGGCACGTCACCACTAATTGATCGAGCATTGAATTGTAATTATCAATGAACTCTTTTGGTAACCCCACGCTAGTGCTAAGATGGGATTTCTGCACTATAAACTTCAGTACACCTATTGAGATAACCTCATCACGCCATGAAGTTGTAATGCTTCTGCACGTTTTGTAAATCTTGTCGAGGTGCTTATGGATTAGCTTTTCTGCTTTCTTGTTTGCGTTCATTTGGTTGTTTTGTTAATTATTAATTCCCTCCCTCCAACAATAGACAATCCGCCTTGTGGAAACATCGGTTCACATTTCTGTTCGTCAAATATTTTAGAGCCAACTAGTAATAATGGCCTACCTCGCTTTATTGGTTGCGCTTTCACTGCATTAATTTGCGCTTG
>Ga0075122_10002330_pt1 | contig 12603 bp, 9 predicted proteins | sample AntAceMetag02UKB_FD_69790 | JGI IMG/M metagenome (GOLD analysis project Ga0075122, IMG submission 69790) | Saline lake microbial communities from Ace Lake, Antarctica - Antarctic Ace Lake Metagenome 02UKB | ecosystem: Environmental > Aquatic > Non-marine Saline and Alkaline > Saline | place... | reverse complement strand
CAGACGTGTTACATCCACTAAAACTATAAGGGGCGACAATGAAGCCAGTAAAGAAGTCGGTTGGACCCGCGACACCAAGGCCACCAAGGATTGGGCTCTGAAATGCGGCACCATACACGCTTTCATAATCTCCCGTAGAGCCTGTTGGATCTGTAAAATCCCCTAACCGACACCACTGGAAACAGTCTGCCCATACAAGGTCATTCACATAATCAAGACCTGACCCAAAAATATGGTTGTGGCCAGAAGAGGTCTTAACAACTTCGTCGCCGTCAATAACAAGCCATTGATAATTTCCATGGACCCTTGTGACAATCTTTTCTTCTATTGTTCTCTTTTTCATTTTTACCTTATCCAATTTCAATGCCAGAAATTTTCATATTTACATAACCACCAGAAGGCTCCACCTCTATACTTGCGTGAATCGAATCCCCAGCTTCCATAACAGTATTTAACGATGCAATATTGGTGGTGTTTTCTTGGACTGGAAACTCAGAGAAGTATTTGACTTGTTCAGAAACCACCTCGCCGCTTGGGACAAAGTATAAGTTTGCATTCATGTCCCCACTAGACGAGTTGCAAAAAAGAATTTCCTTTACAAGTGTTTTGTATCCAGAGGGGGTTGAGTAGTATTCCCAATCTGTTGTGTCAAGGGGGCGGACTCCAGTCGTTAGAGCTTTTGTATCGAATATTGTGTCTGGCATGTTTAACTTATTTTATAATATTTACACTAAAATTCTACTTTTAATCAATCGATAGACCGAAGTATGTAAGTAGAGGGTTTTGTTTTAAGAAGATCGAAGCGTCTTCCTCTAAAGAGTAGAACAAGGTTCTGTATGCTTCTGGGGAGTTTAAGGATGGCCAGCGGCCCCAAGAATGTCTGAATGTGAGGTTCAAGTAGGTGCCCAGCTTATCAAAGTTTGCGCTTGCAACATAAATTAGCCCCGTGTTTTTATATGGCTGTGTAGAGGCTCCTATTCCAAAGCTGCCCCATGAGACATCAAGCCCCTCGATGGGGGAAAGGCGAACAAGCTTGTCTCTATAAAAAGATCCCAGTGTATATGATTGCAAAAGAACGCTGATTTCTAAATTCGTGGCAAGGCTACGATCCACGCTATTTGAAAATGTCGCAGGTGCAGCATCATCTGTAGAAAGAAACCCGTTTCCCGCTTGGGAGGGCTCGTTACATAAATCTCCATTGTCGTAAATGACGGTTGTCCCCACGGTATCAACACTTGCGATTCCAGCGTATTGGAATTGTAAAACACCATCCATTGATAGCCCATCTATAGGGTTGTCAATTCTTAAGGGGACATTTGCTGGATCAAAATGCACATATAGTTCATATTGAATGGCTAACGTAGATCCCGCTGGAATTGCTGCGGGCGAACTTAAAAGGATTCTTGAAAATAAATCACCAGTAGATTCTGCGGCGAGTCCGATTTCTGTAAAGGTCGTTTCGGATTCAACTGGAGCGGAAAGGAAGGTTCTTTTTAAAATCAAAACATCGCCAGAAAGAGTAGTTCCCTGAGAGTCATCTTCAAAGGCATAAACATTAGATCGGCTCAATTCAGAGTCCAATGAAGTCTGAGATACAACTGGCTCGGAAGTCCCGTCGCCAAAAGCACAGAATTCAAATGATGCGGCCCATGTTTTCGTGGCGATACCATCAAGCCCAACATCAAGGATCAAGTTTGGCTGTCTCCCCTCTGAACAATCTGTTATCTTTCGCTCGCTATTTAAAACAGCCCAAGAAAGAAATCCCTGTGTCGTAATATTTAACATTTTTATGGCGTAAGAATATCCCCGAAAAATCTTGCTTGTAAATAAGCCTCTTCTTTTTGTTCGGAAAGCTCTCCAATTTCTGGTGAGTAAAAGGCGTCAAAGCTGATGCTGACCATAGACGCATCTACAGAAGCAAGCCTACTTTTTTCAGCAAAATATTCCAGCTTGTTAAGAATCATGCTTTCTCCCACAATATCCTTCGATTGCATTGGGGCATGTTTTAAATAGTATTTGCTTTTTGTTTTTTCTAAGCCCTGAAAAGCCGCGTCCCTTTTGTAGAATTTGGGAAAGAGGTGGTAATACTCTTGCTTGCTAAGGACAACACCTTGTTCAGAGCTATCCCTTTTGTAGAGTTTTGGAAAAGCGAAATAATATCTGAACTTTTCCACAGCAACATCCTCGCCACTAACATCAAAGAAATCAAAGACCCCTCTTAAAAATGGATAGTATTCAACCTTCTCTAGGTCTACACCCTGTCCAGAAGCACTAGAAGAATTTGTCAAGGCATAGTTTCGCTTATACTGCATTTTAGATGGTTCAATTGCGACGCGAGAGGTGTCTACATAGTCTGAGCGTAGAAGCTTGAACCTTTGCTCCGCAACAATATCCACCCCTTCCATCCCAACGTCCGCACTTTTCTGGTTTGGTTGGTTTGGGTTCCAAAACAGATAGCCGTATTTCCATTGATCAGATTGATCGTCAAAATTTCCGATGGTATAATTCTCGAAACCATCATACATGACAATTGCTGTTTGAGAAAAGAATATGATGGGATAAGTGATCATTAAGAGAAGTTGTTGTTTATAACAGCTAATACGTTGCTTGTATCGAGACTCGTGCAGGCAATCAGCCCCGTTTCCCCTTGAGTGAAAGAGGGTTGTTCTCCATCGGGCCATTTAAACGTAGTGTTGAAACTTACCGCACCTGCGCCGCTGGCATAAACGTTAATAAGATAAGTTGCGCCATCTCTGACAGATCCAGTCTGCGCTCCGATTTCCAACGCAGTGCTATTAATCAAGTCCAAGTTCAGAATGTTTGACTCACCGAAATCAATGTCATACGTTCCGTTTTCAACAGTGCTTCCACTAATAAGAACTCTCGTAGGTCTCCTGAAAGTGCTTTCTCCTCGAACCTCAAGCGTCGTCAACGCTGGGCCGACAGCATAGCCAGATCCTTCCGAGGACCATGCGCCATGCCTGTTGTCGAACGTGAGGGCGCGAACTTTAGACTGATACATTCTATCGTAAATTGGAGTGGGAATACTTAGCTCAACAGAGTTTCCTTGTTGGTTCGCATTGCTTACGAAAAAGTCGCTGTAATAATCAGCTTGGTCAGTGTAAACATCTAATTCATAACCAATAACATCTTCTGATTGGTGCTTGCTCCAAGAGACATTTAAAACAGCCTGCTCGTTACCGCTGGAATCAGAAGGGTAATAAGGGTTTACGTCAAGATCCCATCCAGTGTGGCTTTCAAGCTCCACAAGGCCCATCGCTTGAGGGCCGCTAATAATCATGCCGCCTGTTGTGAAATCGTCAATAATCGCCCACCATAGATAGCCCGACGCACCATTGTAACCAATGGAACCATTTAAGCTTGCACGGACGAAATGATCCTCAATGTCAGGAAAAACAGTCGTTTCACCTGACCAGAAAACAACGCCGCTGAAATCTGGGATTTGTTCTTGTGGGGAAATGATATACTCGAAACTGTTTGCCGTGACCTTTGGCATCGACAGTGCGCCGCTTGATGGAGCAGGGTTAACAATTGTTTTTGTTAGGGTTGCCGTTAAATTAGGGAGCGCATGAGAGATTGCTTCGATCCTCAGTGTTCTGAGAGGCCAGCCCGTTAAGGTGTCACCACCCATTATGGCGGGATCTCCCATTGTTTGCCCAACCGTAATGAATTCATCCCAATCAGTTGAGAACCAACGAGAAACGGGATTATTACCTTCGTCAAGATATCTCAAATCTATGTATTCCATGTATGGGTATCTTGCATCTCCAGTCACCTCAAGACCGCCAGAAGGTTGGAGTGCCACGTAGAATTGCGGCTCTTGGGAATTATACGTTCCGCTTGTAAGCGTTTCAGGAAAATTAAAATCAGCATTTGTCATTTCTATACGTGGTGACATCGCTGAGTTTTCAGGGTTCACGACTTCAACTATTGTTGACCCGCAGATCTCAGAAGAAACAGCGCCACCGATTTGCACCGATCTCGCGCAAATTTGAACCGAGCCCGTATTATCTGGGTAATATTTTGAAAGAAAGAATCCGTCATTATCAGGATCTTCCCAAGTTCCCAACTCTGTCCAATCTCCTGATGGAAGACCACGGCCAGATGCTTGGTAATAATCAGCATTTGATCCCGTTGATCCCTCAATCGAAGCGACTACATAAACAGTCGAGCTATCAATGTCATCTATATTTAAAAATCCTGAAAGCGAAATTGACTGTGGGGGGCCGATAGGTAGGTTGTCGTAGGTTACGTCTGAAACGGTTGATGCTACAAACCCAGACTCTACCTGTCCATATTTTTCCGCAGAGTATTCTAGAGCGGTGATTCTCACTGACTGCTGTTCCGTCTCTGTCATTGTAAGAATGCGGTAATCAGATGCGCCAGAAATTATTCCAGAGTTATTTGCTTGGATTGTCCATGTGCCGCCAATATATCTTTCTGAAAACGGAGCATCAAGAGTGACATAGCTTGTGTCTCCCGTGAACCCGAAGCCAGATATGCTTTGAGTCTCTAAGAATGTTGGAGCAATATCTCCAGTTTGGTTCAAGCCAGTGACGCCAATGTCTGGGTTTGATCCCGTATAAGTTGGGTCTCTGTATCCTTGAGGTATTGAAAGCGTAAGGTTGTAAGTGAAGAATGGATCTTCTGGAAAGTCTACATACCTATCTAAAGTAACGACATCTTGAGACGCGCTGACATCTAAGGTTCGCCCACCAGACTTCCTTCTTAGTCTAAAATCATCGTAAACAGAGATGATATGACCAGGTCTAGTGTAAAGACTGTTCGAGCCTACGTCAAACGAAACAAATTCAGTTTCTAAACGTTCGGACAAGAGAGTCCACGTTCCTACGCGGTGAGCTTGCCCGCGACTTGTGCATCCAAATGCTGCAGTTTCGCTCTCTCTTATTCCGTATCTTATAATCCCCTCCATGTCCTCTACCTGTTCGATCTTGGGTCTGAACATGTCTTCGGGGTCATTCCATCTCACAAGGGCCACCGTGCGCCTCTGAGCACGCTCTGATGAACTGTAATTAAACATTCCATCAATAACATTTGCATTGGTGAACTGTTGGACGGGAGATTTTGGGAGATCTTGGACTGGAAAAATTGCTCCACCTAACCAGTAGGTGATTCCTCTAAATGTAGAAGCAAGGTGATTCATCACAGTAAAAGCTTCTTCGTTCTCAGTGAGAAATAAGTTGCAGGCAAAACGAGGCTCCATAAACGCGGCCCACAAGAGCCAATCAGAACTTGACTCGCTAGGCTCAGCGATGCTTGGGTCTCCGCCTCCAGCATTTACCAATTCATCGCAGTATTGCGCAATTTGGTAAAGCGTCCACTTGTCAACTTTGTCCCCTGGAATATACTCTCCTAATCCATAACGCTTGTCAGTAAGCATGTCGTAAAAAATCCATGCAGGATTATCTGTCCAGACTTTTGTTGACGAAAAACTTCCATCCCAAATTACTGGATATTGAGCACGATTCATGACAATTTTACGATTTCCAATACCAACATCTCCTTCGCTTGCGGTTGTTATCGTTTCCTGGTAAGGGAAATACTGTGTGGGAACATACCCCACTGGAACCTTAATCTTTTTTAGCCTGAGGCGATAAGCGCGTTGTGGCAAGGTTGGAAAGGTTTTTGCGTCAAACGTAAGGGCGTTTACAGCGGTATTTGGATACGTGTATCTGAATTCTGTCTTTGCGATAACAGATTCAAGGTGAGTTTGCGCTTGGATCTTTGTTGTTGTCTCGTCGTAATCCTTTGACACTCTTGAAATCTTTATTTTCCAATAGTTGGTTTTTACGTTTGGATCTTTTGTCAAGGGGACGTTAGAGCTTATAACAAACCCACCGCTACTTTTCTCTCTCGTAGAAACCCTTTCCACAAGGCTGTAGGCTCCCCCATTCAGACTGAAATATATCCTATAAGAAGCGAAAGTTGGAATGACATCCCCAGCAATCCTACCCCCACTTGAATCTGCAACCGTTTCCATCAACGCTGGAATCTTAACGTTCACTTGAGCGCTTGTGGCATCAGGATATGTGTTTGAAGAAAAATAAACAACTAAAGGTCTAGCCTTTCTTATGCGTGTTGATGATGGGAGTGGAAGTGGAACTGCCGCGCCCGCGTAATCTGCTGATCCAAGCTTTGTTGAAAATGGAGGGATTTGATTATCGTCTCCAAAAACACCTGCTCTGAAATGAGTGCTTACAGAGTGTTGGACAGTTGGGAAATCAGACTGGAGAAAGGGAACCTCATCAAGGAAAATGGATTGCTGCTTTCTTGTATCTGCGGAACCCACCCCAGATGGACCAGGATCTACCAATCCTTCGATCTCTCCAACACACAGGGCATCAACAACATGCGCCTCTCCAGTCATGGAAATCGTGTCTGCCGTTTCCCGTGGCTTTCGTTGAGTGGGAGCAGTACTACCTTTTGAACCTTCGATATTAAATGGAATTAAATTAGCCATGAATTATAAATTATGAGTTATACCCGTTTATATATTGCCTGTAATCTCCTGGATAACCGATATTAAGGCTTCCTTCCCCAGGGCTCTCTTCTGAAGAGCCCGAACCAGTTGCCCTGCCATAGACAAAACGAACGCTAATTGGAATTGGGTGTATGATCATCTCTCCATAGCCTACTGGCAGTGGTTTCCCTTGTTTTGCGGGCTGTGGACCACCACTAAAAAGGTATGAATCCTTTCTTGCAGAGTCCGAACTTTTACCAAAATCAACCTGTGGGTCTGGAGCCATGAGGGCGGAAACCACAGCCATTACAATTGCTACAACCAGTTGGATCAACAAGCTGACTGGGTCGATCCCCTTTCCTTTGACTATGGGAAAAATATGAACGTCTTCCCCCCCTATAGGGCCATCAATTAATCCAACATCCTCTCGATCATTGAGAATAATATCCTCTCCGATGACAAAATTGTAGTCGATTCCTTTCTCTGCTGTTTCTAAAAGATATTTGCAAAACTCGTTTTTTGTATTCGCGTTAAAAGCGCAGACCATCTCCCTTATGGTTTTGACCTTAAGCTCCCACTCTCTTCCAAATTTTCGCCCTAAGCGACCATGTAAATATATTTTACTCATCCATTAAACTCCTGTGACGTATGACTTTATAAATTCTCTTTAAAACTCGATCATTAATTTCTGTTACCCGAGATCTTTGACCTGCGAGATGTTCTAAAATACGATTGTTTCCCCAATAGAGACCACAATGGTTTGGTGTTTTTGTTCCCCCAATCTTAAATAGAATGGTGTCGCCCTTTTGAATTTTTTCCAAAGGGATATCTGCGAATAATTCTTTTGGGCAGTTCTCTTCAAAATCTAAAAAGTTGTAATTTTCCTCTGATGCAAAACTCCATTTGATATGTATGTTATTTTTGACGCGGTAATAATCCCTATTTAATAGATGACACTGCCAAATTCCACGGATGAAGGGTCTTCCGAAAAAGGGTGCAGGGCGATAGTTTTCTGGCTCGTAATAGTGCCAAGTATCATTAGGGTTGACATATAGCAACATGGGAAGCTCTAACTCCTCCGATAGCTCTTTGTCAGACGAAGAAAAGCGATTGTATTTCTCGCGCAAAAAAGTATCATTGTGAGAATGGTAAATTGTAAAAAATCTTGTTGCTCTATAACGCCTTGTGTATTCCCTTGGGTCAATTTTAAACTTCCTTACTTTGTCTCTATGAATATTCTCACATGGGACCACTTCGGACTCTCCAGAAATAAAATCTGCATAGATCAAACCACACGCCTCATTTGGTGCTTCGCTAAGAGCGTGCTTTTTCACTTGTTCTCGAATTGATTTGTTCATTATGATTTCGTATTCTCCATTTCCGCCCTTGAAAGACCTGGATAAGCAAACATCCTTAGTTTGTCATCAGGGAAGCGGCAGCGACAACCGTCGATCCTTTGTGAGCAGGCGTCCCTCAGCCAAAATGCTGGTTGAGATCGTGTTGGGTATAGGTTCTGTGTCGAGGTGTGTGCGGTGCGGCAAACGTAAAAATAATGCTTGAATGGGTGTGGAACGTCGTCTTCAGTTCCTTGGTTTGTGACAATCTCAATGAAATCTCCAACCTCATAAGAAACTCCCACTGCCCATGTCCCACGATCATTCAGGGTATACCCCCAACCTGCTGGAGCGGCTTCTTCGAATTTCCTATTGTCAACTGTGGCAACGGGCTTCGTGTAATCAACCCCACTTCTTACGGTAACATCTCCTGCAAGAATTGCGGCATTGAACGAACACGTCGAATCATTTCGATAGCTCGCATTGCATTGGGTGGCGAACATACGGGCTCTAGGAAGGTGGACTCCTTGGACCTCTAAGATAGAGGCGCATTCGATTTCAACGAATTCTTTATTTTCTTGAACGATATTATCAACGTAATAAATATCCGCAGTAACTGTTGCGTCTGGGTCGTGAGAGCCGAACGGGTTTGTCCCACCCCATGTTTGACCATCTAGAAACTTTGCGAACGTTCTGTTTCGTGTAAACTTCGCACCAACCATTCCCAAACTCTCTCTCAAATAATAAGAAACGATACCATCTGGATTGCCTATCGTTAACCTTGGTCGTGGTAGCGTAGAACCATCTCCCTTGATTGCGTTGTTTTTAAAGTCTATTGAGATTGGCATGTAATGTCGAAGTGGGTCTCCAAAATAGATCCCTCTTCCGCCCTTCTCTTCTTTAAAGTTGTAGAAGTAAAGGACTTGCTGAGATGGGGGAAGCTTGACACCGTCGATCATAGACATGTCGAGTTCAAAAAGCTCGATCATCGTTGACGGGGCGAGACTATAAGACTCTCTTGTTACAATTTTTTTTGCCATTATTCTTCGTCTCCTACGAATCGAGCGTTTATGTCATTGATATTGAAAGACTTAAACTCATGCTTCCAAGACGTGCAAACATATTTCCGTTTCTCAAATCCATTTGGAGAAGTGAAAAAGAATGGGTCTACGCCTCCCTTGAATTCAAAAAAGGCAAGAAGACTTTTCGTTTCCCTTGTATCGATACCTTGAAACACACACCCAAATTCAGGCCGTGAATAAGTCAGTCCTTTTTCTGAGATTTGAGAATATCCATCACCAAATTTTAACTCTACCAAAAGTGGGGTGGTATCAATAGACGAGCTATAAGTAGGTGTCCAAACATCTTCAAAGTTCCACCCAGACGTATCTTGAAACTCTAACCAAGATCCAGTGTCTGTTAGAATATTGCCAGAATTGTCATCTGTGCGAGAAACGTAGTAATGATACGAAGAGCCGCTTTCTATAACGTCATATTGACTATAATTTTCCCCAGACGAATACTCTCCAATCTGAACTTGATAAATTCCTGATTCCATTTTCTTCCTTTTCCATTGTTATTACACTCTTCCTTGTTGACCCTCTCCTTCTAATCCTGCGCTTACGATAGGATTGAATGATTGTCTAAATATTGCAGAAATAGCATCTTTCCTAAATGATGAATAGCTCATCCCCCAATTCGAACATACAAATTTCTTGGCCACATTGTAGGGTTCTGGAAGGGTATAGGTGAACGCATATTTGCCGCCCATGAATTCGAAAAACGCCAAAAGACTTTGCGTTTCCTTGGGCTTTCTGCCAACAAAAGAAACCTCTATATTCTGCTTCAGGGAATTGATCCCATCAGACTCTCTTTGTATAATCCCTTCACTTAACTGCCTACTTACGGTTCTTGGGGAGTTGTTCGTAGAGACAGAATGGGTCGGAACCCAAACGTCAGAAATCTCAAAGCCGATATCTCCAAAGCGTTTCCAAAAAGAGTTGGACGTTGTCGCAGGGGCGTTTCCTTGGTTTTCGTCCACGGCAGACACGTAGTAAATATCACTGTTTTCTACAATGTCATACCTTTCATAAGAGGTTCCACCGCTGTAAGCTTGAACCGTAATGTTATGTATAATGCCTGCCATCTTCTTGTATTATAGACGCTTTTCTTCTATTTTAAAGTTTGCTTGAGTTTTTATTTAGAGACCCACCTGGACGTTTCTCTTCTCTTATAAATTCTAGAACTAATTGCTTTAACTTTCCAGAAAAAGCACGTCCTTCGAGAGTGTTTGTATTCGTCGTATCTTCATCACCCTTACCATCTGGGGCGCTTTGGTTGCCACCTTTTCCGCCGCCACCAAAACTTATGTTAATTTCAACATTGGTATCTCCGCCGCCACCTGTCATTGGAGCAGCAGCGGGAGCGGCAAGAGGAGAGCTTGTTGACCCACCGACAACCCCGCCGCTTGCGAAACCATTTGCGCGAACAACCCTTGTGCTTGGCATTGGGGCGGAAGGAGCGCTCACGGAAAGTCTTGGAGAGTTTATGATAGGGCTGACAGCGCCGCCGCTTGCAAACCCACGAACTGAAGGAGAAGGGTCTGAGAAGCGGATTGGGGTTGAGGTCCGCATGCTTGTGCTTGTATTCGTCAAATTAGAGATATTGCCGCCTCTATTGAACGTGCTAATATTGGAAGGGGAAAATACGTGACTTGAAGAGAAGCTGTTGCTAACAGTGTTGCTAATTGGTGAGAGGCCATTAGACTGTCTAATAGTATTCGTTGCTCCCATCAATAAATCTGGATTAGAAGCTTCGCTTGAAGACATCATGAGAGGCGCAAGGCTTGATGCGCTTGTTTTTGAAGGCATCCCTAAGCTTGTCGTAAATTGTTTGCTAACACCAGAGAGAACGTCCCCGTCCCTGAAACTTGCGCTTCCTATTCCATCAATCATTCCACCGCCCGCAAAAGAAGGCGTTTCATTTGGAACGTAATGCGCGGCACCTTGAGAGGAGAGCCACTTGTTAAGCTGCTCAACTGACATGTCTTGACCCAGCTTGTGATTCTCTACTCTTCCAGCCCCGTCTGAACTGTGATGCTCAATACTTACTGTCCCGTCTGGTCTCACGCGAGTAATTGAGCCCTTTCCTTGGATTACTGACTCTTCAGTTGGTGGTGGAGATGGGGCAAGCAATGCGCTCGCACCTAGAGAAAGAAGACCTGGGAGTAACGCCTCTCCGAACTTCCCAAAAAGCCCCGTCTTATTGCCCTTACCAGAAATTGTAGTAGGTTTCATGTCGGAGATATCAGCCATATTTGGAGTGCTAATACTACCTCCAAAAGGATCTTTTCCTAATGAGGCGACAGAGAAAGGCGCTGGGGTGTCTGTTCCAGCAAATTCCATTTTGTGTAAGAGGCTCGATGTGCCACTGTCATCCCCTCCCTTGCCTCCGAAAAGGTTGCCTACGCCGCTGAACGTGTTTCCAAAGCTTGATCCAAAATCTTTAAGAAAACCCCCACCAGAAGGAGCGCTCCCACTTAATGCGCCGCCGATGCCACTGACTCCACCAGTGATGGCACCGCCGATACCGCCCATAAGAGCGCCTTTTCCGATATCCTCTCCAGTTACTGCCGCAGTCAAGCCACCAACTCCCGCGCCAACAAGAGCTTGCGAGAAGACTGATCCAAGTAACGCCCCTAAGAACGCCCTTTCTATCTGACCACCCGCAGCAAATTGACGGTTGTTGATTGTTTCTAATGCGCCCTTTCCATAACGGTTTACAGCGTCTTTCTTTAAGATGAATGTTCCTGCTGGGAAATTCCCAAGAAGATCATCTTTCGTGCCGCTTCCACCCTCTAACATTCCACCGAAGGCACTTCCTTGAACGCCCCCAAGATTGGGAAGTATGCCGCCATCAATTTTTGCTTCCCCACGATTGAGGGACTCCATGAAGTCTTTTCCGTAGAAAGAGACAGCTTGGGGATCAAAGGCAAATTCTCCGCCCGTTACAAGAGCGGGCACTCCCGAACGTGTTCCACCGCCATTGTTGAAAGAATCGACTATTCCGCTGCTTGCCTTGCTGTTTCCAAATAGGCCGCCGATGAAAGTTCCGACTCCAGAAGTCGCCTCTCCAAAAGCTTGGTCGAAGTGGGTCTGAGAAAGGTCTGAAAACATATCAGACAGCATTTGCCTGAAACTGTCGCCCATGGCATCAAAAACACTTATGCCCTCTGATTTTAAACGCTTGAAATCTTGAGCACTGGAAACAACCGCTTCAGAAAGCCCCTCTGAAATCGTGCTGGCAACATTGGACCACGCAACCTCTATTTCGGAGGTATCTTCAAGGTCGGCTTTTAAAAGTTGGAACCCTTGACCCAAGCCCTCTTTAATCTGTTCTATCGTGGAAAGAACTTCTACGTCCTTTTCAAAATCAACCTTAATATTAAGCTTAAGATCCTTGTTTGCGCGAAAAGCGATTTCTTTCAAATCAACAATAAGCCTTTTACGCTCTTCATCTGTTAGAGTAGGTGAAATGTCAATGCGCATTTTTGCTTGGCGAATTAAGCGGGAAAGATTAATGCCTGATTCTGCGACGGTGGATGCCGTGGTTAGTGGGCTGAGATTTCCTAAGCGGGTCTCATTGATCTCCCCTGTAGGGCCTTTAAAGCTTGAAAGAAACTTACCTAACTGAGCGATTCTTTCGTTCTCTTTGAGTTTCGCTGCCTTCGCTTCAGGGACTGGTTCTTGAGATGGGGCTCTGTTGGTA
>Ga0075122_10002329_pt1 | contig 12608 bp, 18 predicted proteins | sample AntAceMetag02UKB_FD_69790 | JGI IMG/M metagenome (GOLD analysis project Ga0075122, IMG submission 69790) | Saline lake microbial communities from Ace Lake, Antarctica - Antarctic Ace Lake Metagenome 02UKB | ecosystem: Environmental > Aquatic > Non-marine Saline and Alkaline > Saline | place... | reverse complement strand
GTACGCCTTGCCCTTGAAGATTGATCCGGCACTTGAATACAACTTTAGCAGTGCGCTAACGATATGGTACAGGTGTGGCGCCTTCGCCGCGTTGGCATCACCAATGGAACGGATCACGCGGCCGATTTCGTCAACCTGAAACAAGATTGACGGCTGTTTTTCAACCGCCTTCAGTAGCCCAGAATCTGACGCGAAATCTTCCGGGCCAAGCAAGCGCGTAAGCGTTGATTCGTGGAGCATTCGCTTGATCGCCTGGCGCGCCGCTTCCTTGCCGCCGCCTGACTCGCATACGCCAAGCGTATAGAAGTTCGTACGCCCGCCGCGTGGCGTGGCCACCTGCCGGCCGGCAACAGTGCCAAGGGCCGGTATAACCGCCGCCAGGGCAAGCAACGGTTGCGGCCTGATGCTCGAGTCAAGCGTAAATTGCATCATGTCAGCCAGCATACCCGGCACGCCTAGCAACTTCATTGGGAATGCGCCAGGGTTCGGGTGCTTCCAGGCTTTCGGTTCTGGTATCGCGGTGTCAGGTGCTTCGTTACCGTTCGCAGTCTCAGCCCAATTCTCAAGCATCGCCGTCATGGCCTGGTTGGGTTCGTAGCTTGCCGCTGAAGCCGCCAGCCGCCTTATTTCCTGATCGTTCAGGTGTGGGCTACAGCGGTTGACATTGATTGCGCGCAAGCTGCATAGGATTTCATCTTCGCGCAAGCCGCCTTGCCGCATGTAGCCGGCGTAACGCATCATGGTGTTATTGCGTTGCCCGGCCGGAATCAAGCCGCCTTCTGAAACGTGCGTTTCTCGCTCTGTGGCCGCGTCCTCGAGTGCCGCCAGGAACCAATCTGGCGCGGTAGCTACCGCGTCCAAATGCTCAAGATCGATCACATCCCAAAAGTAGCCGGCTGAAGGCGGCATAATGACATAGCCGCCATCACCGCGCGTATCCAGGCCGGGACCAAGCGTGCGGACACTGTTTTTGATTGTGCCGCCTTTTGGGTATTTGTAGTAACGATGTTTGCCGCCTGACGGCGTTACCGCGGTAAGCGTGTCCGGTAGGTTGTCATGCTGTGCCTCAAGCGCCTGGATCGAATCTTCGCCGTTGTATGCGTCGGCTTTCAGGTCAGAATCTAAAACGAAAATGCCTGAATCTGAGCCGGTAGCCAAGGCCACCTGTGCGGCCGGCCACTGCAGCCACCATGCCCGAATGACTCCGGCATCAGTGGTGGAATCCAAGCAACCGTGTGGCGTCATTGGCCGCTTGTTAGCGCACGGGAAAACATGCCAGCCGCGCGCGGCGTATTGCAAAGCCGCCGTTAGTGCGTCGTTCATTTCGTGGCGATCCCTTCCGGTGTTGTGGGCGTGCGATCTTTACCATGGTGTCTGGATACCAACGCGGGGTTTTGGTCTTTGTCGAAATATGTATGACACAATACGCAGTAGAACGCCGCGCCGGGCACAGATACTTGGCCAACAATGGCGAATAAGTCGGAGTAGCCGCAGAGCGGGCAAGTACCCCCTGCCGCGCAATAGCACTTGTCCCCATCGGCGTTGCACTCTAACGCGATTCCCCTTATCGCCAACAGCCGGAAGGATTCGGCCAGATCATCAATTTGGCCTTCTGCTATTCGCATTGCACGCCCCGCCGCGAGGTGGCTGATTATCAGCCCGAGAAAAAAGCCAGCGCCTGCACCTAAAATGAAGATAGTCATTTTACGCTTCCTTTCAGTTCACTACTTTTGTTGTGCCGGTTCAACAGTGTACCACAGGCCGGACACAGGCGCACATGGTTGCACATCATTCGCCCACCTTTTCACCACTCTTTTTTTGTTCGATTATCGCCCGCCGAATCTTCGCCTCGCCCTGCATATTCAGTATTCGCCGCTGTGCATCATCGTGGGTTGCCTCAAGCCCGTAGCCGCCACAGGCCATACAGCGTGGCTTAGATGCCCGGTCAAATGCGCGTCTAGGTATAAGCTGCATGGTTCCGCAAGCGGTGCAGCAATAGTTGAAACGATTGCGTCTGCCTGTATAGCCCATTATTTATATGCCTTTCCACGTTGGTTGAATGCCAAACAATTCAACGACAGCTTGCGCCACCTGTTGTGGGACAACGCCGTTACCCGCGATGTCGGACTCAACCACATTTCTGGTAGCCCCATCATTTTTTCTGCAAATGAGGGGTTCAGGTATATCGGGTCGTCCGCGCAAGTCCTCAGGTACTCGGATGCCTTCGCACCACGAAAAGATATGCTCCCCAAGTACCGGCTTCGTGCAGACCCCATTGATTCGTTGTGAGTTACGCGGCCAAGCCGCAATAAAGACACGCTCCCCCCGGAACGGTGCGCCAACGTCGGAAGCTCGTATGCTCGTCCATCGCGTGTCATACCCCGCTTCGGCCAAGCCCTCTTGTACGATGCCCATTCCGCGCCGCAAAAGAGCGCCGACGTTTTCCGCCAGTACATACCTTGGTCGGATTTCTCTAATGACGCGAAGCATCTCAAACCAGAGTCCGCTACGGGTTCCGTCTGCGATTCCGGCACCTTTGCCGGCACAGGAAATATCTTGGCACGGGAAGCCGCCAGAGATGATATCCACGCTTCCACGCCAGGGCTTTCCGTCGAATGTGGTGATGTCATCCCAGATCGGGGCATCGTCAAGCACGCCGTCCCTGATTCGTGATTGCAGGATTTGCTGGCAGTACGGTTCGATTTCAACGTAGCCGACAGGCCGGATTGGCAGCACAAGCCCGAGTCCAAGGCTGATCCCGCCGTACCCGCTGAATAATGACAACTCGGTAAGTGGATCCACAAGTTCATTTTCCTTTCGTTCAATTTATGGCAACCGCAACACCAGCCCAAGGCCGCACCTGGCTACAGGTTTTCAATAGCGGACACGGCCTCAGCAATTCCATTACGGCAGCCTTCGTCATAGCTTTTTGTGTTATCCAGCCGTCCGGCGCGGCAGCCATCTTTCCACGCCTTGCGCAACAATCCATGCGCATACGGCGGGTTGGGGATATCCTTTTCGTCAAGTGTTTTTTCGTCGGCCATGGTTCGCTTTCCTTTCGTTCAAGAGCCAACGTTTTCGGGGTGCCAGCTGATGCAGAAGTCGCGGCGCTTTCGCGCCCTGGACTTGGCGTCTTTCCATCCCTGGTCGTAAGCCGCCTTGCGAATCGCCGCAAGTTTGCTATTTATCGCATCGCGGAATACCCGCCTGAGTAATTCCGCGTATTGCGTATGGCCGGTGTCGAATGCCAGCGGAAGGCTAGAAACATAGCCGCCCTTCTCATGCGGCAAGTCGGTAGTAAATTGAAGCACAACTTCTGTTCCATCGCGCCTTACCTTGATCATTCGATTACTCGCTTTCTGTTTTTCGTAAGAGCGTGATAACGTGCCATGAAAGCGGTGAACGCCTCGGGTGCTGTCAGCGGATTTATGCTTACGTCATAGGGTTCAATTTCCGTACCCCAACCGCGGGCACCAGCGGGCAAAAGGGCGGTGGCTTCAGTGACGCACATGCGATCATCCGCCGCCTTGACTTCAGGGGCATTGCACGGCAGGCACACCCCAAGCGCAACGCCGATGGTGCGAGCAATGCGATTCTCGATATCAGTTATACCGGGTATCAACCGCTTCAGCGGGCGGATAACATCGCCTATGTACGCTTCGGCTGCGTCGTGCAATAAGGCTGCAAGCGCCAAATGCTCGGGCACCTGGTGCGATACCTCAACGCTGTGTTGCGCCACAGAATAATGAGTGATTATTACGCCACCAAAGCGACAGATTTGCGCCAGGTGATGTGCGATATCCACGATGCTGATAGCCTCTGGCTGTGGGTTCGAGAAGTAGAGCCTTTTGCCCGTGTTCGTTTGCATCCAATCAACTATCTCAGTGCATCTCTTGTTACTCACGGCTTTTCTCCTTTCCCTTTTTCGCCAACGCGTAAACCGGTACGCGCGCCATGTATCCGTCAATGCGCTTCTGCAATCGATGCCCGGCAAACACCATGGCGCCACGCTCAACGGCAACGCAAATGCGTTGCCGGGCAGCGGCTTTGGACATGCCAAGTTGCTTTTGGATCTCGCGCGCCGTCCATCCGGTTGTGTCACCAGTGACACAACCCGCCTGACACGTTTCGGCCAATACTTTAGCCAGGTCATTATTTTTCATAGGACCACCTCCGCGCCGCTGAATACCCGCGTACGGGAATCAATAGCAAGCAAGCTCGTTTCGGCGGCTGTGTCCAGATGCCAGGCCACCGGCCCGAAAAGCCCGTGCTTTGGGCTTACCAATGCGGCTACCTGTTGTGGCCCGCAATGCCGCGCTGCCGAATGGTCGTATTCATTCGTACCGGACAATGAACCGTTGACGATAAAGCGGAAGCCCGGCCCAACGAAAGGTACGTGCCAATGCCCGCCCAGGCCGTAATCCATCGGCCCCTCAACCGGCAATTCCTTACGCAGTTTTTCCATCACGGAATCCAGACGCCGGCGCGCTTCGCGCATCATGTCACGTTCAATGCCGTACCACGGGATACCCATCCATGCCCGGACATGATCGCCGTGCCCGCAAAGGAAGCCGTACCCGGCGATCTGTACCGTCTGTTTTTTGGCCGTCAGAATGTCAACGGCTACATTCCGATGTGTCCGCAACAGCACGCGCGCATGTTCGTAAACAACGTAATCCCATGAATTCAGCGTGCCGCCTTTGAATTGGTATTTTTTGGTCAGCCGGCCATGATTGGAGCCGCCAACGCCGTACACGTCAACGCCTTTGAATTGCGATGCCAGCCCGGACACCAGCCCGGCAAGCAACCGCCCCGCCGCTATGGCTTGCAGCGGTGGCGGGAATTCGTTGGAGCGCATCAGTTCCTCGTGAATGTCGCCGGAAATCATGTCGCCCAGGCACACCACCGCACAACGATCGATACGATAGCCGGCGCGCTGTGTGGCAAGCCACTTGGTAAGGCAATGCAGGTATTCGCGTGTGCGCCGTTCGGCAATCGCGTAATTGTACCGCCCGAATTCCTCCGTTTGCTTCGGATCGGTACGCTCTCCGATATGAGCGTCACCAAACAACACCAGCGCCGTAACTGACGGCTTACCGCGTGGCTTTGACGCGCGCCAGATCGGCGGTGGCGTCATGGCCTGTGTTGCGTCTCTGAGCAAGTCCCGAATGTCCAACGCCGCGCCAAGCGTGCGTGACACTTCATGCAACTCGCGGCGCAACAGTTTTGTTTCCGCCAACGACGCGTTGAGCCGCGCGCCGGTTTCGACTTCATCAGGCGGTGTGAGTGCGTCTTGTAAGTCCTTTTTGCGTTTGGCCATTACGTTTTATCCTTTTCTAAAAACGTGTCGCACTTGCCGGCAATCTCGCTCAGTTCAAACTGTATGTCTGCCAAAAACTGGTGCGCGGCAGCTGTATTCACTGACGGGATTTCAATCGCCAGCAGGACCGCGCCGAAGTCCTTTATCTTGACGGCGTCGGGGCGCAACGCTGCAAGCCGCTGTGCTTCGCGCTCTTCATCCGCCTTGCGTTCGGCCTCGGCACGCTCGGCTTCTTCAGCCTCGCGCTTGATTCTGGCTTCCGCTTCGGCTTTGGCATCTTCCGCCGCCTTCACCGTGGCCTTGGCGAGTTCTTCCGCGTGTCGCTTCTGCGCTGCTTCGCGCTCAAGCCGTGCCTTTTCAGCGGCGATCTTCTCTGCCGCCGCCCGTTCTGCCGCTTCGATAACTGCCAGCCTGTCACGCTCTGCCTGTTGTTCGGCCGCTTCGATAGCTGCCAGCCGGTCCCGTTGCTCTGCTTCGATAGCCTCTAGCCGGTCACGTTCGGCCTGTTGTTCTGCCGAAATAGCCGCCAGCTTGTCCCGTTGCGCCGATTCGACAGCCGCCAGGCGTTCGCGTTCGGCCTGCTGTGCCGCTTCGATAGCCGCCAGCCGGTCACGCTCGGCCTGCAGCTTGGCCTCTTCGGCTTCCTGGGCGGCGCGTTCTGCAGCTTCGCGTTCAAGCCGTTCGGCCTCGTCCTTTTCGCGCTGAATGCGCGCTTTTTCGTCTGTAACAATGCGCTCTTGTGCGGCAAGGTGTTCTTCAATCGGCGTCAGCAGTGCCGTTATGCGCTTGGCCTCAGTGTCCACCAGTCGGCCATACGTCAGTGCGTCGGCCTTCAGTTCCTTGCGTTTTTTTTCAACTTCAACGCGCTTGCCTTTGACAATCCTGCGGGCACTGCGGGCGCGGTGGAAGCTTTTGGAATCCTGCGGATCGGCAACCACGATCCCCATATACTGATCGCTCATTTCCGCAATTACTGCATCTGTGATTTCGTACTGCACCATCTCTGTTACTGATGCCATTGTGTCTACCTTTCTGTAACGCCAAGTCTTTTGGCTATCGTGTGAATGTCAGCACGGGTTAGGGCGTCAACTGCAATGGCGTTGCGTATGCCAATACGGATAGTGCCCAAGCCGCCCCGGCTGTGTCCGCCTGGATACAACCAACCTAAAAAGATTGCGTATTGCTCAAGCGGCGCGCCGGCGCGCAAGCGCTCTGCCAGGTGAGCGCGCCACCCGGCAAGCGTCAGCCGTTCGGCCGCGCGCTGCAATGCAATTTCCCGATGCCGTGCCGTATAGCGAACGGTGTCCGCGCCACTCGCAATGCGCGGACTGGCAATGGTGTGGAATTTGATCTTTGCATGTAGCGCCACCCTGCGCGCGTGTGAAAGTCTGAATTCACCGCACGCGTTTGGCGTCAGTTCTCCACGCTTCACGGCATCCCGAAATACGCTAGGATACGGGAACATGGAAGCCGCTTGATTGGGGGAAATAAATATCGGCTTCATGTTACGCCGTAGCCTCCTGCGGTGATTGCACGGCCGGCCGATCATCCAGGGATTTGGGCAACTCGCCGCATTCGATTGCAGCCAACGTGTGAAGCGCCGCTAACCCATTCCACACGCAAGCGGCCAAGTGATCCTCGTCTTGCTTGCCGGCCAGGTAGCCGAAGATGTGCCGTAGACCGGAATCAAAATAGCGCATGACCGGTTGCCCCTTTTCCCAATTCCGATCGCCATATTTTTTTGCCCCATGCTCATAATGCACCGCTACGCGGTGAAGGCCGCATGGCGGGATCAGGTCGTAACGCGGTATGGGCGGCGTTATTACTTTGTCCAACCTTGCAAACGCATAGCGCAACCATTCCACCCCCGTATCGCCGCGTTCGTCCACTTCCAACGCCATCAGCCCAAACCACACGCTTTCAGCGATGCAGGCAAACGCAGCGATGCCTTCCGCAAGCAAACTATTTGCGTAGCTGTAAATCACGCTGTTGCTTAGCCAGTGAGAGGCTATCCCCGGCGTTACCCTTGTCTGAATAAGCTCGTTACACTGCAGCACCTTGTAAGCGGCAGTGCACGCCACGGCGTGAAGGCCAGATGTGGTAATCAGATCGTAGCGGCCTTTGCCTTTGCGCGAGTCCCGCACACTGCCACTGTCAAAGTTTTGCCGCGCGCCTGAGTCTGTTACGCCTGCGAATTTCTTTGCCATGGTTATTCAGCCCTTCCACTAAAAAGGAATATCGTCATCATCAAGGTCGGCCAGAGCCACAACGGGTTCAGATTCAATGCCCTCGTCCCAACCCGGTTCACGGTAGGCGGGAATATCGCCAAGCTCATAGCCGATAACGGTGGGCCACTTCTGCCCGGTCACGGTTCGTATTTCGACGGCTTTCACTTCGGCCATCGCCCCGCTTTCGGCCAGATCAACAGCCCCTTGCGCCGTGGCCGGCACAGGCGCTTGCGAATGCGCTGCCCACCACGCTTCAAATTTCGCGCGTGCAAAGCCGGTATGCTCAGGGCATACCCATTCAGAAACGTACTCGCGCAACGAAAGTTGATATTCAATACGCATGGTTTTGGGATGATCAGGCGGGGCATCGCGCTTTTCGTGTACGGAATGCAGGATGCCTTGAATCGGCACAACTTCTGTAGTGACTTCACCGGACAAGATACCGGCTTCCGTTGCCGTGGCGTCGTGTTTTGCGGTGTCCGGTTCGGGAAAACGATAGCCGCAATCCGGGCAAATAGCGTAACCCGCCGCAATCAGTGACATGCATTTCGGGCAAGCCTTCGCCGGTGCCGCGCCGTCACGCGCGCCGGCCTTGCGCGGTTCACGCGCCTTGATTTGGTCAACCGGCCCATGGCGTAACACATTTCCGCCGTAGTCTAAAACCAAGCAATCGGTTTTGCCCGGGTGCAGCCGGAAGCCACGGCCCACCATCTGATAGTACAAGCCAGGTGACAGCGTAGGCCGTAGGATCGCTACGCAATCAACGCACGGGGCATCAAAGCCAGTGGTTAGCACATTGACATTGACAAGGTAGCGCAAGTGGCCTGCCTTGAAATCGTCAATTATTCGTTGGCGCTCAAACGCTAAAGTTGAGCCGACTACCAACCCAACGGCATCACCGGTACGCTTGGCCAGCGATTCGGTAACATGTTCAGCGTGCGCCACGCCAGCGGCGAAAACTAAACAGCTGTGCCGCTGTTGCATGTACTCGGTAATCTCATTGCACGCGGACGCCAACACGGCGTCAGAATCCATCAACGCCTCGACTTCGCTTGCGATGTACTCGCCGGCGCGAACGTGCAATGCCGAAGTGTCTATCGGGTGCCGGCCGGCTTTTGAAACCAACTGGCAAAGGTAGCCATCGCGGATCAGTTCTCGGATGCCGATTTCGTAGCAGATCGAATTTAGGAAATGGTCCGGCGCGCAAATAAGCCCCGCCTTCATGCGGAACGGCGTTGCCGTCAAGCCAATCACTCGCACAGCCGGATTGATAACGCGCATGTCGGCAAGGAATTGGCGATACATTCCATCGCCTTCAAGCGGAATAAGGTGCGCCTCGTCCACCAGCACCAAATCAAACGCGCCCAGATCACACGCGCGCTTATACACGCTCTGGATACCGGCCACCACAATTGACGTATCTTTGTCACGACTGCCCAGGCCGGCCGAATAAACGCCCACTTGAACATCAGGGCAAATCAGCCGGAGTTTTTCGGCGGCTTGCTCGAGTAGCTCTTTGACATGCGCCAGAATCAGGACCCGGCCACCCCAACGGCTAACGGCATCATTGCAGATCGTAGCCATGACCGGCGTTTTGCCGCCAGCCGTTGGGATCACGACGCACGGATTATCAGCGCACTCGCGCAAATGCGAGTACACCGCCGCTACGGCCTCAAATTGATATGGCCGTAGCTTCATGGCGTGCCCGCCAGTAATGCGTTCGGCGTGATTACGGCAAACACTGAGCCGCCAGGGCGTATCGGGCACTTGTACGCGTGTAGCGCCTGTATCTGGCTATCATCGCGATAAACGCCCGCATGTTGCAGAGCATCAAAAAGCGCTTTTAAAAGATTGTCCAAATCGCGCCGCCGCCTGTCCGGCATGGAAAAGCGCAAGGATACGTTGACCGGGCCTGTCAACGTGGTAACGTGCTTATCGGCTACCAGTGCGCAAACGGCCTTGCGATACGCCCGGCCTTCCTTACTGATCAGCACCTTCGGCCCGGCGTGCCGATAGTAATGATTCAGGCTTGGCGGCCACGGCAAATCCAAGGTGATAGTTTTCATTTCCTGGCATCACCTTGAACCGCCGCGCTTCGCGCCGCATCGCTGAATTTTTCCAGCCCCGGAAGCCACAGCCCGTGGCGTCTGATGATATCGGTAAACTCGTCAACGTCGTGATCGCATGTGCGCCAGGTGGTAACGCCGTTGACTTCCTCACTGGTGCAATGTGACAACTCGTGATCGATCAGCGCTTCGCGTTGCGCGTCAGTCAACTTCTGGAATTCATCCCACCCGAAAACAATCACAAAATCCAGACCGGTCAGCGCGTTGTCAATTGGCGATACGGCCTTGGCCTGGCCTAGCACCGTCTGCCCCGCGTGTGTTGATGCCTTGGGCTTGAGCACAAAGGCGATAAGAGCATAGGGCAACCGATCCGCGTGATACTGCTCAATTACCCTGGAAAACAAATTGTGCAACGGCGCGCACGTTTGCTGTGTGACTCGCAATGGCCGTGGCAACTTCTCAGGCAGTCCGCAAGTTTCGGCAAAGGTGGCTTCGGTATTTTCCGGCATGGGTAGCCCTTTCAATTCAATCTTCGTCACCGCATAAATGCATCAACGCAAAACCGTCAATCAAACGATCATCTTCCGTCTCGGGTTCCTCGAGACGCAGTGTAAAATCTTCTGTGTCAATCAAGCCCTCTTCTTCCATCAGATGGTCACGGCTATCCACGCGAAGGCCTTTGAGCAGGTTTTTGTGTTGGCCGGTGCCGATCTCCTTGTAGAATGGCCACAGTGTGCTGTGGCTGTCCGTTTTTGCCGGGCGATGGTTTTTCATGACAGCGCCCCCGATCAAAACACTAACCGCGCAACGAATATGCCAGCCGCCACGACAAAAGCCGCCAGCAAACAGCACGCGCCGGCCAGCCCGGCCGTTGTTACGTCCTCTGCGCTGTGGCCCTGCCCGCCCATCACCAGCGGCATGTTATCTGTGTCGTGTTTCATGTGCCCGGCCTTTCAAGTAATTGGTGGCCGGCGAATTCCGGCCACCGCGAGAAACGAATTAGCCGCGCCTCTGCCATGGCGGGGCAGCGGCTTGCGCCTGTGCCGGCTGTTCAACTCCGGCATTTTTCGGCAGGTATTTCTTGATCTTGTTTTGCAGTTCGCCGGTGTCCTTGCGCTTCTCCATGCCCACCGTGAGTTGCAACGGCAGGTTGTGAAGTTCCTGCGAATCCTTGGGCACCATGACGCCAACGGCGCGGCATATTGCCGACAGTTCGCCGCGCGCGATCTCAACGGCCGTGCGGTTGGGATTGTCCAGGTTGAGATTGACGTACAGCTTCCGGCCCTTGCATTCGCCGTCAATCACCTGGAATTCAAGCGCCAGGTAACTCCCGGTGCCCGCCTTCGTGGTCTTCATTTCCGATGCCGTGATAGTGGCCAGATAATTCCCGGCCGGCACGGGCTCAAAACCCACGCTCGGATCAACCGTGTTTGCATCGAATCCGCCCAGGTCTGCCATTGCATTTACTCCATCTAAAAAACGAATGAACGCCACGGCACGCGCCGTGACTGTGAAACTATTTGGTGTCGGCCTTCGGCTTGTCCTTTGTTGGCGCTTTCGCCTTCGGCTTGTCTGCCGCCGGTGTGTCGTTTGCGTTTGCCGTAATCGCCGCTACCAGCGCATCCCATGACATGGGCAATTCAGCCGGCAGTGAGTAACGATTCTTGGCCAGGTGGCTTGGACGCTCGGAAGTTCTGATGATCCTTTCGCCGTCACCAATGCCGCGTTGCTTTTTCCTGCCGAATCCCTCGTCAGCTTCACGCGTGAACACGCGGTAATTGGCAAACAACACCGCATCAACCCATTCCTGCAGCAAGGCGTTAGCGGATTTGTGAAGCCGTGGCGTGTAACGGTCGTAAGATTCCGTCTCGGGGTTCTCGAATTTCTCGATGTGGCTATGCGCCAGCATGAGAATTGCCATGCCCTTTTCGTTGCGGAGCGCGTCCAGTCCGTCAAGCAAATCCTGCCAGTACGTCAGCGCGAATTTGTAGCCCTTGGCATAGCCGATATCCTCGATGTTCTTGACGCTGTTCGCCTGGCACACGGCGTCCCATATCAGCCGTTCACACCAATCGGCGGTATCGATCACAGCCACTTGGTAATTGTGCTTCTCTGTGTACAGCGCGCCGATTGCGTTGAACACGTCTGCGATCGATTTCGCCAAGGGGAACCGGGCACAGCCGATTTCATTGAGCCCGTCCTCAGTCGGAATCATAATCGCCCCCGTCGCGCTTGCGCCGAAGGTCGATTTACCAATGCCATGCGTGCCGTAAAGCATGACACGCGGTGGCAAGGCCACCCGCCCGGTCAATACGCTGTCTAGCAATCCCACAGTAAAACCCTCCATCAAAAAAAATGACCGGATACGCTACAGCGTGAGTACGCGCGGTATCTCGTAACCAGTCGGCCAATTGTCGTTCGCTTTGCACTCCGCAAACTTGCGCAACGCTTCGCCGTTCTCTTGATCGGCAACGCGCAACGTTTCAGCGTCGATACTCCACACGCCGCAGCGATACGGCGCGCGCTTTTCGACGGCGACGATATGCACGCCGTGAACCGTGATGCCTGATGCCAGTAGCACCATGCGGTAAAATGCCACCTGGTGAATGTATTGGTAGCGGCGCGCGTCACTTTCAAACCACGTCAGATCGTCGCATGTTTTGCAGTCAACGAATCCGGCCACGGGGTTGTACCAATCGACGCGAATCTGACACTCAACGCCGTGGCATGTTGCACGCGTCACGCGTTCGGCGCTGCCCGTGTTGAGCAATAGCCGCGCTTCGGCGTTGCGCTGCACGCCGCGATACAGGTTTTCGATCAGGGCGCCGTCAGATTCGCTCAACACCGTGTGGCTTTGCTCGGAAAGCCAATCAAGGTATCTGGCGCTTGTGGAACCAAACGGCTTGTCGGTTTTCGGATTCACCGGCCCGCCGCCGATTTGGTATTCCGCGTCAAATCGTTCGCGCCCCTCGAGAATCAGAACGTGTGCCGCAC
>Ga0075122_10002326_pt1 | contig 12623 bp, 17 predicted proteins | sample AntAceMetag02UKB_FD_69790 | JGI IMG/M metagenome (GOLD analysis project Ga0075122, IMG submission 69790) | Saline lake microbial communities from Ace Lake, Antarctica - Antarctic Ace Lake Metagenome 02UKB | ecosystem: Environmental > Aquatic > Non-marine Saline and Alkaline > Saline | place... | reverse complement strand
ACTATCTCTGATCAAAGTTGTTCTGGCAGTTATCAAAAATGGGTGCAACCTCAATTAGGTAAAGATTTACTTGAAGATTGTGCAAAAAATTATGATTATTATTCTGTTGATGACCCTGGCAGTTATTCATTGTATCAATGCCAAGAACTTCATAGTTGTCATTTTGCTAATCAGTTGATTAAAGACTTATTGAACAAAACATTAGGCACTTGGAATAAAAAATATGTTTTTCAAGTAAAATTAATTCGGGCACAAAGTGATAACCCAATTACTATTGTTGGTCCAATAAAAGTTGGCGGTGGTTGTCCCAGATCTAAAGATCGAGATGTTTCCGGATTGTTTCCGTTACATACAGATGCCGGTTTGATTGAAAGTGAGTTGTATTTGTGTGATTAAGTCTAAACTTATAGTAACATTTATATATAAAAAATCTTTTATTTAATATAACTAATATTAACTAAAATTGAGGCAATAGAAAATTTTTAAAATTTTCTGGCGCCTCAAATAAAAAATTTGAGGTGAATTGAAATGGTTTTTAATAAGAAGGGACAAGGTTTGTCTTTAACAACAATTATTGTGGCTGCTTTGGCTTTAATTGTACTAGTAGTTTTGATAATGGTTTTTACTGGTAGGATTGGAATTTTTCAGGGTGGATTAGATAAAGCTGCTCAAGCAGAAATGGTTCAAATGCAGATAACATATGGTGATTGTCATCCTAGTGCAACTGCAGAAGTAACTTTTGGTAATGAATTTAAGGTTGCTGAATCTGAAGAATCTAAAGAATTATTAAAAGCTCAGTATAAAGATGACATTAGTTCTTGTAAAGGTTACTCAGATAAAGGTACTTGTGAATCATCTGGCTGTAAATGGAAATGAAGATGAAGATGAATCTCTTTAACAAGAAAGCTAGTGCCAATATGTGGTGGATTATTATCGGGGCAGTTATTGCTCTGGTAGTAATGATCATTTTAATGGTTATGTTTACTGAGAAAAGCGGTAAACTTGAGATGGGATTATCTAGTTGTGAAGGTAAAGGCGGTGAATGTGTAGTGAAAGGTGGGGTTTGTCCTGAAGGAACATTACCTGCAACTCTTTTTGATTGTAAAGATTCAGCTAAACCTAAATGCTGTTTGGGCACAAAAAAATGAAACGTGCTAGTGCCAATATGTGGTGGATTATTATCGGGGCAGTTATTGCTTTGGTAGTAATGATTATTTTAATGGTTATGTTTACTGGAAAAAGTGCTAAACTTGAAAGTGGTTTGTCTGGCTGTGAAAGTAAAGGCGGCATTTGTGTTCCTAATTCCGATAATGGTTGTCCAAAAGGTTCGTTGTCAGCAACAACATTTGATTGTAAATCAAACTCTGAACTCTGTTGCTTAGGGAATCCTAAAGAAACTGATACTACCTCTGAAGACTGTGATCCAGTAAAAGCTACTAATGGAAAATCATATTGTCGTTAAACTATCTCAAAAATGAAACTTTACAAAAAAGTAAGCAAAAATTGTCAAAACAATTTTTCAACTTTTTTTCCAAAAGGAAAAAAAGCAGTTGATTGGGCTAGTCCGACAACGATGATCACCGTAATTTTGTCAATTATATTAGGATTAGCTTTCCTTTATTACATTTGGACATTAAAAGGTAACTTAGGACCATGAACAAAAAAGGGATGGAAGTGTGGCAATTAATTATGATTTTTTTAGCGATTGCTCTGTTACTATTTCTCTTGTGGTGGTATAGTGATTTAGGTGGCGGTTTAGAGGGTATGTTAGATAAAATGGGAGGTCTTTTTTAATGGCTTCATTACTTGTCCAAAAATTAGTTTTTTATATTATCCCGATTATTGTTGCTGGCCTTTTATTATTCAGTTATTATGGTGGCGATGAAAGTGCTTTTGAAAGTCTTAAAAGTGGTGTAGAAGGGGCAAAAGAGTATGTTCCTAACATTTCTATTGGCGATAAAGGTTTAAGTGCTTCTAAACCAGACATTTCTACAGAACATAAAACTCAACTTTTAAGATTGAACGAAACCATTCATCAAATGTTAAGTAGTTCAAAGCAAAATTGTTTTGCTAATTATGGCGGTTTTTCTGAATTGGGTGAGAAAGGTGCTTCATTTGTAATGACTTATTCTGAAGGCAAAACTAAATTTAAAGTTCTTGGCGGCGCTGGAGGAGATCAACTAATTACAGACTTATCATTTGAGATTGAGGGAATGATTCCTTGTGTGATTGCTGGTAGTTCTACCATTACTGAAAATTTCGAAAACAGTTTTTTGACCGGAAAAACTATTGTTGACAATCATTTCATGAATGTTAATAGTATTATTATAAAGACTGATGATGGTGGAATTACTGATTATACAGAAAATAGAATTGATTCTGGAAGTGGTCCTAAAGATTTTCAAGATGCCGGTTTTATTTATACTCCTGATAATGAACATATTTGTTTCTTCCCTACTGTTGATGGGGGGAGTGATGCAGATGGTTTGAATGATGACTTTTTAGGAGAAACTCCTAATGCAGCTACTGCTATTCCTCGCCAAGTAAATGAAGGTAAATTAAAAACATGTTAAAATTAAATTCAAAAAAAGGAGTTACAGCTGGAACTTTAGTAGTAATTATTTCTGTAATTGCCGCTTTTATTATAATTGCTAGTGTCATTTTTGGCTTCATGAGTAAGACTGAAGTTAAGGAAGCAGAATTACTTTGTAAAACCAGTATTGATCTTCGGGCAACTTCTGCTGTTCAGGCTGGCAGTGCTAGTGTCCCTTTAGCACCAGTTTTATGTAAAACTCAAGATAAAGACATCATTGGTAATCGTGAAGAAATTAAATCTCAATTAGCTTATATGATGGCTCGTTGTTGGTGGATGTTTGGTGAAGGTAGACATGAAGAAAATTTAGAAAGTTTAAATGTTTTCCAGCAAACATTAGGAATTGCAAGTAGTGAAAACACTTGTTTCTTATGTTATACTGCCACTATTGATCAAAATGAAATTGATGGCGGCGCTATTGGCATGGAAGAAATGTTAAATTATGTTATTGAAAAAGATCATAAAGATATCCAAGGATTAAAATATTTAGATTATTTTCAAAGTTATGGTGGTCCCGGCATGGTCGTGTTAACTGATCCGATTAAAGCGAACCACGCCTATGGGATTGTTTATATGGCCAAAAATAAAGAGTCAGATAGTGGTGGTCTTTGGAAAACTGCCTTAGCTGGTGCGGTTGTTTCCGGAGTAGTACTTTGTTCAGTTGCTACCCTCGGAGCCTGTGCAGTTGTTGTGGGAGTAGGTGCCGCTGCCGGCGGTGGTTATGCTGCTTATAATGCTTATTTTACTAGCGCTGAAAGAGATGTAAGCACAATTACTTTAGGTGATCTTAATTTAATCAGTACGGCCAATTGTGTTAAAGATTTAGGTGGACAATAATATTTATTTAATAAAAAGAGGTGTATAAAATGATATTTAATAATAACAAAAAAGGTGCTGCTAAATGGGTAGTGACAATTATTGTAGCAATGATGCTTGCTTTTATTTTTATGATTCTTATTTCTATTTGGTTTACAGATAGTGGGAAAAAATTATTCGGTGGGATTGGAGAAAAAATAGACGATTTTGACGATTGTGATAAAGATCGTGTTTCCAATATGTTTGATCAATGTCCTTGTATGTCAACTAAAGGTCAAGAGATGAAAGATTTACGTGGCTGTCCGCAAGGAACAACGATAGAAAAAGCTGAATGGGACCGACAAACATGTAATTGGTTTGCAACTGAAGATGAAAATAATCCCGTTGAAGATTGTGGTGATGACAATTCTGCAGGATGTATTAAAGATGGAGAAAATTATAAAACTCGTTGTGGTCAAATTAAAAGTAGTGTTGTAGCTGTTCCTGACTCTGCTGGTCAAGGTGTTGCTACGAAAGGCGATTTACAAATTACTAAATTTACTGCTAATGGTCAATCAACTGGAAAAATTGATAAAGACTTAGCTGGTATAACCGAGTTTGAATGGATTGAAGTTAAAGGTGAGTCAAGGAACAAAGGCGAAGAAACAATTACTAAAAATTTCAAAACTAGCGTTTTTGTTTGTGATGCAACTGACCACAATAATTGTGTTAAGAAAAATCTTTACGCGTCTAAATCTCCTACCAGTAATTTTGTTCCTAATTGGATTAGCACTCATGAAATGGATAATGTTGATGATTATGTTCAATATTCTAAGTTCGTTAAAGTTGGTGAAGATGGTGACGCTTGTGACGGACCAAACATTCAAGAATGTTGGTTAAAGATTAGAGTTGATTCTGAAAACGATTTGGCTGAAAAAGAAGAAACAAATAATGAAAAAGGAATCAATGTCGTTTTGAAAAATCAGAAATTTGAATTGTTTCAATTTGAATCATTTAAGTCTGTTGAATTAGTAATCAATGATGAAGGTTCAGCTGATCCAGAACAAAAACCTATTACTCAAATGTGTCGGGGTTATATTGGTGATGCTTCTGATTATGATTGTTCAAGTCTTGCTCAATCTTGTGGCCAAGGTCAATTTCCTAGTTCTTCATCGTGGAATCCAGAAAATAATGGTTGTTTAATTGTTATTTCTGAAGATGAAGTTTTCAAGAATGAATGTGGTTATGCTGGAGCAGCAGATGAAGTAATTATTAGTCATAATAATGATTATGTTAAATTTAATAACCTAAAAACTGCTTTTGTTAACACTAGAGGCAGTAATGCAGAAAATGCGATGGCTTACTCTTGGAAATCAACCTCAGCGGGTTCATTGATTTGTTATAAAGGTTTATGGAGATTGTGTAATCCTGCTGGTGAGAAAGAACAATTGCAGTTTGGTAACAAATTTTATATTTGTAAAGACAGAAAATGGGTTCCTAAATAATTTTTTTTAATTTTTTTTAATAAAATGAAAAATAAAAAAGCAATCATGATAAAGTTTTTGGTAACAGTTTTACTAGCGATTATTATCTTTGCTCCTGCTTGTATGTTTGCTTCTAAATTTTTCAGTTTAAGTAGCCAAGCAAAAGATAATTTCGTTGATTTCGTTAATGAGATTAAAGAGATGGAGCAAGCACAACTTGGCGAGAGAAAAAGTTCCATTTTGATTCTTGATAAACCCACTGCCGTAGTCTACTTTGAAAAAGATCAAAATCAAGTTAAAGTAGATGTTATTGCTGATTCTTTAAGTCTTAATTATCATGTTATCTTTGAAAAACCTGGTCAGTGTAATGCCGATAAAAGTTGTTTGTGTTTATTTAGAGAATTTGAACAGGGTAGTGATTTAACTGAACTTCGGTTTTCTGTAAAACCTACTTCTGCTATTTGTGAATCTTTTGACACTAATATTAAATTAAATGATTGTGGTATTGGGGTTCCTACCCGTGTTGAGTCTTATATCTGTTCAAATGGTTTCACCATTGAAAGATCTTTAATAATTAAAGCGTCAGGTGTCCTTGGTCTTGATGGAACAAATTATTACGAAGCTCCTCGAAGAATCGCCTTAACTTTAGAAAAAGGAACTAATCAAATTAATCTCTATTCAAATAATGTGGTAGAAATCTCTGGCGAACCATTTGAAGGCGAAGGCGGTTCATTCGGCGGTGGCGGAGCAGGAGGAACTTACTAAATGAATAAGAAAGCCGCCAGTGTAATTATGATTACTTTTGAAATTCTTGTCGTTCTCCTAGTCGTTTATATGACTGTTTCCATTGGTAAAGCTTATGGTGAATCAGATCAAGTAACTAAAATTAATGCCGCTGAAGAATTGAGAATGATGATTGACACTTTGGTTGCTGTTCCTGGTGATGCTATTGTTTCCTATCCGCAAGAAGTTTCTAAATTCTCGTTTATCTTAACACAAGGTTCAATTTCAGTTTTTAAGAAAGGTGAAGAAGAAAATGTTTGGATTGTAACTACCTTCTTCCTTCCCGAGAATTATGATGCAGAAGGAACTGTTTCAGAAGCCAATTATATCTGTTTAGAAAAATTAAATAAAAAAATAATTCTCAAAAAATGTTTGGACGTAGCTGATAATGAAGTTCCGCCCCAGTTAGGTTCTCCAGACAGTGGAGGGATTTATACTTATGATGCTGGAGTTCTTGCTACTCCCCTTTATTATAGATATCAAGATGGATCATGGGAATGGAGTCCAGATAAATCATATTGGATGTCCGTTAACACTATTGTTGTTAGTGGTGGAGAATTTGACAAACAAAAACCAGTCCAAGAAAATATTCAACTAATCAGATATTTACAAAAATTCAACCCCCCTATAGAAAATGAATAAGAAAGCACAATTTGCAGCCGCAAGGAAAACCATCTATTGGATGATCGCCGGATTAGTTATTACTTTGGTGGTTATTGGTTTTGCGATGGTGATTGCTAGTTATCGAAACAATTTAGCTAAAGTGCCGCCAGAGATTAGAGCAGAATTAATTGCTTTAAGATTCACTAGTAATCCAGACTGTTTTGCCTATAATGTTAGTGATAAAGTTCTTCTGGGAACGATTGATTTGACTAAGTTTAATGAAGAAACTATGTTGAAATGTTATAGTACTGCTTCTGCTGGAGGAATTAAAACATTTAACTTTAGATTGAAATTGGAAAGTTCGGGTGAAGAAATAATGACTGATAAATATGCTTATGTTGACAAATTTACCATTTTCAAAGAAGTTTTAGTTAAAAGACAAACCGGTTTGTTTAAAGACCGATTAATTATTTATGTGCAGGAGAAAATAGGAGTATGAAAAGATTCAATAAAAGAGGAATGCTGGACGATTTGTTTGACTTTTTGTTTACTATCACTGCTGCCTTCTTTTTATTAATCTTCCTGGGAGCAATTCTTAACGGCGGCGTTAATGAAAGTAATGAACAAGCAGTAACTAAAGTAGCTGAATTTAGACAAACGGAATCAGCAGTAAATAATCTTCGTATTCAAATTTATCAACAGGACAATTTTTTATCTATAGAAGAAATTGATGATCAAGTAGCTGGTAGTAAAGTTTTGGCAGGAAGAGTTATCACTGGTTGTTCTGATTATATTACTAAGACTGACTGTACTGGTGATGCTGTTAGAATTTATACCAATACTCCTGGCTTCTCTTGCGATTGGGATGATGATGGGGAATGTTATACTGCACCCTCAATAACATAAAATAAATAAAATGAATAAAAAAGGTAGTTTAATGCATTGGACCATTTTTGGGATTATGGTAGCTTTAGGAGTATTTTTATTTTTCAGTAAAACTGGTCAAGTTGATGTTGGGGTGAAAGGTGAATGGTCAACAGACTTTTTAGTTAATAATGTTTTAGTAGCAGAAAAAGAATCTTTATATGTTGATAGTGTTGCTATAAAAACCGGTAGAGAAATCGCTCAAGAACTGGCAGAGAATTCTGGTTTCCCACCTGGAAAGAGTTCTGATTGTGCTACCATTAATAGCATTAATCTCTGGAATAAAGAAAATAAAAAATGTTTTCCTGTTATTAAAGAGTCATTAAATGAACATGGACAAAAAAAATTAACTGAAAAAATCCCTCAAAATTCTTATTTCAATATTGAATTTAAAGATACTTTCTTCCTTGCCGATGGAGATGAAAAAGATATCATCACTCCAGCAGGAAAATATTATTATCAAACAGATTTTATTGTTGATTTGGGTTATTCGTTCCAAGAGTATGATTCGTTAATCTCTACAGCGATAAATCTTCTTGCCACTTGTCAGAACGTTAATGATTTATCTACTTGCCTTACCTCTAATAAACTTCTTAATTGGAAAGATACTTCTTGTAATACTGAAAATTTCTTTGCGGGTAGAGAAATTGGTTTTTGTGTCATCTCAACAAGTTTAAATTCAGTTAAATATAAGTTTGCTTTAGATTTCACTCCTACTGGTGCTTTATCCGTTGATAATACACAAGTACAAACTCAAACTGATCGTTATGAAATTTCTGTTGCTAAAGATGATACTGCTGATAGCTACAAAGTTTATTATACTGATTATTTAGCTTTGGCCAGTCAAACTGGTAAAGCAATAGATATCTTTGCTCAAGTGCCAACAAACTTACTTTATTCTCATAGTTCTTGGATTATCAATAAAGCTGATCTAAATACTGATTGTACTACAAAAGAAATTGCTCAAGGTTACCTTTGTGAAGATAAAATGATTTATGTTGTTGGTAAAAGTTCCCTTTCTCAAGAGTATGGAAGTTATATTTTTGCGGTAACTACGCTTAAATCTGGAACAGAATCAGACATTCAAAGTTTTATCTCCTCTTAGTATATCCTCTACCATATAAATTCTTATAAATTGTTTTCTTTATGTTAAATTGTAAAAGGGTGGTTATCAATGTATAAAATTCCATTAAATGATATTAAAGAGAAAATTGTTGCTTCTGGCAAATTAGATTTGACTAATTTAGACTTAAAAATTAAAGAAAAGATTAATGAACTTTCTGGCTTGATTAGTGAAGAAGGTGCAGCCCATATCATTGCTAATGAATTAGCGGTAGAATTAGTTGATGTTAATAAAAACAGACTTAAAGTTAAAGAAATTTATGCCGGGATGAAAAACGTTTCCGTTTTAGGTAAAGTGGTGAGGAAATTTGATGTCCACGAATTTGCTAAAGGCGATTCAACTGGAAAAGTTTGTTCTCTAATCATTGGTGATGAAACTGGCACGATGAGAGTAGTTTTTTGGAACGAACAAACAGATTTGTTAGAAAAAGTTAATGCTGATGATATTATTTTGGTTAGAGAAGCTTATGTTCGAGAAAATAAGAATCAAAAAGAAGTTCATCTTGGTGAACGTGGGGAAATTGAGGTTAACCCTGAAGGAGAAACTGTTGAGAATGTTCGTCAGGGTTCAGGTTTTGAAAGGAAAAAAATATCTGAACTAAATGATGGTACAGAAAATGTAGAATTATTGGGTACAGTAGTTCAGGTTTTTGATCCTCGTTTTTTTATGGTTCATCCTGAATCTGGAAGAAGAATTCAAGAGGGAGATGATGTTGTTCCTGCTTTATCTTATGTGATGAATGTAGTTTTAGATGATGGGACGGGCACAATTCGAGGAGTTTTCTGGAAAAATCAAACTAATCATCTTTTAGGAAAAAATGAAGAAGAGATGGGTGCCTTTAAAGAAGACCCTTCTTTGTTTGAATCTATGAAAACTGATCTTCTGGGTGAACAGTTTAAAGTTATGGGTCGGGTAAAAAAGAATGATATGTTTGACCGTCTAGAATTCAATGCGCAAATAGTAGAGAAAGCTAATCCTCAAGAAGAGATTGCGAAGTTGGAGAAAGTTGAACCTACAGAGAAAGCAGAACCTACAGAGAAAGCAGAACCTACAGAGAAAATTGAACCTGTTGAGAGCACTGAAACAACTGAGACTACAGAGAAAGTTGAAACTCCTGAGAAAGTTGAACCTGTTGAAAAAGAAAGTTAATTAAACTCATTTAATTTTTCCATCTTATGTTATTTCACACTCACTTAATGATTGGACTTGTTTTCTTTTTATTATTAAAAGATTACTTTACTGGCGGGAATGAAATTTTATTTTTGGCTTTAGTGTTGTTGGGAAGTATTTTCCCGGACATTGATGATGGTAAAAGTAAAATGAAAAAAGCTTCTGGAATTATTGGTTCAATTATCAGTTATTTGTTTAAACATCGCGGTATTTTTCATTCTCTCTTTATGGGATTAGGATTATTTGTTTTATTTATTGTCTTTTGGAACAGTTATTATGCTTTTGCAATTTTAATTGGTTATTCTTCGCATTTGTTTGGAGATTTAATTACCCCGATGGGCCTTAAATTATTTTATCCTTTATCAGATTTTAAAATTAGAGGCCCGATTAGAGTTGGTGGACTTGGTGAGTGGGTAATCTTGTTTGGAATGGGCTTAGTGGTTTTAAGAAGTTTATTTTGAATTGCACATAACGATGTTAAGTTATCCCTACTTTATGTTTGGAGCAACCTGAGCATAGCGAAGGTTGAAGTTATGACGTAGGGACACATAGAACGTTCTCCTTGTTTCTTTTATAATCAGGGAAATACTTGAAGCAATTCGCAGGGGTTCGGGGGCGGAGAATAGCATATCTTGTTTTTTTTCATTAATTTAAACAAAAAAGTTAAATACCCTGAAATTTTAGTAAGCTAAAGAGGTGTATTAAAAATGTCTAAAAAAAAGAGGCAGATAACAGATTTACAATTTAAAGTTAGTTTAGTAATTGTTGTCCTATTAGTCTTTGTAGTGTTTTATTTTGCTTTTGTTGAAGATCGTTTTACAGTAAGTGAAGAGAACTTAGGGGAACAACCACTGATTAAAGATCATTTAACTTATAAAACTGAATTTTGTGCTAATCGATTAACAGAGTTAGCACATGAAGTTCATTTCTTAGAAAGGGAGATTAAATCAGAAAAGGATATTTTAGGAGATGAAGCACTTGTAAAAGAACAAGAGCAGAAAGTTATCCAGATTGAACAAAGAGAACTACAAGAAGTTAAAGCAGAATTTGAAAGCTATGAATCAAAGTGTGATCAATTTGATGAAAATCCAACTACTGAAATTTGTGCAACATTCTTGCAAGAAGCAAAAGATCATCTTAATATAGCTCAGAAAAATGCTGATGAATCAACGGGTCTTGAACATTTTGAAATAACAATCAAAGAACTTCGTAATGCCCACAGGATATACGAAGGGATGCAAGAGGTTTGTGTCAATCTAGAATGATTAACTTAATACTTTTTTTAGCAGGGGTATTTTTAGTAACGTTTCTAGTTGGTAGATTATTAGAGAAAATCCGTATTCCTTGGATATTTTCCGCTCTTCTCATTGGTTTGGGTTTGGCAGCTTATAATCCGTTTAAAGAAATAACTTCTTCGGAATCTTTTGTCTTTCTGGCACAATTAGGGATGTACTTCTTGTTGTTTATTATTGGGTTTGAAATAAATTTAGGTGAAATTCGTAAAAAAAAGAAGTTTATCATTAAAACAACATTAGCGATTGTTTTTGCAGAAGCGTTCTTTGGAACATTTTTTGTTCATTACTTGTTTAATGTATCTTGGTTTATTTCTTTATTAGTCGCAACATCATTTGCAACTGTTGGAGAAGCTGTTCTTTTGCCGATCTTAGACGAGTTTAAACTTACTAAAACTCGTTTAGGTCAAACAATCTTAGGAATTGGTGTCTTAGATGATGTTATTGAAGTAGCAACAGTGATTGTATTAACTGTGTTGTTAGGAACAACGGTGGGACATGCCCACACTACTGTTGGTATGACTATCATTGTATTATTAACATTATTTGGTTTGGCTTATTTATTTACTCATCTTAAAAATAAAGCTGGGAAAATTCATTTTAAGGGAATTCCTTCTTTTTTTCTGTTTGTTATGTTTTTTATCTTTACTTTCATTGGAATAGGATTAATTGCAGAAGCTGCTGCTCTTGGCGCATTGCTTGCAGGAATGGCTCTGAAGAATTTTATTCCAAATAAAAGGTGGGGAATTATTGATTCAGAGATTCGGGTAATGGCTTATGGTTTCTTTGCACCTCTGTTTTTTTTATGGGTGGGATTAGACACAGATATTTTTTACTTACTAAAATACCCTCTATTAGTTGTAGCGGTGATTCTACTTTCGAACACTACAAAAATAGTTACAAGTTATATTATGGGGAAGAAAGAATTAGGCCCACACAAATCAATTATTTTAGGGATTGGACTAACTGTTAAGTTTAGTACCAGTATCGTTATTATCAAGTTATTATTTGAGAATGAATTGATCCCTCTTACTTTGTATTCTGTACTTGTGGGCAGTACAATATTGTTTAAGTTTGTTGTACCTTTTTTAATGTCATATTTAATAACACATTGGAAAATAAGTGCCAGAAAGTCATAATTTTTAATTTAACCCCAAACTTTTTAGTTTTAGTTTCCTAATTCATTTATTTAACGTCAGGAAATCCTTGTTATGTCCTCCGAAAGGCTGAAATTTAGTGCAATGTTCCGAAAGAAAATTTCAGAGTTAATTTAGAGGAGATTTATTCTAATTTTATATCAAAAACATCTAATAATCCAATTACTTCTGGAATTGAAAATTTTGTTTTTTTAAGAATATTCTGATTTGGATCCATACTATAATTTTTGGCATTTTTGAAAGATGCATAACTCAAATTTGAATTTTGAAAACGACTATTCTTTAAATCTGAATTTTTAAAATTTGCTTTTGTCAAATCAGTTTCTATAAAATCGCATTCAAAGATTTGACAACTTTCAAAAATGGTGTTTTTTAAATTCAAATTAGAAAAGATGGACATAGAAATAGAACAATTTTTAAAAGTAAAACTAATGATGAATTTATTGCATTGCGAAAAATTCAATCCCATAACTTTACAACTTTTGAAAATATTATTTTGGATTTGAGTGTTTTCTAAATTCACGTTAGATAAATTACAATTTTCAAAAACACAATCCGTAAAACTTGAATTCTTAAAAGACTTGTCTGTGAAATTTACATTCTTGAAAGTTTTCAATTCAAATTCATTATTCTGATATTCCATAAGCAATAGATATTTTTGATTCTTTATAATTTTTGCCCACTTTAAATTAATTGAAC
>Ga0075122_10002324_pt1 | contig 12626 bp, 6 predicted proteins | sample AntAceMetag02UKB_FD_69790 | JGI IMG/M metagenome (GOLD analysis project Ga0075122, IMG submission 69790) | Saline lake microbial communities from Ace Lake, Antarctica - Antarctic Ace Lake Metagenome 02UKB | ecosystem: Environmental > Aquatic > Non-marine Saline and Alkaline > Saline | place... | reverse complement strand
ATGATTATTACAATAATTTAGAACACTGTGGTTTAAATGGAAAAACGCCAAATGAAATGTTAACATTAGCTTAATTAAAAGTGCCAAAAGAGTGTACCTATAACACAACCTCTACATCATGCCTGGCATACCACCTGCCATATTATTTTCAACTGAGCCTTCTTGTTCTCCTTTTGGTTCATCAGCAATAGCTACTTCTGTAGTCAACAAAATTCCTGCTGAAGATGCCGCATTCTGAATACCATTTCTTGAAACTTTAACGGGATCAATTATTCCAGCCGCAAGCATGTCACTAATAATTTTATCTTGATTGGCATCATAACCAGCACTACTTTTCGCTTTCCTCACGTCGTTAACTATAACTGAACCATCCTCTTTACCAGCATTTATGGCTATCTGTTTTAGAGGAGCTTCTAGAGCTTTTAAGAGTAAGTCAAAGCCAACCTGAAATTCATCTTCAAAATGTTTAAGTGTTGATTTAAAATTCTTCTTGCTTATCTTATCTGCAATTTTTATTAGAGCCGATCCCCCCCCTGGAATAATTCCCTCTTCAATGGCTGCTTTTGTAGCATTGACAGCATCCTCTATTTTTAATTTTAAATACTTCATTTCTGTCTCAGTTGAAGCTCCTACCTTTATGACAGCCACACCTCCGGATAATTTAGCAATTCTTTCCTCAATCTTTTCAGAATCAAATTTAGACGTAGCCGATTTGAGTTGTTTTTTTAACTGATTTAACCTATTTTCAATCTCAACTTTTTTTCCTTTACCTCCAACAATAATTGTTTTATCTTTTGTAGAGATAACTTTGTTAGCTCTACCCAGAACATCTAAACCTATCTTTTCCAATTTTAAGCCGACATCACCAGAAATAACCTTCGCACCAATCGTTACCGCTATATCCTCTAATATTTCTTTTTTTCTTTCTCCGTATTCAGGTGCTTTTATGGCAAGAACATTAAAAGTCCCCCTTAATTTATTTAAAACAAAAGTCGTTAAAGCCTCTCCTTCAACATCCTCAGCTATAATAACTAGGTCTTTTTTACCCGCCTCAGCCATTTTTTCTAAGAAAGGTAAAACTTCTTTAACCGAAGATATTTTTTTGTCTGTCAATAAAATTGAAGGGTTACTAAACCCAGCCTCCATTCTTTCTGTATCGGTTATCATATAGGGAGAAATATAGCCCCTGGCAAATTCCATTCCTTCCACCACCTCTGATTCAACCCCAAAAGACTGCGATTCCTCTACTGTGACAACTCCATCTTTCCCTACCTTATCAACCGTATCAGCAATAATTTTACCGATTTTTTCTGACTCAGCTGAAATATTAGCAACCTGTCTAATTTCCTCTATATTATTAATAGGCTTCGCTATGTTTTTTAATTCCTTAATAACCTCTTCTGTAGCCCTATCAATCCCAGCTTTTATACCCATAGCGTTAACCCCTAACACAACCTTTTTCATTCCATTTTCTACAAGACTCTGGGCAATTATAATAGAAGTGGTTGTACCGTCTCCAGCAGTATCATTAGTTCTGGAAGCAACTTCTTTCATAATTTCCGCTCCCATATTTTCAAATTTATTTGACAATGTAATATCCCTGGCAATAGTTACACCATCATTTGTAATTATCGGGCTACCATAACCTTTATCCAAAACAACATTTTTCCCTCTGGGTCCAATCGTTATTTTGACAGCATCAGCCACCCTATCAATTCCTCTCTTTAAAGACTCTCTTGCAATTTGATTGAAAATAATTTGTTTTGCCATATTTTCCTTTTTTAAATTTAATTAATAATTGCTAGAATATTTTCCTCTTTTAAAATAAAATATTCCTTTTCTTTTAACTTTATTTCTTCAAACCCATACCTCGAGAAAACAACTTTGTCTCCTAGCCTTACTGTCATAGGGGTGAGCTTCCCATCATCATATTTTCCTTTTCCAACAGCTACAACTATACCTTGATCTTTAACTTTTTCTTCGTCAATAGTTTCAGGAAGGATAATCCCAAAATTAGATTTTTTTTCTAACTCTTTATCTGATAGAGGACGAACCAAAACCCTATCAGCCAAAGGTATAATCAGGTCCACCTTTTCTTTTTTAAGTTGAGTTTCCATTTTTTTCACAACTTTCTTTTTTATTTGTTTAGCTTTAGACATAATCTATACGTAAATTAATTATTAAACAACTATATTATATTTATATGATTTTTCTGTGCCAAATCTGCCTACCGGCAGACAGGTTTACTCGTCTTTGTCTGGCCTATCTATCAATACTGTATCAATATCGTTAGAATCTCCTGTAATTCTATAAACATCTTTATCTATTTTCCCTAATTCTTTACGAGAAGCATTGAAATGGTTAACTGTGGTAGAGAGAGAAGCTCCTAATTTTGTATGAAAGTTATCATAGGTTTTTATATGTCCTTGCAACTTCTCTACATTTTTAATTATTTCCTTAGCTGACTCTTCTACCTTAAAGGCTTTAAAACCTTGTAAAATAGTACTTAAGTAGGCAACAAAAGTTGTTGGAGAGACTATGATAACTTTCCTATCTCTATAAGCATATTCTATTAAACTTTTAGTATTAACCTTGATTGAACCCACCTCGTTAACTAATAGATCATAATAAATGGCTTCAGCCGGAATATACATGATAGCAAAAGGTAGGGTCCCCTCCTTAGTCTTAATATACTTAGAAGTCTCATCAATCCTTTTCTTGAGATCGTTTTTAAATTCTTTTTCTAAGATAAGCTTTCTGTTTTCGTCATCTTCATTTATAACACGGTTATAATTATCTAATGAAAATTTGGCATCCACTGGAATGATTCCATCTTTAGTATGAATAACAGCATCAACGATATCACCATCTTTAAAAGAATACTGCATTTGATAGGCTGTTGGCGGGAGAATATTATTTAAAATGAGGTCTAACCCAGCTTCCCCTAAATTTCCCCTCTGTTTTTGATTTTTTAAAACTTTTTCCAAATTTTGCAATTGTTCTGTCATTCCAAAAACCTGTTTATTAGTTTCGCTTATTTCTGTAATTTTTTCTGTAACATCTTTTATTATTTTTTGTGAATTATTAGCAATATCATTCATCAACCTTTGTGATTCTCCGAATTGAGTTTTAACAGAGTCACTCATCAATTTTGAAGACTCCCCAATTTTAAAATCTAAAGTCTTATTAAGTTCATTTAGTTGATTTTGTAATAGTAAAAAACTTTTACCATCAGCATCTGTATCTTTATCCTTCCTAACTTTTTTAACCTGAGAATAAAAAAACCAAGCAAAACCAAGATTTAAAACAAAAAATAAGGCAACAATAAGAAAAATAGTTAAATCTGACATGTCGTCATTATACTACATGATGTGATTTAATTTAAATTATCTGGCAGTAAGAAAATTAGGTAATTTTTTCGAAAAAGATTTCTTCTGTCTCTTCTCAAAAAAGAAATACTTAGCAACTTCAATGATAAAGACATCAAATATACCAAGCCCAATCAAAATAAAGAAATCAAGCATATTAAGTGGGGTTGTATGTAAAATTGTCCTTAGGAACGGCACAGTGAAAGAAGCTATCACCATAATCATTCCTGAAAGCCAGGCCATTATCAAAAACTTATTTCCTAAAATGTTAATTTTCCAAATAGGTTTGTTAAATGATTTAAGGGAGAAAGCAAAGAAAAGCGAATCAACAGACAAAGCTACAAAGATAATTGTTCTAACCTCTTCTAATGGAAGATTTAGTTTTATCAAAATAAAATAAAGTAAAGTTATAACCAATCCTGTTATTAAACCAATAAACATTATCATCTGTTTAAGCTTGGAACTGAGAATTTCCTTTTCTGCCACAAAACGACCTTGTCTCTTTTTGCTTTCTTCTTTTGGCTCAAAAACAAAAGAAAAATTCATAAGACCTTCTTCAACAATGTTTATCCATAAAATTTGAGAAGCCAACAGAGGAAGAGGTAGACCAAACACTAAGGCTCCACCGATAACAAGGACCTCACTAAAGCTTGTCGATAACAAATAGGCAACAATTTTTTTAAGGTTACTAACAACCCTTCTCCCTTCTTCTATAGCATAAACGATCACTGAGAAACTGTTATTCAGAAGAATCATATCAGCTGATTCTTTAGCCACCTCTGTCCCTCCCTCAACGGCTATCCCGACGTTGGCATTTCTTAAAGCTGGAGCATCATTGATGCCATCTCCCGTCATCGCTGTTATTTCTCCTTTCCCTTTTAATATTTTAGAAATTCTTAGTTTTTGAGAAGGGCTCATTCTAGCAAAAACATTTACATCTTTTAAGGCTACAGTTAATTCTTTGTCACTCATATCCTCAACATCCTTTCCTTCGAGAACTCTTTCTCCTTTTTTAATAATACCAGCCTCCTCTGCTATTTTTTGCGCAGTCCCACGGTTATCACCTGTTAACATAATAGTCCTTATACCTAATTCTTTTGAAAGTTTTATGGATTCACGAACATCTTCTCTAATAGGGTCATCAAAGGCCAGGAGACCCCCAAAAACCAAATTATCTAATTCTTTTCCATCAATCTTTTTCCAATCAACTGTTTTAAAAGCAACGGCAGTTAGACGCATTCCTTGGGTAGTTTTTTCTTCCAACAATCGTTTAAAGTATTTAACATCTTCTGGGCTGATTCTTACTTTTTTTCCTTCTTTGAAAACAAATTTTGATTTTTCCAAGAGAATCTCTGGTCTTCCTGAAATATATATCTGCTGTTTATTTTTCTTATATTCATTTAAAGAAGCTGAATAACCATTGTCAGATGAAAATAGTAATAGATCTAAACGTTTATTATCTTCCTTTAATTCGTCTTGACTAATCCCCTGTTCTAAACCAGCAGCAACAATAGCTTTTTCCAGAGGACGTCCATTAATAATTAATTCACTCTTATCATCTCTTTCAATAAAAGCATCTGAAGTAAGAACAGCGCACTTCAAAATCTCTTTTTTCTCTTTTTCTGATTTACTTGCTGTTAAAATTTGAGATAATTTCATTTTAGCTTGAGTAATAGTTCCTGTCTTGTCTGTCAAAATAACAGAAACATTCCCCATGGTCTCTGGGGCTAAAAGATTTTTAACTAATCCTCCTTTTTTTAAAATTTCTTTCATACCCACAGACAAAACCGAAGTCATAGCAATCGGTAGACCTTGAGGAATTGCTGAAATAGCAACCGCGATTGAAACTAACAACATATTTGTATAAGTCTCACCATTGTAAACACCAATTGTAAAAATAAGAGCAGATGAAATTAAAACAGCTACAAATAAGAATCTAACCAACTTATTTAATTTTCTTTTCAGAGGAGTACTCATCTCAAAATGAGACATGTCTTCAGAAATTTTACCTAATTGAGTATCCTGACCTATCCCAACAACTACCCCTTTTCCATAACCAGCTGAGATAAGAGTCCCCATCCAAACCATGTTAGTCTTATTTAATAAAATAGAATCAATCTTCTTAATAGACTTAATTGTTTTAGAAACCCCTACCCACTCACCAGTCAAGGTTGATTCATTCACCAACAAATTTTCATTCTCAATTAGTCTAAGGTCTGCTGGAACAGACGAGCCTGCCACCAATAAAACAACGTCACCCGCAACTAACTCTGAAGCCAAGATGACTTTCTGTTTTTCACCCCGCATAACTGTGGCATATTTTTTTTGAGCAGTATTTAACTTTTCAAAAGCTTTATCTGCTTTGTTCTCTTGGAAAATACCAACTACTAAGTTTATAACAACTACTACAAGGATAATAATCGCATCCAAAAATTCTCCAAGAATAATAGCTAGAACTCCAACAACAATTAATACAAACACCATTGGACTCTTCAAATGAGTCAAAATTTTATCAAGAAAAGTAATTTGCTTATCTTGTTTTAAAATATTTTTACCATGAATTTTCTGTAATTCTTCTACGACAGATTCTTCTAACCCCCCTTTAAAATTAGTCTTCAACTTTTTTTCTAATTCCTTCTTTTTTAAGCTATACCAATTATTTTCAATTTTTGTTATCATTAAAATTATTATACTATAATTTTTAAAAAATATGTTACAAGAAAAAATAAGAACAGACTTAAAAGAAGCAATGAAAAATAAGGACAGTTTCAAGGTGATGGTTCTACGTGGAATTTTAGCTGGTTTTACCAACGAAATTATCAATCAAAAAAGAAAACCTCAAGAAGAAATCTCTGACGAAGACGCAATAAATGTTATTAAAAAAGGAGCAAAACAAAGAAAAGACTCTATTGAACAATTTACTAAAGGTAACCGAGACGATCTAGTTCAAAATGAAAAAAAAGAATTAGAAATATTAGAAAAATATCTACCAGCTATGATGGGTCCTGATGAAATACTAAAAATAGCTAACGCTAAAAAAACTGAATTAAAAATTGATGATAGTTCAAAAATCGGTATTTTAATTGGGGCTGTCTTAAAAGAAATAAAAGCCGTCGGCGCAAGCGCCGACGGCAATGAAGTTAAGCTCGTTGTTGAAAAACTCTTCTCTCAACCTTCTTCCTCCTAAAATGAGGTTGACAATTATCCCTTACTGGAATATTCGATATCTTTAAAAGAACAACTGCTTTGTCATTTCTGTAATCTATCTTTTTCCTTTGATACCTCCTAACCAGTCCAAAAAGAGTTTCAAAATCAGACCCTCTCAAAAACTGACGATGTAATTCTAAATACTGTTCTTTACTTAAACGGAAAGATTGAGGTATGATATTCTCAATTTCATCATGGCACTCTCCACATAAAAGCAGAACGCTCTGATTACCATTTCCGTTCCCAAAAAATCTCCTTGGAAACACATGATGCTTAGACAGGCCTCTTATCCGTAAGCAATGAGGGCACAATCCAGTCTTACCATTTTTGCGATGTCTTCCCAAAATGGTCTCCTTTCGTTAGAAGTTAATAAAGAACTGACTAAAAATAATCTAACCTCAGATTACTATTTTAAAAGGAAAATTGCAAACAAAACTTATTAATATTGAAATTTTCCTAGATCCCTAACTTCTCCAACCAGCCAAACTTCTTCTCAAAGTTAGAGAAGATAATCTCTACCACATCTCTCTTCTTTTGTGGTGTTAGTAAGGTGTAATCCTTGGAAGTAGCTAGGTTACCTTGGGAGTCAACACTCTGTACGTGGAAACGATAGACTGTGGCTGGTTTTAGATCTCCTAGCACAGTGGTATGTCTGTAGACTAGATCATCTCTTAGTTCTGTTACTACTACATAGTCTTCTCTATTGGAGACTCCTTCTTGATAGAAGACTTGGGAAGTAGCCATTTCATCTGTTAACCAGGTGATGATGGTTTGGATCTTGTCACCTTCAGAAGAGACAGCTGATTCTGTACGTAGTTGTAATATTTGTGGAGGGACTACATCATCTACATTATTGAATTGAGGAATAGTGTGGGTAATCATTTCTCCACTCTGTGTCCTACTCTTTAATCTAACAAAGTAGACAGCTCCTCCGTCTAGGTTTTCTACTCTAATGGAGTGAGAGATACTAATACCAGGTGCTGTTCTAGTCTTCATTCTTTCTTTTTGTAGTTCACCTTGGTTGTAGGGTGTGTACTCCATTTCTGCACTAGCTTCCACAGAGGTCTCCCAGACAAAGGTAGCTGCATGTTCACTGACATCTCTAATAGACCACTTAGTGATTTGTGGAACTTCTGCATTGGTAGTAAACATAAAGTCTTTGGATTGTGCTGTGGGTCCTACCTGTGATTTAGACTTTAATTTGTAGTGATAGGTGGTACTTGGTGCTAGGTTGTAGAGAATAACTGCATGGGAGGTGGTTAATTCTTCTGCTTCTCCTCTAGTCTCTGTATATGGTTTATCTTTATCTAAACCATAGTCTGCTTCTGTAGCTAATTCTATTAGAGAGTTAGCTGGTTTGTCTGTGTTCCAGGAGATGACAGCTGAACTGGAGGTAACCTTCATATTAGGGTCACTACTCATTAATGGTGCAGGTATATATTTAGATAGTTCTTCAATGGTTCTTGTGGTAGAGACTAGGTTCTCTTCTAGTTTCTCTACTGATACCTGTCCTGCCATTTTACTGAAGACAGCGTTAACTTTTTCTGTAGCTAGTTTTAATAGATTTTCTTGTGCTGTGACTACTGTGGAACTTGTTACTATTGGTGTTTCGTTGATTTCTCTGATAGCGTCTGTGTCTTTCTCTACTCCTGCTAGTGCAGATAATGTTGTGAACTTGTATTGTGGGCTTTCTGCTTTGTTACCGCTGTTGTCTATGGAGATTACTTTGTAGAAGTAGGTGTTTGAGGGGTGTAAATTATTTAAAACAATTTTATGATTTTTGCTTTCATTTAAAGAATCGCTCTCCAGCCCATACTCCTCCCCTGTTCCATACCTCACCCCTTCATTAGTCTCCTCATTAGTAACCCAACTAACAGTCACAGTCCTCGCCCCCACATCCACTTCAACATCACCAATCACAGGTTTCTTTCTATCATAGGATGGACAGGAAGCTCCTCCTCCCCCTCCGGAACTAGGTGCCACTACAGAAGCTACACCAGCTGCTCTGGCTACTGCTTCTCTTAATACAATCAGAGATTCTTCAGATAATGGTTCTGTGGTAGTAAAGTAAGTTTCTGCTGAAGTGGTAGCATTACTGTTAACATCTGCAGAGACTACTTGGTAATAGTATTTAACTTCTTCAGTTAAGCTATCTAGCTTAACTGAATGTGTGGTATCCATGGTAGTACTGGTAGCTGTGGTGGTGTAGGAACCTGAAGTTGTTCCATAGTTAACTACAGAGTTAGAAGCTTCATCTGTTACCCAGGAGATGTAGGCAAAGGTATCGGCTATGGTAGAAGCAGTTGGGTCTGTGATGATGTTAGGTGCAGTCACATCAGAGGAGTCTGTGGTGGTGAAGGTGTAACCTACTCCTGCATTATCATCGGTTCTGGTATTAGAGTTAGTATCAGTATTTTTTAGTCTAAAGTAATAGTCTGTACCTAGAGTTAGACCTGTTAGAGTAAAGCTATGGTTTGTATTGTAATTAGTATTAGCTTCTGTAGTTCCGTAACCATCAGTTAAACCGTATTCTAATGTAGAAGTAGCTATTTCACTGGTTATCCAAGAGATGGTAGCTGTGGTATCTCCTATGTTAGTAACATCACTATCATCGTCGAAGGTAATGACTGGAACTGTATTGTCCTGGGTAGTAGTAAAGTTGTAGTAAGCTACTTCTCCTAGGATTACGTTCTTGTCATTGGCTGTACCTGATGTCACATAGTAGTAGTACTTAGTACCCGAGGATAAACCACTGACTGTAACTGAATGTGAAGTAGCTGTATCTGTACTACCTGTTTGTGTAGAACTGGTTAAGTCTGCATTGGTTGAATAGACTACGTAGGAGTTAGCTGCAGTGGTGGTATCCCAGGTGATGATAGATGATTCGTTGTTAATAGTATCTGTAGTAACGTTGGAGATAACTGGTCCAGCTAGAGTATCAAAGGTAAAGCCATTGTCTCCGGGAACCTTGGTAGCCATGTTACTGTTAATGTCTGTTGATTTAACTTGATAGTAATAGGTAGTGTCTGGGGTTAGGTTATCTAGAACTATACTATGTGAGGTAACCATGGAGACTTTACCTGTGTAGTCTGATCCACTGAAGTCTGCACCTGTGTCTGTCATGTAGTCTACTCTAGAATCTGAGAGTTCATCTGTTGTCCAAGTGATGGTAGCTGAGTCTGTGGTGATATTAGAAGGAGCTGTTCCACTGATAACAGGATCTGTAGTTTCTACTCCTCCCCCTCCTTCACTTCCGTCTTGAACACCATTGGCTGTTCCAGCCAATGCACTAGTGTAGTAGGATTGGTTACCATTACTATCTACTGTATAGATCTTGTATTGATTAACACTGTCTTCTGTAAGGAATCTATGTACATAGTAGTTAAGTGTTCTATCTATAACAGTTGAGAGTAATGAGTAATCAACTCCATTGGTAGAATGATAGACTTTGTAGGATGCGAAGCCTGGGCTGGGTGCTGAAACTACTCCCCATGTGGCAAACAGACTGTAGGTGGCTGGAGATATATTGATATTAGAGATGTCTTGTACTACTACTGAGTTAGGTGTAGCTGGTGTTGTAGCATTAACAGCTGTAGCTTCATTCCCATAGGCATCTTTAAACTTAACGTAAACAGTCTCTGGATCTTCTGTTAGTGCCAGGGTGGTACTAGAAGCAAAGCTTTCCCAATCAACTTCGGTGAAGTTAGAGTCTAGACTAACTTTCATCTGGATAGCTGAATCATCATAGGCAATCAGGGTGAGAGTAGCTGGCACCGTGGTGGCATCTACTACTACATTACTACTGGTGGGTGCTTTGGTATCTAGGATACCAGCCACTGTACTAGAACTAACTGTACCATTGGCTGCTTCTTTATCATCTAGAGTAACTCTTAGTTGGAAACTATCTGTATAGAGGTTCTCTATGGTAGTGGAAGCTATCCAAGTAGCTGTATAGGTTAAATATGAATCTTCTAGAACTCTGTTATCTAGATAACCGTCATCATTATCGTCTGTGACTTCTCCACTGGTGGGAGCTGCTCCATAGCTAATGGAAGAGGAAGCTATGTTTGACCAATCAGATCCATCGTAGTATTCAAAGGTGGGTGTAACGAAATTAGTTATTACATTATTTACATCAGTGGTATCTGCATCATAGATTTCATAGGATATATCTACTACTCCATCTGTACCCTGTGCAGCTGTGGGTACAGATTCAAAAGCTGGTGGACCATTCACTACATAAATTGCGACAATGTTATCCACTGTGGCTGTGTTAGCTCCGGTGGTATCTAAACCTAATCTGTATTGATAGTATTGATCATCTACCCCATCTTTAAGACCTGCTGGTATAGCTGTAGTTGTACAAGTTACTGTACTACTGTCTTTAGTACATCCACTGCTACCGCTAGTGATAGCCTCTGACCAACTTGCTGATGTTATGCCTCCAGAGGTGGCAGCTGTTCTTAGATACATGGACACGGTGGCGCCTGTTGGGAGACTGGCATCTTCAGTCCAAACTAGTCCTGCCAAAACATTGGCACTACTTTCTGAGTTGAAGATTGAAGAAGTTAGTCTACCATTTTCTATGGTAGTGTAGTTTATTGTTATGTCATCTAGAGAGGGTGTTTCTGAAGTATCACTGGTGGTTAGAGCTGCATAGTATTGTATGTATCTATCTCCGTCTGTTACACAACTATTACTTGATATATCATTTCCGCTAGTGATGTTATCACAGGAAGCTATGGCTGTTTCTCCTGAACATGCATCGTCATCACATGATCTTACCTTCATTGTTACTGCTGTGTTGGTTGGTGTAGTTGTATTCCATGACATTACTCCATATGCATTGTTTTCTGTGGTGTCTATGATTTGTGAGGTGAAGGTTCCGGAGGTTTGGTAGTTGGTGGAAGAAATTACTCCTGTGGAGTCGTTGACACAACGGATACTCCAACCGGAAGTCTTACCGAAACTGGCCCTAAGACTAACACTACTAGTAAAGTACAAATTGTTCCCCGAAGTACTACTGAACTGAGTACCGCTCCAAAGACCGCTACGGCTACCACGATAGCCTAACACGCCAGTGCTGAGATTAAGGTAACCATCAGCATGAATCTTTAATGCAGAAGCATATGTATCACTATAACTATCCCACTCGCTATCGGTATTTTCCCACTCTGTTCTAGTCGGAATTCTCCATCCGGTACCTAATTCAATAGCACAAGGATCATTATCTGTTTCCCAATCTGTATCTTCATCAATCGTAGTTATCCAAACATCACTCGGCGTCCTCGTAGTCCCATCATATTTAAAACCTTGTTTTCTGTTGAATTGCCAATACCAACCAGCTGAAGCTTCTGTCGCATCTGTAGCTGAGGTAGCTTGTTGATCAGCCCCCAAGTTTTGAGTAATCCAACATTTTTCTGAACCTGTCAGTGAAGAAGCTACTGTTCCATAGATAACTGATTTAGTAACTGGGGCAACAAGTCCAGCTGTGTGAGAAATAGCAATATTATCTCCACAACTAGCACCAAAAAGAACGACACTATCACTCAAGACCTCCGTCGAAGAATCACTCCCCGCATCAAAATTAGCCGTAGTAGTTTCTGTAGTTGAGTTAGAAGAAGCCGATCCTTGATAATATGTATACCCAAGCTGTATCTGATCTAACTCTGGTCTAACAGTTGCATCAGAAGTAGACAAATCCATAGCAAAATCTATAGTGTTGGTTGTTCCAGCTAGAAAACCTCCTGTTACCTCCCAACTAGCTGATGATAATCCCTCCAGAGTAGCACTAGACATTCCATATGTATCAAGACTAGATAGGGTAGTTGTTTCCCAACTATTTCCATCCCAGTATTTCCATGTTGATCTGTCATCAAAACTTACTAAATATTTAATATCTGTATCGGTTGGTTTGGTTTGAGTGATACTTGCGCTACTGACTAATGCCCAAGTCGAGGTATCTAATTGAGAATCATCTGTGGTAGTTATGTAGTAGGAAGTAGTGGGATAAGTAATACCAGTAATTGAAGACGTTGCGATTGCACCAGC
>Ga0075122_10002323_pt1 | contig 12628 bp, 10 predicted proteins | sample AntAceMetag02UKB_FD_69790 | JGI IMG/M metagenome (GOLD analysis project Ga0075122, IMG submission 69790) | Saline lake microbial communities from Ace Lake, Antarctica - Antarctic Ace Lake Metagenome 02UKB | ecosystem: Environmental > Aquatic > Non-marine Saline and Alkaline > Saline | place... | reverse complement strand
TGAGCCACTATTTCCACATAATTCCCAGCCGACCGAGCCACCCGACTTCCTCCCTCCGGCTTCAATTCAACATTATAAACAAAAGTTCCCACAGGAATTTTCGCTAATGGCAATCTATTTCCCGCTGTCAATTCTGCTTTTTCCGACACCAAAAATTTATCACCCACTTTCACAGTTTTAGGCACCAACACATATCGCCTTTCTCCATCACCATAACAAACCAAAGCAATAAACCCTGACCTGTTCGGATCATATTCAATCGTTTCCACTTTAGCTGGAACATCTTTTTTATCATATTTAAAATCAACCAAACGATATTTTCTTTTGTGACCACCTCCCTGATGTCGCACAGTAATCCGACCGAAAGCATTCCTTCCCGCTCTTTTCGCTTTCCCTTTCGTCAAAGCCTTATGCGGTTTAGCGATCGTTAAAACACCTCGATAAGTTACACCTGTCATATGTCGTCTTGATTGTGTTGTTGGTTTATATTTTTTCATATTTACTTTTGACTTTCCTAAGTAACATTTATTTTATCCCCTTCTTTTAGATAAACATAGGCTTTTTTCCCACCTGGTTTCACTCCCTTTTTCCCTCTATAAATAATTCTCTTGGCAGGCACAGTCACAATATTTACTTTAACAGGGACAACTTTATACAAAAATTCTACAGCTTCTTTAATTTGAAATTTATTAGCACTCACAGCTACATCAAAAACATAAACATTTTCCTCAGCCATTATAGTCGCTTTTTCCGTCACCCGTGGTCGCATCAAAATTCTATCTAAATCAATTGCCACATTATTATTATTTACTTTTGTTTCTTTTTTATCAGACATAATACTTAATCAAAATTTAAACAACTTTATCAACCGCCAATTTCCCAACCAAAAAATCAATACTCTCTTGTGGCTTAGTAATTACCAAATACTTACATCCCAAAATATCCAACGGGTTTATACTTCTCAATTCACTTACTGCAACATTTTCAAAATTAGAAAAACTTTTTTCAACATTTTCATTTCGCTCACCCAAAGCTAAACAAGCTGAATTTTTTTTCTTAATCACAATATCTTCAAAACCTTTTATTTTACTCAATTTATCTAAAATACTTTTAGCTTCCTTTGTCTTGGGTGCTTCAAACTTAAAATCATCCACGAACAAAATCTCGCCATCTTTTAATTTTTGAGAAAGCACAGTAAATAAAGCTTTTACCTTCATCTTTTTATTTATTTTTTTAGACCAATTTCTTTCATTAGTTGGACCAAAAGTCACACCTCCACCTTTCCAGATTGGAGAACGACTAGAGCCATGTCTTGCCCGACCAGTTCCTTTCTGCCGCCAAGGCTTCTTACCGCCACCTCGAACATCGCCTCTATTTTTTGTATGAGCAATATTATCTCTTTGGTTAGAAGTCATAGAAACAACCACCTGATGAACCAAATCAGCATTCCAATCTAAACCAAAAACCACTGCTGGTAGTTCCATCTTTTTCACAGTTTCTCCTTTTTGATTATAAACTTGTGTTTGCATATTAGTTTTTCTTAATATTTATTGAGCGAAGCGAAAAGAAATATTTTAGAAAATCTTAACCCCGCACTTTGTAATTACTTCTGTATTTTCGTTTTATTTAATAACACTTGTATTTGAACTTACAACTTTCTTTAATAATAACCGCAAAGTGCGGGATAATATTTTGCAACCATAGATTTGAATTCAGTAAACTGAATTCAAATCTATGGGCAAAATTTTAACTAATTACTTCTACTAAAGTTCCTTTTCTTCCAGCAATCGCCCCCTTTATAAGCAATTGATTATTTTCTTTGTCTATTTGAACTATTTTCAACCCCTTTATTGTCACTCTATCTGAACCCATTCGTCCTCCCATTTTAGTTCCCTTAAAAACTCTCTGGGGGCCAGTTGCTCCAATTGAACCTGGTTCTCTTTCACTATGCTTTTGACCATGACTTCGTGGTCCCCCATGAAAACCATGTCTTTTTACAACCCCTTGAAAACCTTTTCCTTTACTGGTTGAGGAAACTGTCACCTCATCTCCAACCTCAAAAATAGACAAATCAATTTTATCTCCCACTTTATATTCTCCCTCACCTTTTTTCAATCTAAATTCCTTCAGATACCTAAAATCACCCAAATCTTTCAAATGCCCTCGCGATGGCTTGTTTATTCTTTTCTTGTTTCTTTTGCCAAAGGCAACTTGGACAGCTGAATAAGAATCCTTTTCTTCATTTTTCACTTGGGTTACCACTATAGGACCAGCATTAATAACAGTCACAGGCGAAACCACCCCTTCCTTATCAAAGACCTGTGTCATTTTTTCTTTTGTCCCTAAAATAAATTTCATATAATACCCTTCTTGTAAAACTCTTAACAAAAAACCCGAAATAAGTTTCACCAAACAAACTGTTTAAGGGAATCTTATTAAGGGTTTTTATATAATTTAATTATTCATATCATCTATATCAACTTTACATCAATATCCACTCCTGACGGCAAACTCAAATTAGTCAAGGCCTCAATAACTTTCTTAGACGGACTAAGAATATCAATCAACCTTTTATGAACTCTCATTTCAAATTGCTCTCTTGCATCTTTAAATATAAACGACGATCTGTTAACTGTATACTTTTTAAATGCCGTTGGTAACGGAACAGGGCCTCTTACTTTTGCATCAAATCGAAAAGCTGTGTCCATAATTTGTTTAACCGAAGTATCTAAAATCTTATGTTCATAAGCAACCACTTTAATTCTCAACTTACCAACAACCGTTTTTTTTGCAGTAGGTTTTGTTTTTTTAACAACCGTTTTCTTTCCCTTTTTTTCAGCTGGTTTTTTTGCAATTGTTTTTTTAGCAACTTTTTTCTCTCCCCGTGAGATTGTTGACGAAACAACTTTTTCTTTTTTTGTAGTTTTTACAACCATTTTTTTATTACTAACTAACTATTTTAGTCACCGCTCCAGCTCCAACTGTTTTTCCACCTTCCCGAATTGCAAATCTTTGTTTTTCTTCCAAAGCAATTGGTGCTTGTAATTTAACTTTAAAAGTCGCAGTATCCCCTGGCATAACCATTTCTACTCCATCTGCTAAAGTCACTTCACCAGTCACATCAGTTGTTCGGATATAAAATTGTGGCTTATAACCTGTGAAAAATGGAGTATGTCGTCCGCCCTCTTCTTTCTTCAAAATATAAACTTCAGATTCAAATTCTGTATGAGGTACCAATGTTCCAGGTTTAGCCAAAACTTGTCCTCTATGAATATCTTCTTTCTTAATTCCACGAACCAAAACACCCGCATTATCTCCAGCCATTCCTTCTTTCAAAGATTTATTAAACATTTCTATCCCTGTTACAGTTGTTTTGGTTGTTTCTTTAATCCCCACAATTTCAACTTCTTCACCCACTTTAACAATTCCTCTTTCAATTTTTCCTGTCACTACTGTTCCTCTTCCTTCAATTGAGAAGATGTCTTCAATTGGCATCAAAAATGGTTTATCGGTCTCTCTTACTGGTTCTGGAATATATTCATCCAAAGCATCTGTCAATTCAAGAATATTTTTAATTTGTTCGTCATCAACCGAAGTTGCTTCTAAAGCTTTCAAAGCTGAACCTTTTATCACAGGTGTTTTTTCTCCATCAAATTCGTATTTAGTTAACAACTCTCTCACTTCTTCCTCAACCAAATCAATCATTTCTTTATCATCCACCATGTCGCACTTATTTAAGAAAACAATAATTTTAGGAACACCTACTTGTTTAGCTAACAAGATATGTTCTCTTGTTTGTGGCATTACTCCGTCAGTTGCCGCCACTACCAACACAGCGCCATCCATTTGGGCTGCACCGGTAATCATGTTCTTAATATAGTCAGCATGCCCAGGAGCATCAATATGAGCATAATGTCTTTTGGCTGTTTCGTACTCATTATGAGAAAGAGCAATCGTGATTCCTCTTTCCTTTTCTTCAGGAGCACAATCAATCTCGTTTACATCTCTCATCTTAACTGTATGACCAGCAAGATTCAAAGCATGCAAAATTGCAGCTGTTAAAGTTGTCTTCCCATGGTCAACATGACCAATCGTTCCCACATTTACATGTGGCTTTTCTCTTTTATATTCTTCTGTCATAATATTTTTAATTATTAACTATTAATTTTAATCGGTGATCAAAAAACACCGTTTAATTACAAAACTTACACTTCCCATATACTACCAAATCCCCCCCAATAGTCAACCCTATTAAATACAAAATCAAAGATTTTGTTCTTTTGTTTTTACAAAAGATTTAATAGGGTAAACCCTGTTAAACAACCCGAAACACCCAATTCCTATCAATCCTTCCAGCATTTTGTATAAATCCCCCAATCCTGAGGTGTCCGACACCTCAGGATTACAAACTTTCAAGAAGAGGAAATAAAAAAAGAGGTGGATTTCGCACTTGCCAAAAGCAAGCACAAAATCCACCTCACATCTCAATAAAAAAATATTAAAGAGCCGAAGAACCTGCCTACCTCTGCCTGCCGGCAGGCAGAGGTAGGCAGGTCAAAGAGACAAAGAGTCGAATCATCAATTCTTAAGACAACGAACCGAAAAGCCGTGCGCCTGATCGTACGGATTGCGGTAGACAGTGGAGTGACTAGAGTACAGGTGGCGTTTCCAAGCATTAGCCCCAGACACAGAAGACGACCAAAAGTACGTGAAGTACGTGTACGTGCCCGAATTGGTGAAAGCGCCATTAGTATTGCGGTAGCCGGCATAGACAATTTTACCAAAATCTTCTTTCCGAAATTGGAAAAACTCCTCATCAGTCGGCATCCGCTTTCCAGCCTTTTTGGTTTCTCTCATTGCCGCTTTCCAAGTAAATAACTGCTGGCCAACCAATTCATCAGACACTCCGTCTACATATTCCCAAATATCCTTTTTAGGATTTTCGAGAAAAATCATTCCTTGTTCATTAGTGGACTGTTTCCAGTTAGTGGAATCAACCCGAAAATTCTCCCTCTCCAATTCAAGCCCCTGCTTTTCTGTATCTCTCACTTCCAACAATCCCCTGAGTTCCGATACTCTATTAACCACATCATCAGCCAATTCATCCAATAACTTCCCAATCTTTTCCTTATCCATTTTCTCCTCCTTGTCCTCTGTAGCCTTCCTGACCTACATAGCTTTAGCGTAGTAAGTGGCGTAAGAGGGCTGTTCAAGATTAATATTTTTTCAAAAAATTTTCTCTCAAAACCAAGAAAAAACCCAAACTATCTAATTTCACCCTACACCAACTCCCTCCATCTTGTCAACTACAAAAACTTATCTAAAATATCCAACGTTTCCAACTTAGCGCTTGGAGCGCTAAGTAAATTGTGGATAACCAAAAAACCCTCAATTCCTATCAATTCTTCCAGCATTTTGTATAAATCCCTTGATTTATAAGGCGATTTCCTAACGGAAATCGTCTTTTCTTTTTACATTAAACCAGCAAAAGTGTACACTAAACTCACGGAGGTCCGACTTCTTAACTAAGATAAGTATATTCCTTAGCCACCAGCTCCTGCATTACACCTACCGAGGTCGGACCTCTTAAAAACCAATGTCTAAAAACTTCCAAAGAAAAATAGAAGACTTCACCTGTGAGAACTGCGGAGAAAAAGTCCAAGGCAACGGCTACACCAACCACTGCCCGATTTGCCTCTGGAGCAAACATGTTGATATCAACCCAGGCGACCGAGCTTCCGACTGCCAAGGCTTAATGGAACCAATTAAAATTGAAACGAAAAAAGACAGATATATCATAACCCACCGTTGCGGAAAATGCGGGTACGAAAAGAAAAACAAAACCAACCTCGCTGACAATTTCAACACCATCCTCCAAATATCAGAAGGAGGTCCGACCTCTTTTGGAAAAATTTAGATTATGTTTATTTTTGGTTTATTTCTTCCAAACAAACTTCGCTCCCCTCCAACCGTATTTTGCTACTAACAAAGCAATCGTCAAATAAAGCAATATCTGAATAAGTTTTGTCCCAAACGACAACAATCTAACAGACACACCCTGCAACATATTATTAAACTCCTGAACAAAATTCTTTAATTCTCGTTCCCACGAATCTCCCAATGCCTCAAAATCAATTATCAAATTCTCATAAATAGTCACTGTAAAAAATGTATACTCCAACTTGTCCAACTGACTCAACTTTGCACGACCCAATCTATCTAAATTACTTTTTGTGTTCAACCTTTCTGTCGTTAATTTTTCAATCAAAGTGATCTTATCATTTATAATTTTTGCTAAAGTCTCTACATCTCTTGAATTAGTCGCTAACTCAGTCACTTCATCATAAGCTTTTTGAGCATCTTCCAAAGTTTCCTCAATCTGAATTAACCTCTTGGTTAAAATTTCTTCCTCACTAGTAAAATCTTCAATTTGTTTTTTGATACTGTCAGTATTGATATCCAAATTTTCTGGTTTCAGACCTCTTACAACCTCCAAAATTTCTGCTTCCCTGTCTTTCTCAACCTTAAATCTATAATCACAATAACTATCACCTTCATTTGAATTTTCAAAGATTACATAGCTCATCGTCTTTAATTCCTTAACCTCACCGCAAACTTTATCCAAACGACCCGTCTTAATTATTGCACTATATTCAGTCACCTCAAAATCTTCTAAATCATTTCCAGTAGCATACCCACCACCCCATTCAGACATCATTACATTTCGTGAAGATAATTGCTTCATCTCCATACCTCCAAACTCCTCATCCATAGAATAACCGTCATAATCAGAATAATGTGATGTCATTATTTTATCACCCCGATAACTAGGTGAAATATTAAAAGCTGTCCTAAAAGCAAAACCACCCAAAGAAGCCACCAACCCTAAAATTAACAGCCCAAAAATCACCCCTCCAGCAATCTTCAAACCCATCTTCAAATCAAATTTTTTAAACATTTTTTGAAAACTCATATTTTTTTTACCCAACCATTCCCAATGATTTAGGGTCTTTAGTTAAATTAATAATTTTTTATCTGTAAAAATTATACCACATCCAAAAATCAACACAAAGCCAAAAACCCGCGGAGGTTGAACCTCCGCGGGTTTTTGGCTTTGATTTTTCCTCTAAAATTAAAAAGTGGGACGGCTTCGCCGTCTCACTTTTAACCTTTAACCCGTTAAACTTTTTATTTAACTGGAGCGACTTTCGGCTCATCTACCCTCTTGCTTCCACGATTTCCTTAGCCACATTTTGTGGCACGACTGCATAGTGATCAAATTCCATAGAACTTGTTCCTCTTCCCTCAGTCATAGAACGAAGTATCGTCGTATAACCAAACATTTCCGCCAAAGGCACTTTAGCATTAACCACTTTCATATTCCCTCGATCATCCATACTTTCAATTTGACCTCTCTTTGAACTCAAATTACCCGTAATATCCCCCATAAATTTTTCTGGCACAACAATTTCCACTTTCATCACTGGCTCCAACAAAACAGGATTTGCTTTTTTCGCCGCCTCTTGAAATGCCTTAGAAGATGCAATTTTAAAAGCAATTTCAGAAGAATCCACATCATGGTAAGATCCATCAAATAACTCACAAGAAATATCTACCAACTTATAACCAGCCACTACTCCTCTTTCCATCCCCTCTTTAACGCCTTTTTCACAAGCCGGAATATATTCTTGAGGAATCACCCCACCTTTAATACTATTGATAAATTCAAAATCTTCATCTCGTTTTGTGTTTTTAGGCAATTTAGCTCCCTCCTTCAACTTCTCCAAGGGCTTGATTCTAATTTTTACATGACCATATTGCCCACGACCACCCGACTGCTTCACATATTTATTTTCTGCTTCTGCTTCCATTTGAATTGTCTCGCGATAAGCCACCTGTGGTTTTCCAATATCAGCATCTACACTAAATTCCCTTTTCATCCGGTCAACCAAAATATCCAAATGCAATTCACCCATTCCAGAAATAATTGTCTCCATCGTCTCATCATCAGTCGTAATTGTAAAAGTCGGATCTTCATCAGAAAGTTTTTTCAAAGCAATCCCCATTTTTTCTTGGTCTGCTTTTGTTCGAGGTTCAATTCGTACAGATACCACCGGCTTCATAAATTCAATTTTTTCTAAAATAATCGGATTATCTACATCACAAAGAGTGTCAGAAGTTCTTGTTTCTTTCAAACCAACCGCCGCCGCAATTTCACCTGCATAAACTTTTTTTACTTCTTCTCTATTATTAGCATGCATTCTTAAAATCCGTCCCATTCTTTCTTTTTTACCAGTAGAAGAATTATATATATATGAACCTGCTTCCAAGACCCCAGAATAAACTCTAAAAAATGTTAATTGCCCCACGAACGGATCCGTCTGTAATTTAAAAGCCAAAGCTGCAAACGGCTCATCATCACTTGCCTTCCTTTCAATTTCTTCTTCTGTTTTTGGGTCAATTCCTCTTACGGCAGGAATATCCAACGGCGAAGGAAGATAGTCAACCACACCATCAAGAACCAATTGTACTCCTTTATTTTTCAAAGCTGATCCAGTAAACACGGGAATAATTTCGTTAGCAATCACTGCTTTTCTCAATAAAGCTTTGAAGCTCTCTATAGGAATTTCTTTACCCTCCAAATAATCATTCATTAAAGCTTCATCATTCTCAACAATTTTTTCAATCAATTCCCCATGATATTTTTCGGCATCTGCTTTCAAATTTTCAGGAATTTCAATCTCTTTCACTTCACTTCCCATCTCCCCTTCAAATAAATATCCTTTCATTCGCAATAAATCGACTACCCCAACGTGCTTCTCTTCTTCACCAATTGGAATTTGCATCTTAATCGCATTCTTAGTCAATCGTGTCAAAATACTTTGAAATGATTTTTCAAAACTTGCCCCTGTCCTATCCAGTTTATTTATAAAACAAATTCTCGGTACATTGTACTTATCTGCCTGTCGCCATACTGTTTCCGATTGCGACTCTACTCCTGCCACACCATCAAACACAACCACTCCGCCATCTAACACTTTCAAAGACCTCTCCACTTCAGCCGTAAAGTCCACATGCCCAGGAGTATCAATGATATTAAAACGATGTTTTAGATCTTCATTATCTTTGTCATAGGTGGGAGTCCAAAAACAAGTTGTCGCTGCTGAGGTAATAGTAATCCCTCTTTCTTGTTCTTGTTCCATCCAGTCCATAGTTGCTTCACCCTCATGCACCTCCCCTATTTTATGGGAAATACCAGTATAAAAAAGCACCCGTTCACTCACAGTTGTTTTTCCAGCATCAATATGCGCAATAATTCCAATATTCCTAACTTTTTCTAATGGGTAATCTCGTGACATAATAATTTTTAATTTAAAAAAATCCCTTTACTACAAGGAATTATCTCGTTTCCTTTAATTACCCATACTATACACTAAACAAGTAGCAAGTAGCAAGTAGCGAGGACGGATTTTGCTTCCCTCCCAAGGCGGGCAAGCGGAAAATCCGTCCCTTGCTTTTCAAATACTTTCTGTTAATCTGTCAAATAGAAGAAATAATCGTTCTTTGTTAGTTCAAAAGGACACAATTTTAAACTTTGAGGAAAAGGAGGGATAAGAATGACTGAAGGTATCTGCCCCAAATGTAAAGCTGTTTATTGCGGGTGGTGGTTACTTATATTTGATGAAAAAAACCCCCGCTGTGGAAGATGTGGAGAAAAATTAGGAATAACCGAGGTCAAACAAAGAGAGAAGGAGCCAAAATGGAAAAAAGAAGAAAACTGAGGCAGAAGGAGGAAAAACATTTTTTCATCACAACTTGGACCAGTTTGTCCTCGTTGGTATTACTAACTTTGATTGTAGCTCTATCCAGCGGGTGCATGGGGGCCATTCCTTTAATGATGGCAGCCCATGCTGGAATTGTAGCTCATTCTGTTACAAAAGCCGTTCAAATGTCCACCGACGGTTCGGTTGAGATGGCCATCGGAGAAAATGAGATCCCAACAAAAAATAAATTGGTTCTCGCCAAAATCTCTCGGATAGCCGTTTGGCCAGATGAGGGTCTGGTTGTAGTCGCCGATGAATTACAGAAGTCAAAAGTCTTTGACTTTATTGCAACCCCGGCAAGAACAGGGAGAATTCTCGACGACAATACTGACTTTGGACACAACATCGCCAGTTTAACTTATTCCGAAAAGATGTCCGCCTTTGAGACAGTCTGTGTGAAGACCAGCACTGAAGCCATCATAGTCTTTGAAAATCTCGGGGTTACAGCCAACTCCCGAATGTGGTCTTTCAACAGGGCTTCATTGGATTCCAAAGGAAAAATCCTTATCTTCGAACTCAGGTCTAACCAGATCGTTTTTAGCTCCATCACCGAAATGAGCATCGGTCTGGGTGGAAGTAGCCCCAACCAAAGGGAGATGATGGCCAAGGCTGGCAAAATGTTAGCCCAAAGAATCATTGAACTCAAAACCGGGCAAACCGTTGCCCAAAAATAAAGAGGGGAGCCATGAACAGTCCTTTTGACCCAAAACCCGCTAATTAAGAATTTTAATCAGCGGGTTTTTTTATTTAAAATTTTCGAAAAAATCCCGAAGAAAACACTTTTTGATAAGCCCGCAGGCCTGCCTATCGGCAGGCAGGCTTTGTAGATTTCAAAAATCCAACCCCAAGCAAAATTTGAGGATTAAAATTTTTAACAAAAAAATTAATGTTCTTTGCTTTAGCAAAGAAAAAATTCCACTGTTTGACGACCCACTGGGAGGAGTTTGGGATTTTTAAGTAATTTTTTTGTGGTGCCTTTGGTAAAAAATTTTTCACTGCTCAAGATTTTGTTTGGGGTTAGATTTTTGTTCTTTGTTTAAGGAAGCTTGTTGGAGGTTTTTTTATTTAAAATTTTTTAGAAAAATCTTAATTCTCAATCGCTAAACGCGCCAATTCCATAATCCCCTCCTTCGTCTTAGCAATAACAATAAATCTTTTATTATGACAAAAAATCGCACCTTCTACTCCCGTCTCCTGAGCCAATTCATCCCTTATTTTTCCAGCCCATTCCTTCGGCAAATCTTTTCGACTTTCAAAAGAAAAAACTTCTTTTCTGACAGTTTTCATTTTCCAATTTTGACTTCCCCCATCTGGTTTAACCACATACAACGGCTCGCTATACTGAACCAAAACAGCCCCCCACGACTTATCGCTGATATCTCTTTCTAAAATAATGATTCGTTTATCATCACTCTTTTGATAAATTTTTTCCACATATTTTTTTTCTTTCACCTCTATTTGAGCCATTTCAATTTCCTTCTCCAGCACATCCTTCATCAAACTAACTGCCTGCAAAAAATTCTCATCCAAATTACCTCCCCCTTTTTTCTTTGGAACAAAATTACCAATACCAATTAAATCAGAAATAAAATAAGGTTGCACCCCTGGATAAATTAAATTACACAAATCAACTCCATTATCTACAGCATCAACTGGCTGAACTATTCTTTTATTTATAACATCAGCTACTTCCGGCGAATCACAAATATCTTTCCCATACTCCTTCCAAACTAAACCAAAAGAAGAATAGGGAATACCATTTGGGTGTTTTCCAGCCCCGCCCATCTGATGATGATCAAAAATCTTCTTATCAACATTATATTCACCTCCTACATCAACCACAAAATCCCCCTTTGCAATAATTTCTAAATTTCTCGTTCTAATAACTTCAACTTTCCTCTTCAAAAAACCCCCCGAACCATTTCTTCGCAACCACATTTTCACCACTGCAACCGCAAAAACATCATCCGCATGAAATCCCCCATTATGTGTTATTATTGTTGTTTTCATAAAAAAATTTCTGACGTCCGACCTCTTAATTAAAACAACTATAACCTCCAACAATGTGTACTATTCCACCACTGCTGAGGTCGTACGTCTTCTTGGAAGCTTGTTGTCGGTTTTTATTATTTTTACTTACTTCACCTCATTCACCACCTCCCCATCTGCAAATCCTTTAATATTCTCAACCGTCACATCAAAAATCCTCTCAATTGCCTCCTTCGTATTAAAAGCATTATGCGGAGTTATAATCACATCAGAATGTTCAATCAAATATTGATTATGCAAAACAGTATCCACATCTTCATCACTAGAGTTTTCCTCCTGCAGTAGACCCAATTCATTCCCCATATAAATTTCTGACTCCAAAACATCCAAGCCAGCTCCAGCCACAATCCCATCTTGTAAGGCCTTCACCAAGGCCGAGGTCTCTATCACCCCTCCCCGAGAAGTATTAATAATCACCACACCCTCTTTCATTTTTCCAAAATTATTTTCATTGAGAATATGATGGGTATGAGGGTTATATGGTAAATGCAAAGTAATCACATCCGACTTCTGCAACAACTCATCAAACTCTACATATTCAAAACCTTTTTCTTTCGCCAATTCCTCATTAGGAGTTATATCAAAAGCAATCACTTTCATTCCAAAACCATTAGCAATTTTAATTACATTTTGCCCAATCTTCCCAACACCAATCGCCCCCAAAATTTTTCCATTTAAATCAAAACCTCTTAAACCCTTCTTTTCAAAATTCCCCTGTTCCAAAATCTGGTCATAAGCTGGGAAAATCTTCCGCG
>Ga0075122_10002322_pt1 | contig 12630 bp, 15 predicted proteins | sample AntAceMetag02UKB_FD_69790 | JGI IMG/M metagenome (GOLD analysis project Ga0075122, IMG submission 69790) | Saline lake microbial communities from Ace Lake, Antarctica - Antarctic Ace Lake Metagenome 02UKB | ecosystem: Environmental > Aquatic > Non-marine Saline and Alkaline > Saline | place... | reverse complement strand
ACACCAGATAGAAATAGACGAAGATTTTGCATTGTTCAAACTTTTTGAAGAAGTTGGAGAATTGTCTCAAGCAATTTTAATTGACAGAAAAAAAAGCCGACCAATAAAACATGTCTCCAAAGAGGAATCAAAAAAACAAGTTGCAGCCGAACTTGCCGATGTATTTGGAATGACGGTTGTAGTAGCCCATCTTATGGATATTGATCTAGAAAATGCGCTTGATAAAAAATGGATTAATAGAGAAAAATAGTATTAAAAAAATCAGTCTAAATCAATGCTTTATGGACGGACAAAAACGTGAAAACATAAAACCTGGGATAGAAGTCTCTATTGTTTTAAAAAAAGACCAAGGAACTGGAGAACTAACAGACGGTGTAGTTGCTGATATTCTTACCAGCTCCTCCACTCATCCACATGGCATAAAAGTCAGACTAGAAAGTGGTGAAGTGGGACGAGTGCAAATTGTAAAATAAAATGTTTAAAAAACTAATTTCATTTTTTCTAAAAATAATGGCAACTGCCATGATAGGTTTGGGTTCAAGTTTGGGGAAAACCCAGATGAAAGATAAAGAAAAAAATATTAAAAATATTGAAGAAAATAAATAAAAACTTTTAAACAAAAACATATGCCCAGAACAAGAGAACACGCTTCAGAAGAAGAAAGACTTCAACTTCAAGCCTTAGCATTAGAACGACATATAGGTAGTTTTACTCCTCCCAGTTGGGAAGAACCCATATCTAAAGCTACGAGTGTTCCTGAAATAAGTGTTGGGGATTTTCAAGCGTTTACTGAATTATCAAAAACTGATTCGCTGGATTCAGGTCTTGATACATATAGAGATGGTCGATGCGCTAGATTTTATCTTAAATCTGCAATCTTAGATTACTTTGAAAAAAGTAAATAATTTTTAAACAAAAACATATGCTAAAATTCCTCTATTGGTTTCCTCGCATAGTTTTATCAATCATCGCACTCTTCTGGTTTGTCTTTGCACTACTCTCTGGAGCAGAAAGCTATGGTGGTGGTATAAAAGGCATTATTTATAACAGCCCAAACGCCATTCCCTGGCTTATTCTTCTAGTCTTTGTCTGGTTAGCTTGGAAATATGAACTTATTGGCGGAATCATTATTGCAATCTTAGGTTTTCTCACTATATTTATGTTTAATGTCTTTAATGAACCTATTGCTTTATTTGCATTCACACTACCTCTAATGATTCTTGGTGGAATGTTTACTTTGCATCACTATTTAGTGCATAAAAAAACAGTTGAATAATATGCGCCACGCTTCCAAATCATTAATAATCAAAGACGGAAAATATTTACTTTTAAAGAGGTCTGATGATATCCCAAAATATAAAGATCAATGGGATTTTCCTGGTGGACGACAGGAACCAGGTGAAACACCAGAACAAACCTTGATAAGAGAAATAAAAGAAGAAATCAATCTTGATGTTATTCCTGATAAAATTATCAAAGAATTTGATTATATTTTTACCACTGATAATTTTACATTACATTTTTATATTTTTTCTGTTAAATCTTATGTCGGAGAAATAAAGATTTCACATGAACACAAGGAATACAAGTGGTTTTCTCCAGATGAACTGCCCGATAAACTTCATCCTTGTGTAAGTGTGTTTTTTGAAAGCGACAATCTGTAAAGACGCGATTAATCGCGTCTCTAACAGTGATAATCAAAAAAACAGCCCAATAACATGAGCTGTTTTTTGGTGGGACCGAACGGTGCAATCGAATTAACGACTACACCGTTCGGTAAGTAGTAGAGGTAGTTTTATTGTGGGTGAGATCAACGTCTTCTAGCAGTGATTTCTTCTTCAGAAACCGTCTTCATGTCACCCCAGAACCCACGCTTCCTGACTTTGCGAGTCAAGCTAAACTCAGTATACTCTGGAGGACTAGCAGCCAAACCTGCCGAAGCAGCTATTCCCCATTTCTCTAGGCGCATCTCTTGAGTTTTCGCAAGTTCCACCCTGAACCGACGATTCTCCCTTTCAGCGAGTTCTTCCATCTTACGCAGGGAAAACATGTCAGGATCAGGAGTTCGATGGGCCAGCACGACATCGACACTAGGCATGAACCTCTGCATAGCATCAAACATGTGAACTCCCGGTGGAACGTAGGGAGTGACGACAGCAGGAAGATCACTCTTTTTTTTACTCATGACAGCACTTCCTTTCTTTGGTACTGCAGTCTTTTTCCTGACTGCTTTTTTCTTACTTTTTTCTATATTTGCCATTACCGTGGCAAATATAACAACAGCAACGGCTCCTTCTACGATCATCTTACACCTCCACTTCGATGTTTCTACTACTTGTAAAAGAACGACAAAAAATCTGCCAGTCCAGCAGATTTTTTATAGTTCTTTTTATATACAAAAATTTACTGGATCTATGGCAGATTCATGAAGAAAAAAGAATAAAATTTTTGTCTTTGTACTATCATACTGGTATTAGTATAGAAATTATAATTATTAATGTCAAACATACTGTGGATAAAAAAACAGCCCAATAACATGAGCTGTTTTTTGTCTGCGCGGTCGTCTCTCCTTTCATTGTTGTTGACGACGGCGCAGTGAGGTAGAAAAGAGCAGTAGGATAGTTGGAGAATCACACCCCTCGATTGGTGTGACGGCAATGGGCAACGAACCGAGAACTTGGAACCCCGCCCAGCCTCAAGATTTCCCAATGCGAAGGTACTCCCAGGATGTCAGCAACCAAGAAGATGTGGCTTCTCAGAGCATCGAGGTCATCACCCTCAGGAATCTGGTTTTCCTGACAAAAGAAAAAAACGAAGAGCAGGGCAAAACTCGACTCCTCCCAAGGCTTCCGACGTCCTCCCCTCATGATTTTTTTTAGCTCTGTGCGCAGAGCTTTCTCGCACACCCAAATTGTTCGGGCGAGCAGAGATGTCATGATGACGTCTGCACCGGGGTAGAAGTGTACGGTGTAGCCACCACTTCTTACCTGACTCACGTAGACTATCTTCCAGATGACACCAAGAATCGGAAAAAGCCGTTTTTCACGGCGCATGTCACATACCTTCCTGTGAGACAAATCTCCGATACGGACCCTGATGACACACCTACCATTGGTGCGACACCCTGTTTGGGCTTTAAGCAAAAGCCGAAAAGAAAGAAACTGCCCATGATCTCTATCTCTCGTCAACCCAACGTTCATAGTAAGTATCCCCCCTCGCCTACCTGGCGTTCTGTGTCTATTCTTATTTACTTTATCATTTTAAAAAAAAATGGTCAATCAAAAAACAACCCAAATACTTAGGTTGTTTTTGTCTGCGCGGTCGTCTCCCCTTTCATTGTTGTTGACGACGGCGCAGTGGAAACTAGGTTACCCCATGCAGAGACGGAGTCGAACTACGTGAGTCAGCCCTGACCACGCCAATGAGCGCGCTCCTTCTTCAGTTTTTTGAGAAGCTTCCGCCCCGATCGGAGACTTCTCAGGAGTTCATCTTTCACTCTCTCCATGCGAGAGATGTCGATGTCTCTCAACCAAAGCCACTTGATGAAGGCCATGGCATCGTCACGCAAGATGAACAACCGAGCGAGCTCCCACTCACAATCCCGAATGCGACGGCGAATATCACTCATGTAAGCACCCTTCCACGTATCATGGAGTTGACATTTCCACTAGAAAAACTTTAACACATTTTATTATTTTTGTCAATCAAAAAACAACCCAAATACTTAGGTTGTTTTTGTCTGCGCAGTCGTCTCTCCTTTCGTTGTTGTTGACGACTGCGCACAAAGACACCCCCTTACGGGGAAAGAACGTACACGACCAATCTATCAGCAGACCCATCTGAATCTGTGTTAGGTTGTATAGAAAACTCTGGGAGAAATAGTACTAGGCGACCCCTCCCAACTGCCTAATCCGAAACATAAGAGCCTTCTCCTGCATTACCAACTCAGAAATACTTTTCCCTTGAGACTGTACGCGAGACATACGCGCTTGCAGTGCGTGCAAATCAGAAATGGCCCCATCCAATTCAGAATCTCTATCAGTCACACACTTTGCGCTCATATTGCACCCATCCAAAAGCCTGGTTCGCGAATCTCTTTTTCAAAAAATATTTTAACATCGTTTTTTCTTTTTGTCAATTATCAACAACACAAACTTTTTCATGGCTCTTTTTCTTTTTTTTTGGTATAATGTAATAAGTAAAAAATTGAAAATAAAAAGGTAAAAGAAAAAACCTAATTTTTTGTCACTTTCTATTTTGCACTAAAGAATATGCCCGACAAACACAATGTCAATCTAGATAAAGAAACCCCAGAAGAAACAAAGCAGGAAGCACCTGCTAGGGTTAAGGTTGAACAACTTCAAGCTGTACCAGAAGTACCACCTGTATCCAAAGAACAACAGACTCCTATTCCAGAAGGTGCTGGGGTTGAAATACATGAAACAGTGAAACCAGAGAAAGAAGAGGATGAAGGATTTATAGACGAAGCTATTGAAGGTCTTAAAAATAAACTGAAAAATAGAAAAAAAAAACCTACCCAAATTCCACAAGTCAAAGATGAAGTAACAGTCGAGATTGAAAAAATTATGGAGAGTGACCTACAAGAAGCTTACAATGAACTCACTCCTATCCAAAAACAAGAATTCAAAATAAAAGGTGAAAAGGTTGCTTATGAAATACGAGATCTCATGAAACGTACACATTTAAAAGTAAAAACTGTTTTTAAAATATTACTTGAGTGGCTACGTATGCTACCAGGTATCAATCGTTTTTTCTTGGAACAAGAGGCTAAAATCAAAACTGATAAAATTTTAGCTCTGAAAAAAATTCATAAAAAACAATAAAATTCCTCCCCATTTTTAAGGGGGAGGTTAGGAGGGGGTTGCTTGTGAGAGGAACTCTACCCCAACCCTCCCCTTATAAAGGGAAGGGAGAAAAATGTTATGCTACAATTTTTTTCTGCACCAGAACCACAATTCTACTCTACTGGCAACGGACTTGATAATCCAATACTTTTTTGGATTTTGATTGTTATTTTAGCGGTACTAACTCTTACAGCCTTGGCTTTTTTGTTGCGTTCATTTGTACGTCTTTCTACCAAACGTAGCAAAGCTTTCAATCGTGTTGTTTTACAAATAATGGTACCAAAAGAAAGAAAATCAGAAGGTGGGCAAGGTCAAGCTGGGCAAGATGACCGCTTGGAACAAATAAAGGAAGAAATAGGACTTACTGAAACTTTATTTTCTGCTCTATCAGGTCTCAAAGCACAACGCGGAATTATACATTGGTTGCGCGGACGCAACGATCATTTGTCTTTTGAGATGGTTTCTCATGAAAATCTTATTACTTTTTATGTCGCCACTCCTACACGTTGGCAAAATTTTATTGAAGAACAAATTCACGCTCAATTTCCTTATGCCCAAATTGAAGAAATGACTGACTATAATATTTTTACTGAAAAAAGTACTATCGTAGGAGCTTATATTGATAATAAAAAGAAAGATATTTTTCCTTTCAAGACTTACAAAGAATCTGATTCTGATCCTTTATCCTCTCTTTTGAATGTTTTAGCTCGAGCTCACACTGATAACTCGGCTATGGCTATTCAATATGTTGTACGTTCCGCTCATAGAAAATGGCGTCGCAAAGGCATAAAAATTGTTCGTGAAGTGAGGAAAGGAGAAAAATTTGAAAAAGTAGCCATGCAATCTAGCTTTATGCGTAGTTTTAGTAAAGTTGCTAAAGAATTTGGAAAAGCTTTTCAAAAACAAGAACCACAAGAAATGGGTGGAAAAGAAAATTATCAGCTCTCACCATTGGAAGAAGAAATGTTAAAAGGCATAGAAGAAAAACTTTCCAAAGGTGGTATGGATGTTTGTATTCGTTTGCTTAGTGCTTCGGATAATCCAGAACTAGCTCAGATGAATCTAGATAATATGGTAAATGCTTTTGCTCAGTACAATCATTATCGCTATGGTAATGAATTTTATGCCGCTGTGCCTAGATCTCAAAGTACTATCATTTCGGATTTTATTTATCGTTCATTCAATGAAAAACGCCAGGTTGTTTTGAACACAGAAGAAATGGCAGGACTCTGGCATCCACCACTTCACTCCACTGAGGCGCCAAATATAAAATGGTTAGCTGGTCGTACCGCTCCCCCACCAGCCAATCTTCCAAAAGAAGGTTTGGAACTTGGTTATGTAGAATACCGCGGACAAAAAGTAAATGTAAAAATGAAAGAAGCCGACCGCCGTCGTCATCTTTATATTATTGGTAAATCTGGTGGTGGTAAATCTGTCTTTATCTCTCGTCTAGCTGTGCAAGATATCAAAGCTGGTAAAGGTGTTTGTGTGGTAGATCCTCACGGGGATTTGGTTGAATATATTTTAGAACATATTCCAAAAGAACGCGCTGATGATGTTATTATTTTCAACCCTTCAGATCTAGATCGTCCACTTGGTATCAACATGTTACAAGCTAAATCTGACGACCAAAAAGATTTTGCCGTACAGGAAATGATTTCTATTTTTTATAAATTATTTCCACCAGAAATGGTCGGTCCAATGTTTGAACACAACATGAGAAATGTAATGCTTACTCTAATGGCAGACTTGAGTAATCCAGGTACCATTATCGATATTCCCCGCATGTTTACCGATGATGACTATGTACAGACGTATATGAAAAAATTAAAAGATCCAGTAGTACGTGCTTTCTGGGAAAAAGAAATGGCCAAAACCAGTGACTTCCACAAATCTGAAATGCTTGGTTATTTAATTTCAAAAGTTGGTCGTTTTGTTGGCAATGAGATGATGAGAAATATCATGGGTCAACAAAAATCTAGTTTCAGCTTCCGTGAAGTCATGGACAAGAAAAAAATCTTACTTGTCAATCTAGCCAAAGGTACCACAGGTGAGATAAATGCCAAACTTCTTGGTCTAATTGTCGTGGCCAAGCTCCAAATGGCTGCTATGGGTAGGGCTGATATGGCTGAAGAAGATCGTGAAGATTTTTATCTATATATCGATGAGTTCCAAAACTTTGTGACAGACTCTATTTCAACTATTTTATCAGAAGCTCGCAAATACAAACTTGACTTGACTATTGCCCATCAATATATGGGACAACTAGTAGACGACAAAGGTAAAAGCGCAATTCGTGATGCTGTGCTTGGTAACGTCGGTACTATTTGCTCTGCTCGTGTTGGTCCTGATGATGCAGAAATTCTTGCCAAAGAATTTGCACCTACTTTTGGATCATACGATTTGATAAATGCCCCAAGGTTTGCTTGGTACACCAAGCTTTTAATTGACAATACTGCCTCCCGACCTTTCCTTATGAAAACTTTTCCAGCAGAAGAAGGCAACAAAGAGTTAGCAGCCGCTATCAAAGAGCTCTCTCGTCTCAAATATGGACGTGACAAGGCGATTGTAGAGGCAGAGATAATGGAACGCACAAAACTAGATCAAGGCGTCGGAGAAAGCAAAGACGACATGATAGAGGCATCGCTGTAATCCACATATCATCCACTGGATAATAACAACTAAAGCTGACACAAAAACAAAAACTTGCTAAAATATAAACATTGATTTCACAGATTAAAATGGATTTCACAGAAATTCTACAAATGCAATCTAGATAATCAATGTTAAATAAAAACAAAAAGATTACACTCAGTGAAATCTCTTCACAATCAGTGTAATCAATGTTAAAAATAAAATATGAATTCCATTAGCGATATTTTGGGCAATACAAATGACGATTTAAAAGAAAATGATTCCTCCACTATCGTGCCGATTGTTAACCCCTCTACTGACGACTTCGGCATAGATGAATCAACTGAAACACTTTTTGATGAAAAAGATGAAGTGGAAGAAAAACCTAACACAGATTTAGACATTACAAAATTAAAATCTACTATCCACACCATGAAAGATCAGCTAGAGAGTATGTTAAGATTATTAGATGGACAGAAAGTAGAAACATACAAACAAGCTAATCCTGATACGGATATTCTACATACTGGTGAAAGAATTGTAGAAGGAGTATTCAATGGAGAAAAGATGGTCGGGGCTGATGGCAAAGAATATCTTGTCCCTGCGAACTATGCTAGCAAATCCAAACTAGTTGAGGGCGACATGATGAAGCTCACTATTACCAATGCCGGAAAATTTCTTTATAAACAAATTGGTCCAATTGAAAGAAAAAGTCTGATTGGAGAAATCGTTTCTGATGGCGAACAATACTCCGTCACAGTTGACGGACATACCTACAAAGTCCTTACTGCTTCTGTCACTTTTTTCAAAGGTAAGTCTGGTGACGAAGCTATTATTCTCGTTCCACAGGACGGACAGAGTGACTGGGCTGCCGTAGATAATATTATTACTTCCGCCACCTAACCACCTAATCACTTTACCACCTAACCACATAACCACCTATTCAGGTGGTTTTTTGTTGACTTTTCAACTTCGAAATGCTAACATTCTTATGAAACCGAAACTACTAGGTGGAGGAAACCCATGCTCGGCATCTACCTTGACTCTTTTCAGTTCGGCGTTCTGTGCATGTTAGCCTGCGCCATCTCTGTAGCAGGTCTATTCGGCACACTGTTCAACGTAAGCGACAGCCTACGAATCATCCGCGAAAATAAGAACTTCGGGTGGGAGAGAGAGTGGAAAGCAAAGATTCTCACCTTCTCTGGAGGAGTGCTGTTTCTATGGGCGTACCTCGCGATAAACTTCGACTACACTGTGGGGTCTGCACAGCAGTGGAATAACATGATATTCGAAATTCCACCCACTGTCATGGGATCTTCACTCGTATTTGGACTTTCAACCCTATTAATCCTCGTGGCAGCAGAACACCTCACCGTTCAGCTGTATGCCATGAAGAAAGGTAGTATATACGACTCGTCCATCGCCCCAACCCTACTGCCCTACTAGGAGACCTCGCCGTAGTACAAACAAACAGCGGGTAGGAGAAAACCCATGAACTTGGCTCAGCAGCTATCTCAGATTAGCGAAAAAATGGCAGGTACCACGGCTCTGGTCATCTTTATCGCGTGCCTCGTAGCCATACTGGTTCCACTGATCCTCTTCAGAGGACTCTCCACCACACTTCTCCGGTTCCTACGAGATGGTGACATCCGTTGGAAATCGAACACGAAACTCTGGATCATGTCGTTCGCCAGCGGACTCTTTTTACTGATCATGCTAAAGAGTGTGACGTGGGTAACGATAGCCCTCACCCTACTCGGCATGACAGGTCTGACCACAGAGTTCTTCCTCTTGCTTACACCGCGTCTGAGCAAGTACATCACCAACGAACCGCTCGGACCAATCCACCTTTCTTCCACCAAGGAGATCATCACGCCGTAGCACCCTCCCTCCCCGCTACGGCCCCCTTCCCTTTTGTATTTAGATTTTGAATATAGAAGAGAATTAAAAAACCACCCTACTGGGTGGTTTTTTGTTTGTCTGAGAATTTATTTTTTATCAGGATCTGTGATATGTGGTGAAACCAATTTTGTCATTTCAAACATGTTTACTTCTTTTTTACCAAACAATGGCATTAGAAGGTCATCTGCAAAAATGTTTCTTTTGTTTTCTGGATTTTGTAGATCATGTTTCTTGATGTATTCCCAAAGTTTCTTTACTACTTGAGAACGTGCCATAGGTCCTTTACCTACAACGGCTTCTAGCTCTGCTGAAAGGTTCAATGGCTTTAGCAAGGCTGGGTTAGCTTTTCTTGGCATAAGATTTTCTATTAAGATTAAATCTTGAATTAACACCTACAGTATAGCATATACCTCTCCTAAGGGCAACAGGGAGAAGGGCTCCTGTGTATATCTCTTAAAATGTTAAAAAAACACAGCTTTACCACATCACAAAATTAAGCTATAATACTCACGAATTTTATTCGCATAATTCATATGAATTAGTATATTAGCATCACATTTTTTATGGCACTATATCACAAATACAGACCTCAAACTTTCAAGGATGTTATTGGACAAGACCATATTGTCAGAACTCTCTCAAACCAAGTAAGTCATAACAAAGTTGCTCATGCTTATCTTTTTTCTGGTCCTAGAGGTGTAGGTAAAACTACTTTGGCAAGAATATTAGCCAAGACTGTCAATTGCGAAAACAGGAAGGATGGAACAGACGAACCTTGCAATAAATGCGGTTCTTGCGAAGAAATTAGTATCTCTCGCTCTATTGATGTTATAGAAATAGATGCTGCCTCCCATACTGGCGTAGACAATGTCCGTGAAAATATTATTGATAATGCCCAATTCAAACCAACCAAATCAAAATACAAAGTCTTTATAATTGACGAAGTACACATGCTTTCCACTAGTGCTTTTAATGCACTCTTGAAAACTCTAGAAGAACCACCTGGGCATGTTATCTTTATCCTAGCTACGACTGAGTTGCACAAACTTCCAGAGACTATTGTCTCTCGTTGTCAACGTTTCAACTATCATAAAGTTGGCCACGACACCATGAAAAGTCATATTAATAATATTGCCAAAGCCGAAAGTATCAAAGTTGAAAAAGAAGTGGTAGAAAGAATTGTCAATAAAAGCGACGGTTGTGTGCGTGATGCTGTCAGTCTGCTGGATCAAATCATGGCGACAGGAGAAAAGACCATTACAGCTGATGTAGCTTCCTTAGTATTACCAACTACAAATATAGAAAAAACTCTTGAATTTGTCACAGCTCTTATAAACAAAAATCTAGAGGATGGTCTTATCACTATAAATAGTTTAGTAAACGACGGGGTCAACTTACCTCAATTTGCTCATGACACTGTAGAACTCTTGCGTATTATGATGGTGACAAAAGGTACTCAGAAAATTGAAGGTTTGGGAATTGATCTAGACGATACAAGCAAAAAAGATTTGAACAAACTAAATGACATCATTACACACTTAGACCTAGTCAGACTGATTGACTTGATGATGAAACGCTCAGGACAAATAAAATCTGCTCCCTTGCCACAGCTTCCTTTGGAGATGGTAGTGATAGAGTGGTGCTCAAATCAGCAATCAGCTTCTAGCAATCAGACTTCAGAGACAGACACAAAAAAAATAGTTACAACTCCCCCATCTGTTGAAACACCAAAAAAAGAAAAAGTGGAAAAAATAGAAGAGGAGGAAGTAGTCACTGAGGCTCCAAAAGAAATCATAGAAGAAGAACCTATCCAGAAGACGACTATAAAAGAAAAAGTAAAAAATCTTGTTACCAAATCCCCTACTTTTTCTCTAGAAGAAGTGGAAGAAAAATGGAATGAATTCTTACAGAAAATGGAAACACTTTCTTCTCCTATAATTTTTATCTTGAAAATGGCAACTGCAAAAGCAGTAAGTGGTAACACTTTGCAAATATGCGTAGAATTTAGCTTTCACCAAGACAAACTTAATGAGAAAAGTTTTAAAGACGACATGGAAAAGACATTATCTGAAGTGCTTGGTACAAAAGCAAAAATAGAATGTCTAGTAGAACAATCTGAAAAAAAACAAGAAAGTGTAGAACTACAAAATCTAGCCTCATCCTTTGGTGGAGAGGTTGTTTCTTAAATAAAGAAGATTTAAATATGTCAGAACAAGAATTTCAAAGAAGAAAAGAATTTTTTCTATCAAATGAAGTAATTTTAAGGATGGTAAGAAATATAATGCTATACCAAGATATATACACAGAAAAAGAAAATGAAGAAGAAAGGCAGATACTACACGAAAGAATGGTGACTGTATTTTTACCAAAAATAGATGGGGAAGAAAGAGGAAAAGATGAGGTTGTAAGCAGAAAAAAATGGGAAGAAATAATGGAAGAAATAATAAAAATGTGTGAAAACGGTAAATTTTCTATAGAGGCTTTTACAGAAAGACTGGCTGGCAGTCTTGTTGGAGAAGAAATGATGAGGACATTATCTACTACAAATGAAATCATAAATTATGAAACTGATGAAAATTCTAATTCTATAAAAATTCATATCAAACCAAGTCCAACTGAAAAAACTAGTGATTTATTAAAATTAATCATTGATGGGTTTCATAAAATCGCTTTAGACTTGAAAAATAATAAAAATTATACAAAAGAAATAAATAATATTGAAATGGAATCATGGCTCTTAGGTCCTGATTTTGAAGATAAAATTAAAGCATTGTTTGGAGAGGGTATTGAACTTGAGGATACACATACTAAGGATTCTGTAGAGGAAATATCCAATCTAGCCCTACTTTATAATCAAAGATCCTTAAAAGAATTTTTAAAATCTGGTAAAACACCAAGGATAAGAAGACTTACAATGTCTAAAGAAGATTTTATTAAAAGATTTGGTTAAATTAAAAAATGAACTTCAAAAATAAAATCAGCCTGTCACTTAGTGTGGCTTTAGTCACTCTTTTTTTGTTTGCCCCATTACTTGCGCAGGCCAAGAATTTGGATGTTCCCTTTACAGTCCAAGCACCTTTTGGTAGTTGGGCACAACCTTGGCAAGACTTTTGTGAAGAAGCTACTATTGTCATGGTAGATTCTTTTTATACTGGTAGAAATTTGGACAAATACACTGCCCGCGATGAACTTTTGAAAATTGACAGAATAAAACAAAATCACCTGGGAA
>Ga0075122_10002318_pt1 | contig 12644 bp, 13 predicted proteins | sample AntAceMetag02UKB_FD_69790 | JGI IMG/M metagenome (GOLD analysis project Ga0075122, IMG submission 69790) | Saline lake microbial communities from Ace Lake, Antarctica - Antarctic Ace Lake Metagenome 02UKB | ecosystem: Environmental > Aquatic > Non-marine Saline and Alkaline > Saline | place... | reverse complement strand
TCTTGCATTGGCCGGACTCCATAAAAACCATCCAGAAAAGCAAAGATTTGTTGACCATTGGTTTTCAAAATATCAGGTTCATCGATTCCTTTGACTTGAACGTTAGTCTCCGATACTCTTTCGGCTCCCCCACCCTTTCCCTCTATAGACAAAGCCGTATCTGTTTCCATTCTCATGGCTGCTTCAGGGACGGCTAACATTGTGCCAATGCCAAAGAGATTAAGACCTTGATTTTGCAACTTCTCCGCCTCACGTAAATATTGGTTAAACTCTTCTTCAGAAGCAAACTTCTTGAAACCGATTTCTTTTTTCTCAATTTGAGACTGTTCTCGTAAAAAGCGATTGGCTAAATCAACTATTGAAGATTGGTAACGAGCCAAAACAAAGCTGACAATGGCAATACTAAGGAAAACAAAAAGAACCCCAACAGCCAAGGTTCCCTTTCTTTGTGGAACATCCTCCATAACAAAACCATTAAAACACAAAATACCCTCTCAAAGCAACTTAAATATGGTAAAATAAACGACAGTCTTAATCTGGCCCCGTCGTCTAGCGGCCTAGGATATCGGGTTTTCATCCCGAAGATCGCGGGTTCGAATCCCGCCGGGGTCACAAGTTTTTTTCGATCTCTTTTTTGGTGAAGCCCAGTTTCTTAATTTGTGTAATATACCTATTTTGAGCATTGCGGTCGTAAGTCTTTCGACCCGATTGAACAGTGAGAAAGGGATATTTCCCGGTACACTTGCGACCTTTGGGTGGGTAAAGTATAGAATGACGAGCTTCGGGGTTTTGACAAGTAAAACCTAACCTTTTTAGGCACTTTCGAAGTTCTCTTTCACCAAAAGACTTCATTTAAATCACGCTATGTTTTTCTAAAATCTTGGGTTGATAAAAAGAACTAAATCTGATTGGCCTTTGGGACTGGGAAGGCGTTGGTTGTAGTTGTGGTGGGAGGAGGCATACGGTCTTCCGCAAATTCATGGGGATGTTGTAAATGGTAAAAACCAGATCATTCACATTATCCACCAACTCCAAGAAATTGTCGGCTTCAGTAAACAAACAATCGTGGTCGGGAAGTTCTGCTATCCAATTGCCAGATTTTCCTCGAAGAATCCTGACTTTGATATTCCTCGGTAAAAGAGGGGAAGGTTTTTTTTGCCTCATTGTTGTAATGATACCATACTGTGTCGTGGTGTAACTTAATGTGATCAGTCTCTGCCTAAAGGCCCCGTCAACTTTCACCAGTGGGCTTTGAGGTAAAAGTAAGAGAATTGTTCAAAACGAAGGTAGATTAGTAATTAAATTGATAATTTTGAATAGCTGGATAAGTACTTTGGTCAAAACTTTCGTTTAGCTGTCTAAAGACAAAATAAGGGAGTTCGAATAGGTCTCGCCGGGGTCACTTTCTTCTTTCACACACAGTCTTATTTGATTGCGGAATTTCTGAGTGTAAACTTCCCGGAAGAGTTAAACCAATTAACCCTTCCGGGAGCTAGATTTCGGATCACCCCCTTTCACAATGGAGAGCATTCCAGCAACGAACATTCCTGTCTTTCGACATCTCTACTCCTTTCGTTGCAAATTTGTCTATGATCTCTAGACTTTTTTAGTATAGCAAATCAATCCTTCAATTAAATTACTTTTTATTTTTAAAACAATAAACTCTGCTTTGATTAATTCTTCAATTACTAAATAGTATCAAACAAAATCGAATTTGGGAGATTGTTTTGTGAGGGAGCATCCAGAAGGACTTGTTTACCATTACTCTTGCTCCTATAATCTTTTTCGTATGACCAAAGAGATTGAAGTAATTGTCGGTCCAATGAATTCAGGTAAAACAACTGAACTAATTCGAATCCTCAATCGAGAAAAAATTGCTTGAAGACCGGTGGTCTGTTTCAAGCCAGCGATCGATAATCGAGAAAATGAGCAAGTGATTGTTTTCAAAGACGGTACTCAAATCGATGCCTTTGTCGTTGAAGGATCGCAAGGTTTAAAAACTCAAGTTGAAGCCTTAAAAAAAGAAATTGGAGAAGGATTAGTTATTGGAATTGATGAAGCTTAGTTTTTCGACAAGGAATTACCTGGAGTGATAAAACATCTCGCTTGTGATTTGGATATCCGAGTGATCGTTGCTGGCTTGCAACGGGATTTTCGAGGTGAACCTTTTGGCTCGATGCCAATCATCTTGTTGATGGCTCAAAACCTTCACCCTTTTACGGCGGTTTGCACTTTCGAAAAGAACGGTCAAATTTGCGGTCAACCGGCGACAGAAACATATCGTCAGATAGGAGGACAACCAGCTGATTATAACGATCCGGTCATTCTTGTTGGAGATAAAGAAGAAGGTTATGAAGCTCGTTGTGTTGAACATCATTTTGTTCCTGGTGCTCCACCAAATACTCTATACCCAGCCAACCAGTAGACATGGAGTGAGTCTAAGATTTTTGACCCTTGTCTAATCGATCTTTTGGGTTTTATACTGGTGACAAAGATGAATAAAATACAACTTTTGACGGGTAGTTCTCACCCTCTATTGGCTAAGAAAATTGCCTCACGATTAAAAATAAATCTTACCCCCATCATTCTAAAAAAATTTGCCGATGGGGAGATTTATTTGAAAATCGAGAAAAATGTTAGAGGTGATGATGTTTTTATCATTCAAACATTATCGAACCCGGTTAATGAGAATTTAATGGAGCTTCTTATCATGATCGACGCTCTGAAAAGATCCTCAGTTGGTCGAATCAATTTAATTTGTCCTTATCTTTGCTATTCGCGTCAAGATAGGAAAGTCACTTCTCGAGAACCAATCAGCGCGAAATTGATCGCGAATTTAATTGTCAAAGCCGGAGCCGATCGATTAATAACGGTCGATCTTCACGCTGAACAAATCCAAGGTTTTTACGACATTCCGGTTGACCATTTTGTTGGTTATCCGTTATTCGCCAAATACTTAAAACCAAAAAACGCATCAGACTGGGTGATCGTTTCTCCAGACGTAGGTGGAGCTAGGAGAGTCAATAAGATGGCTGACTTACTAGGAACTTCCATTGCCATTGTTGACAAAGTGAGAACTGGCCATCACAAAGCAGAAATACTGCAATTAGTGGGTGATGTTAAGGGCAAAACAGCCGTTATTCTTGATGACATGATTGATACAGGAGGGTCAACTGTCGCCGCTACTCAAAAAGTTAAACAAAGAGGGGCAAAGAAAATCATTGTTTGTGCAACTCATGCTTTGTTTTCCAATAACGCCCAGGAGAAACTGGCTAAAGCCCCGATTGATCAGATATTACTATTAGACACGATTCCTCTAAAAAACAAAACAATAAATAAAAAACTTAAAGTTATTTCTCTGGCTCCCCTGTTGTCCAAAATAATCAAGAGAGTGCATTCGGAAAAATCTTTAGGAGAATTGTTCACTTGGGAAAAAAAACAGAAAATCCTCTAAAATCGTGTCTTGCCAGAAAGGCCAACTCTTAAGTTCGCTTGGTCTTCCAGGCTTATCTCCAAAGGATAAACTCCTTTTCTTAATGGAATCATACCAATACGAACAATCTTTCCTTTAAAAACCTTTTCTTTGAAAGCTTTTAAGATTATTTCTACTTCCCGGTCGACAGAAACAGTGGTTAATTTTTCCTCTTCAATTTCAGCCTGAAAAAAGAAACTTTGCGGATCAATCAAGGTAATCACAAATTTGGCGGGGGAAATGTTCTCTCCAGCAAGCCCTAAATCAATCTTTGCCACTATTCCATTAAGAGTGGCGTGGAGCTCAGCTTCATCGAGATTAACTTTGGCAATTTCAACGTTTTTAACACTTATCTCCAATTCATTCTGGATTTTCTTTTTCTCAAATTCAGTCAGGGATTCTTTTTGTTTGGCGTCAAAATCAGCTCGTTCTTTTTCGTATTGTTTTAAAGCCCGATCAAGATAAGCTTGGAGTTGAGTTTTATCGAGGAAGGCTAAAAGTTGGCCTTTTTTGATTTGATTGCCCTCTTTTACTTTGACACCGGCTAGTTTGCCGCTGATAGGAAATTTTAAACGGGAAACTCGAGCCGCTGAACAAAACCCTTAAGTTCCATGAAATCAATCTATTCGTTTTCTCAACAACAGTAAAGCTTTTTCGGGAGATGACCTTTTTCTACTTTCCCAAACGGATTGCCATATTTCTCTAAATTTTTCAACATCTCTTGGTTTTCTTTCGTTTGAACCCCTTCTTTTTTTAAAAAATGTCGCAATTCCTTCATCAATCCGGGTAAGTCAATTCCTACTGGGCAATTTCTTTGGCAAGCTTGACAGAGAGTACAAGCAAAACAATTAGCTTCTCGAGCCGTTACTGGATCATTAGCGAAAGCCGTTTGAATTACTCCCCGACTACCCAAATAAGTTCCACCATAACGACCACCAATGGCATTAAAAACCGGACAAAAGTTCAAACAAGCACCACAATTCAGACAATGAAGCAATTCACAAAAACCATGGTTAATTAATTTACTCCTACCATTATCTAATAAAATTAAATGGACTTCTTTTGGTCCCTGAGCACCAACGACTAATTTATTTTCTATATCTGCGGTTTTAGAAGGGCCGGTAATAATTGAAGTGTAAACAGGTTTGTCTTGACCAGTTCCCCAAAGACACATTGCTTCGATCAATTGATTGGCTTCTTTTAGTGAAGGAACTAATTTTTCCATGCCAACGATAACAATGTGAGTTTCCGGTAATCGGGAAACAAGAGAAATATTGCCTTCATTCTCAATCAAAACAATTTCTCCTTGAGCAGTAACAGCATTGGCACCGGTGATCCCTACCTGGATCTCTAGTAGCCTCTGTCTAATTTCTCCCTTAACAAACCGGCTAATGGCTTCCGGAGTTGATTCAACCCTCTTTTTGAATTTCTGATAAAGAAGTTCGGTGATTCTCTCGCTAGAGAACTCAATTATTGGTAAAACTGGATGGGCTCCTTGATTATTATCAATTAAATTGGCCAGGAAGTCACCCAAATCGGTTTTAAGTAAATTTTTGCCTTTCAAGAAATCTTTGTTTGTTATCTCTGCCAGAGCGCTCGTTTTGGCTTGAGCTAGTCTTGTTTTTTTGCCAACAATCCGATTAAAGATCTTTCTTGCTTCACTCGCATCTTGGGCGAGATGAACCTGAATACCATTCTTTTCCAAAGCTTTCACTGTTTGATTTTGAATAGCCTTGAGATCCTTAAAGATTTTCTCCCGTAAGACTTTGAGTTCTGTTTGTTTTTTTTCGTAACCTTCATTTTTTTGTTTTAGAGTCCCAGCTCTCTTTTTACCGTACTCAAGAGCAAAACGTAAAAGCGCTTTCTTCACTTCTGGTTTTAAAAATTTATTAATCATTATTAATGATAACCTCGCTAATTTCTTTCACGGCTAAGCCTAAATTATTTTCTTTTAAATTGAAGTAACACAAAGGACAACTGGTGATAAGTATTTTTGCTCTAGTTTTTTTAGCTTGATCAATTCTTGCTTGAGCAATTTGATTAGCCAAATTGGTTTCATTACTTTTGACTCCGCCTCCGCCGCCACAACAATAAGAATCTTTTTTGGTCAAATCCATTTCGATCAATTCGTAACCAACCGCTTTGATGATCTCTCTTGGTTTATCAAAAAGACCCATTTTGCGACCCAGATGACAAGGATCATGATAAGTAACCTTGATGTTTTTTTTCTTACTAATTGAAGGGGTTTTTATTAATTCTAAAGCGTGCCTGACCTCAATATCCCATTTTTCTTTTAAAACTTTCGAATATTCCTTTTTAAAGATAAAAAAACAAGCGGGACAATTGGTCACGATTCGATTTATCCCGTGCTGCTTGAAAATTTTGAAGTTTTTGAGAGCCAATTTTTTAAAAATTTCTTTCCCCCCTGCACTTAGTGCCGGCGAACCACAACAAACTTCTAATTTATCCAATTTAATGAAATCAATCCCGTTAATTTTTAGAATCTCTTCCCAATCTTTTTGCAAATCTCGTCCAACTGTTTTAGTTAAGCAGCCAGGGTAATAGAGTGTGTTACCACCAAGGATTTTTTTTAAAATGTCCATTGTTAAAATGTTAAAACCAGCCTAAGAATAATCCGGCACTTAAAAAGAGCAAGAGCAAACCGGAAACAAGCCGCATTACTTTTCTGAATCTTTTTCGCCATTTCTCTAATTGGTCAATCTTTTGATAGGCCAAGCCAACAGAAACAACAATAAAAACCAAAGGTAAAATAAAAAAGAGGTTGTACCAAAGAATATAAGGCCAGGCCACTAAACCTCGTTCGGCGAGAATAGTAACATACACTAAAGGCAAGCCAGAAGTGCAAGGCAATTCAACGAGGGAAGAAAATAGAGCTAAGACGAGAGCAGAAACGATCGTTCCTCGTTTGATTAAATTCTCTAATTGAGGTTTTGTCTTTTTTGGTATCTCTAAAGAGAACCAGCGACCATAGAAAAAGAAATCTTTGACCATCACCAATCCAAAGAAAAGAGCGACAAGAGCGACTAAAAGTCTTATCTTACTCAACCAGCCCAATAAAGAAATTAGGTTGAGCAATCCGAGCATTAAAAAAACGTAAACTACAAAAACACCAGCAATAAAAGTAAAGCCGACTTTGAACATCCTCTTTCGAGAACCAATCGCCAACAAATAAGTAATTAAAAAGAGCAAAACCGAAAACATGCACGGATTAATCCCGTCGGCCAATCCCAAAACCACTCCTAGAACGGGCAAGGAAACAGAATGAGAAATTTTTCCCTCAACTCCTAAAAAAGAAAACCAACTCTCTTTTGTTTCTTCAGGGGTGCAATCAACTGCCTCCTCTCCTTCTTCCAAAAATCGACCCGGAGAAGGACAAGCAATCGCTTGATACTTTTTAATCAGAGTTTCAATCTTTTTCCCCGTTGTATCAGGGCTCGAAAAGCCAATCAAATGATCATCACCGATAAAAAAGGCCGGAACAGAACCAGAATCAACTCCATAACCTTGAGCTACTTTTTCAAAAATGGATCGATTTTCTTTATCGTTGTAAACTTCAAAGCTTTTTATCCTTAAAGAGGGATACTTGTCTTTTAATTCTTCCAAAAAAACCTCTTCGTCGACACAATGAGGACAACTTCGCCCCCAAAAGAAAAAAGCCTCGCTTTCTTCTTGGGCAAATAAAGGAGAAGCAAAAAAACTAAAAAGACTAAGAAAAATAAACAAAACGGCAAAAATAGTAGAAATAGTAAAAAGTTTTCCCAGCATAAACGGTATTATTTTAACCTCATTTTTTCATTTTTAATACTAGTAATCGAACCATGGCCTGGATAGACAATGGTTGCCGCTGGTAACTTGAGCAATTTTTGCAGAGATTTTTTCATTTGATCTTTGTCGGAATAAGAATAATCTGTCCGTCCAATTCCCGATAGAAAGAGAGTGTCACCGGAAAAAAGAATCTTTTGACCAAGCAAACAAATTCCTCCCGGAGTGTGTCCCGGAGTTTCAATCACTTTCAAACTCTTTTTTCCAAGCTTTAAAATTTGACCTTCTTCCAGGTTCTGATTCACTTCAGCAACCGGATAACGACTTTTTATTCCCAACCAATAAGAAGCTGAATCATTCATCTTGTTTAAAAGCTTTTGGTCTTTTTTGTTCATTAAAAAAGATGTCTTGAAAATCGCCTTCAAGACTCCCACGGCAAGAACGTGGTCGAAATGCCCATGAGTAGCAATCAAATACTTTAATTTCAATTTTTCTTCGATGATCTTTTGAGCTAAAAATTCAGGAGCTTCGCCTGGATCAATCAATAAAGCTTCTTTTGTTTCAGGATCAAAAACAAGATAACAATTAGCTTTTAATTGTCCGACTGAAAATGTTTCTATCTGAAGTCTAGTAATTGACAAAGTAGCGAATCTTGGCTTGGGCTCTTAATTCTTCAAGCCAAGTTTGGTATTCTTGGGCTAGTTTCTGTTGAATCATATTTGCTTCCACTTCCCCTTTGACCTCTTCGAAAGTGGCTTCTTCTGGGTAAAAATCACGATTTTGCTCGAAGCTTTCTTCGATTTCGACTGAAGTAACTGTTACTCGGTCAGAAAGGAGCTTTTCGATCGTTAACTGAGTTCTAATTTGTTTAACCAATTCTTCTTGATTAATCCCCTGAAGTTTTAATATATCGGTCAAATTTTGCCCTTGTTGACTTAAACTTTCCTCAATTTCTTTAATTTTAGCCTCAACTTCTGCATCACCGATAACCACTTGTTGTTTTTTGCCCTCTTGGAGAATAAGAACCTCATCAATTTTTTGTTGTAAAAGTTGATCTCCGCCAGCCTTTTCCATTTCTTTAATCAGACTCAAACGGCTAATGGGTTGATTGTTAACCAAAGCAACCACAAAAAGACTTTTGCCCAAATAAAGCAAACTAACGACAATAATAACGACCAAAAAGTAATAAACCTTTTTATTTAATTTACCGAGAACAAATTTCTTTTTATTCTTGAGTTTTAACGTTTTGTCTAATTTGTTTAATGTCGCATTCATTTTTTCTTGGCTTTCTTTTCCAATGTTTTAAATTTTAACTGATTTATTCCCTGACGTAAATAGCCAAGTTTGGCCCGTCTAACCTTTCCCTTCTTAATTACTTCGATTTTTTCCAACCAAGGAGAGACCAATGGCCAAATTTTTTCCACGCCAATTTTGTTGGCTCCAATTTTGCGAACAGTGATCGTTTTGTTTTCCTCTCGGCCTTTAATCCCCAAAACGACCCCCTCAAAAATTTGGATTCTAAATTTATTTGCTTCTTTGACTTTTTGGTGAACTCGAATCAAGTCGCCAACATTAAAACTGGTTTCTTTGTGCTTTGCCTGATTAGCCATGAACGGATTTTAACACAAGTAAACAGGGAAAAAAAGATAGGTGTAACTGGAGGAGAAGCTTAGAGTGAATGAGTCTCTCTTCATTCTTATTCGATAATCTCTTTTATTTTTTGCTCTAAAGCTCTATCGTAGTTAATCTTGTAAGGCAAAGGCATCTTTTTATTGCTTTCACCGTTAATGAAAACCAAAACTATTTTTTGTTTTCCCAAACTCTCTCGTAATAATTTGTTGATCGCCATTAGTTTGACTGAGGGCGTATTGGCGGGAATCTTAATTTCTATTTCTTGACCTTCTTTGATTTTCTGAACCATTTCTTGATCTTCAGGATCAAAGACTTCTTCGGCAACCAAACTAACTTCCTCTTCTCGATAACTAACCTTTCCTTTAATCATCACTGGTTTATCTTTAACCCACAAGTCTTTACTGCTAGCAAATATTTGAGGAAAAACAACCACTTCCAATGAACCACTGGTGTCCTCAATTCGAACAAAAGCCATTTCTTGATTGTTCTTTTTGGTAAAAACATTGCGCATATCCATAATGATTCCCCCAACTTTCATTATCTCTCCTTGTCTTTCTTTGGTTATTTCAACTGTTTGATCAACCTGAAAGGCTGATAAAAGATTTTTAATCGAATTCAAAGGATGATCACTAAGGAAAAACCCCAAAAGCTCTTTTTCTAAACTTAATCGTTCTTTTTTATCAAGTTCTTCTACTGACGGCAAATCATCCTCCATCTTGTAACCATCACCAACATTTCCCAGATCAAAAAGTTGTTCTTGCCCTGACACCATTCGTTTCAATTGCTCTAGACACTTACTTCGAATCGCATCCAAACCTTGGAGTAGAGCTGATCTTTTGCCAAAATGGTCCATCGCTCCAACTTTAATTAAACTCTCTAAAACTTTTTTGTTGACCTTCTGCCCATCAACTCGAGTGCAAAAATCGGTCAAAGATTCAAAAGAACCACTTTCGTCCCTAACGGCCAGAATCGAACTAATGGCGGCACTGCCAACATTTTTAATCGCGTCTAATCCAAACCGAATACCTTTGTTCTGAAGAGAGTCGGCTTCTTTTTCAACTCGAAAGCCTAACTTGGAAACATTAATATCCGGAGGGAGAATCTTGATCCTCATCCGCTTACATTCGGCAATCGCTTCGGTGATCTTGTCTGTATTGCCCGATTCGGCAGTTAACAAAGCCGTCATGTACTCAACTGGCCAATGAGCTTTAAGATAAGCCGTTTGGTAAGAAACCATTCCATAAGCTGCCGCGTGAGCCTTGTTAAAACCATAACTTTGAAAAGGAACAAACAATTCCCAAATTTTTTCGGCTTCTTCTTCAGAAAGATTAGAATGTTTTTGGCAACCCTTGACAAAGATTTTATGTTGTCTGGCCATTTCTTCGGGAATTTTCTTCCCGATTGCGGTTCGTAGTTTGTCTACTGTTTTCCAGTCATAGCCTGCCAATTCTATTGCAGTGAACATAACATCTTCCTGATAAACCAAAATGCCATAAGATTTTTCTAAATATGCCTCCATTTTCGGATGAATGTATCTAACTTTTCTTTTTCCCGATTTTCGGGCAATAAACTCAGGAATGTTGGCCATTGGTCCCGGTCGGAAAAGAGCAATCATTTGCATGATGTCGTCGATTCGGTTTGGTTTTAATTCCTTAAGCCATTTAGTCATTCCTGAACCACTCAATTGAAAAACCCCCATTGTTTCACCTCGAGTCAGCATCTTGAAGGTTTTTTTGTCGTCCAAAGGAATCTTTTTGAGATCAATCTCCACTCCATGAGCACCTTTAATAATTTTTAAAGCCGCTCCCAAAATAGATAAATTTCGCAATCCTAAAAAATCAAATTTAACCAGACCAATATCTTCACAAGCGTGCATTTCGTATTGGGTAATTATTTTTTCTCCCTTAGGCTCTAATTGAAGCGGAGTAAAATTAGTCATCTCTGTCGGAGAAATGACGATTCCCGCGGCATGAACAGAGGCGTGTCGAGCATTTCCTTCTATTTCTTGAGCGACATCCAAAACTTGCTTCGCTTTCTCGTCGCTGTCATACAAGGACTTCAATTCTGGAGCTACCTCTAAAGCTTTCTCTATCGTCATCGGGAAACCCTGAGCGCCCAAAGGAATCAATTTGGCAATTTGGTCAGGAAAAGCATAAGGATGGCCCAGGGCTCGACCAACATCTCTGGCCGCCCCTCGAGCCAACATTCGACCGAAAGTACAAATTTGAGCCACCTTGTCTTTGCCATACTTTTTGGTTGTGTAAACAATCAGTTCTTCTCTTCGATTGTCTGCAATATCCAAGTCAATATCAGGCGGTTTGGGCCGAAAAGGATTGAGAAATCTTTCAAAAGGCAAACTGTAATGAATCGGATCAATCGAAGTAATTCCTAAAATATAAGAAACAACTGAACCGGCCGCTGATCCTCTGGTAGTGGTAATAATTCCTTGATTGGTGCACCAGTTAACCATGTCAGCCATCATTAAAAAGTAAGCGGGGTAACCCTTTTTAATAATCACATCTAATTCAAAGTTAATTCTTTCCTTAAGCGTTTTATCAATCTTTTGATACACTTCTCCCACTCTCTCCCAAGTAAGTTTTTCTAACTGCTCTCCAGCAGTTTCTCCTTCAGGCAAGTCTATCTTCGGAAAACGCCAACTGCCCAAACTTATTTTCAAATCAATTTGTTTAGCTACTTTAGCCGTGTTGTCAACCGCGTCCGGAACGTCAGCAAATATTTCTCTCATTTCTTTTTCTGATCGAAGATGAAAAGTGGGGTTGTCGACATAACGTAAACGATTAAGATCTTCGACTTGTTTGCCAGTAGAAATACAAACTAAAACATCCTGAGCAAAAGCGTCTTTTTGGTTAACATAATGAACATCGTTAGTAGCCACCAAAGGGATTCCCAGCTCTCGACTTAACTCGATTGTCTTATCTACCCAAATTTTTTCCCAACCGGCACTCTTTTTGAGTTCATCGATAATCTGTCGATCTTTAGCCTGTTTAATGAAATCCTTATATTGATGACGTTGTATTTCCAAATAAAAGTTGCCTTCTCCGAAAACTTCTGAATACCAATTAACCGCTTTTTTTGCTTTTTGATAATGGCCTTCAATCAACAATTGGCCAATTTCTCCTTTGGGACAAGCAGTAAGAGCAATTAGCCCTTTTGAATACTTTTTTAAAATTTCTTTATCGATTCGAGGTCGATAATAATAACCTTCAAGCGCCGCTATGGTCGCCAAACGCATCAGGTTTTTATAACCTTCATTATTCTTGGCTAATAAAACCAAATGTAAATTCTCTTTGTTGCTGGCATCTTTTATTTGGTGATCTTGGTTGACGATGTAAGTCTCAATGCCCACAATCGGTTTTACTTCTTGTTTCAAGCATTCCTTGTAGAACTCAATTGCTCCATACATGACCCCATGGTCAGTTAAAGCCAAGGCTTTCATTCCCATTTCCTTGGCAGTACCCACTAAGTTTTTAATTTTGGGCAAGCCATCGAGAAGAGAATATTCACTATGAACATGGAGGTGAACAAAATTCGCCATTGATTTAATAAACTTCTTCGGACTGAAAGTCCGAAACTTTTTTAAGCTAACTGTCGAGAAATTTCCTGCCGCACTTGATTGGGGTTTGCCTGCCCTTTGGTTTCTTTCATTACTAAACCGACCAAAAACTCAATCGCTCCCTGTTGTCCTTTTTTGAAATCAGCCACTGGTTTAGAGTTATTTTTAATCACTCGGCCAACA
>Ga0075122_10002317_pt1 | contig 12646 bp, 15 predicted proteins | sample AntAceMetag02UKB_FD_69790 | JGI IMG/M metagenome (GOLD analysis project Ga0075122, IMG submission 69790) | Saline lake microbial communities from Ace Lake, Antarctica - Antarctic Ace Lake Metagenome 02UKB | ecosystem: Environmental > Aquatic > Non-marine Saline and Alkaline > Saline | place... | reverse complement strand
TTTTGAAGGGGAAGGGGACTTTTGATGAGTTGTTGAAGGCGCATATGTCGTCGAAGAAACGGGATTATGGGAAATTTTATGGGGAGATTTTCTCTGGAAACAAGAATGTTGGAAGCGTGATTGATTTGGGTGCGGGGTTAAATGGGCTTAGTTATGGTTACTTGAAGGAGGTTGTCGGTGAGGCTGATTATTTGGCTGTCGAGGCTGCAGGGCAGGAAGTTGAGCACATGAATAATTATTTTGAGGCGAATGGTTTTTCTGCGAAGGCGGTTTGTGAGGATTTGTTTGAGATTGATAAGATTAAGAACTTGATGAAGAAGATGAAAAAGCCGAGGATTGTTTTTTTGTTTCAGATTGTTGATGCTTTGGAAAATCTGGAGAGGAATTTTTCTAAGAAGTTTATTTTGGAGATTTCTGAGGAATGCGAGAAGATTGTCTTGAGTTTGCCGACGGAGAGTTTGGGTGGGCGGAAGAAATTTGCGGTTCAGCGAAAATGGATTGTTGATTTTTTAGAGGAGAATTTTATTGTTGAAAAAGATTTTAGGATGAATGGTGAACGGGTTATTTTGGTATCACGGAAATGATTAAAAACTAACTTTGTTGTTTTATAATATGGAATTTAAGAAAAAAGTGTTGAGCAATGGTTTGACGATTATTCATGAGAAGCGTGATGTGCCTGTGACGACGGTTATGTTGGCGGTGAAGTATGGGGCGGCTTATGAGTCTGAGGAAGAAAAAGGGATTGCGCATTTTATGGAGCATCTTTGTTTTAAGGGAACTGAGAAGCGGAGTGTTAATGATATTGCGGAGGAAGTTGAGAGTTTGGGTGGAGATTTGAACGCGTTTACTCATGAGGAAGTTACTGCTTATCATGTGAAGTTGCCGAGTGAGCATTTGAATGTTGCGATGGATGTTATTTTTGACATTTTTTTTAATGCGAGTTTTCCCGAGGCTGAGGTTGAGAAAGAGGGGAATGTTATTTGCGAGGAAATTAAGATGTATCGTGATAATCCACGGGCGCATGTTTTGGATAGTATTAAAGGGTGTTTGTATAAGAAACCTTTTGGGATGTTTATTGCTGGGACCAAAGAGGGCGTTAAGGGGATGACTCGGGAGCAATTATTTGGGAAGCATCGTTCGATTTATATTCCGAAGAATTCTATTCTTTGTGTTGTTGGGAATAACGATTTTGATGAAGTTGTTGAATTGGCTGAAAAAATGGTTGTTGAGAGAGATGGTGAGAAGATTGATGTTTTAGAAATTGCTACTCAGGATCTGAAGGAAGTTGAGAGTAGGTCGGATTTGCATCAGGCGAATTTGGCGCTTGGTTTTCATTTTCCGAGTTTGGGCGAAGAGATGAGATATACGGCTGAGGTTTTTGCTTCTATTTTGGGAGATGGAATGTCTAGTAAATTGTTTAGGGAAGTTCGTGAGAAACGGGGTCTGGTTTATAGCGTGAAAACGGAATTGGATATAGGAGAGAGTTATGGTTTTATGATTATTTGGGCTGGGACTGATCCTGGGAAAGTTGACGAGGTTATTAAGATTTGTCGAGAGGAATATGCGAAAATGGGGGAGATTAGCGAGGAGGAATTGGCGGCGGCTAAGTTGAGATTATTGGGTGGTCGGAAAGTTGAGTCTGAGGGTTCTGTTGAAACTGCGGTTAATTTGATTTTGGAAGAAAATTCGGGGGACGCGGAAGATTATTATAAGTATGAGGAAAAAGTTAACGCGGTGAGTTTGGGTGATATTAAGAAGTTGGCTGAGATTAGCGAGTTTGGTAGTTTTTCTTTGGGGCCTTGATTGAGAAGGCTTAAATATTCATCTGGTTATATTGTGTTATGAATAAGAGAGGGCTTTCTGCGATTGTTGCGACGGTGATAATTATTATGATTACGTTTGCGGCGGTTACGATTATTTGGGCTGCGATTTTGCCGATGTTTAGTGATTTTGGAATTGATGTGAGCGATGCTCGGGTTGAGGTTGTTTCGAGTTCTGGTTATACGGTTTATGACGCTGCTGAAAATAAACTGCAGGTTCAAGTTAAGCGAAGTACTGGTGACGATGAGGAAGTTAAGCAGATAAAGATTGTTGTTAATTTTGAGGGAAATACAATTAGCGAATTAGAGGATGCACCTGCCCCGAACAATGAGAAGATTTATGTTTTTAAAATTCCGGAAGGTTACGGCGAGCCGACTTCAGTTACGGTCGTGCCGATTTTTACTAAGGGGTTTAGTGTTAAAGAGGGAAGGGCTTCTGCTGATGTGGATTTTAGAGAGGGCGATTTGTTTGGTGTTGATACTGATGATATTTTAGGTGGAGGAGATTGCAAAATTGATTCTAAAAAGATTTGTTTAGGGAGCAGCGTTGGAGTTTGTGTTCCGGGAAATCAAACTTGTGTAGATATTGATGGGCTTGGTTTTTGGGGTGAGGAATGTGAAGGGAGCGTTTCAGCTAGTATCGAAGTTTGTGACGCTGAGGAACTAGATGAGAACTGCAATGGAGTTAGTAATGAGGAATGTAGTTGTGTGAATTATGAAACTCGAGAGTGTGGGCCTAACAATGATGATGGTATTTGTGAATTCGGAACTCAGACTTGTGAAAATGGTGTTTGGCTTGACGAGTGTGAGGATTCGGTTTTGCCAAGTGATTCTGAAGTTTGTGATGTCGAGGAATTAGATGAAAACTGTGATGGAGTTAGTAATGAAAATTGCGAGTGTGTAAGTGGTGTTGACGAGGAATGCGGAACCGATTTGGGTATTTGTGTTAAAGGGGTTATGTCCTGCACCGATGGGGTTTTATCTGAAGTTTGTCAGGGGGAGGTTTCTTCGGGTACTGAAGTTTGTGATGCTGAAGAATTAGATGAAAATTGCGATGGGACTGGTAATGAAAATTGTGAATGCATAGACGGTTCGACCAAAAATTGTGGACCTGAGACTAATGTTGGCGTTTGTGAGTTCGGGACTCAAACCTGCGGAAGTGGTTCCTGGTCTGAAATTTGTGTTGGTGCTGTTTCTTCAATAACAGAGGATTGTAATAATAATTTGGATGATGATTGCGATGGGACGGTTAATGAAGATTGTCCGACTTGTTACGACGAAATTCAGAATCAGGGAGAACTGGGGGTCGATTGCGGAGGTCCTTGTGCGGAAGTTTGCCCAGTCCTTATTCCAGTGAGTTCTTGTACAATTATTGACCAGTCGGGTAATTATTATTTGACGAAGGATTTGATTACGACTGATGCGGATTGTATAAAGATAAGTGCGGATGATGTTAATTTTGACGGTAGAGGTTATACGATAAGGACGAGTGTGACCTCAAAAGATGCGGTTTATATTTATCGATCGTCGTCTAATCGGAATAGTAATGTTAACGTTAGTAATTTAAATATGGTTATGGGAGGGTATAACACCAAGGGGGTTTATGCTCGTTATACTGATTATTTCAAAATTGAAAATTGTACCTTTGATCTTATATACACGACGAGCAGTGGAGTACGGGGAGTTTATGTAGAAAGTTCCAATCATGGAGAAATATTGGATAACGAATTTACTTCTTATCCGGATACGGGGGTCCAAAATTATGGGATTTCGATTTCGGGTGAATTTACTTCTGATTATAATTTGGTTGAAGATAATTCTTTTGATAATTTTTGGATCGGGATTCATATTGCTGCAGGGAGTTATAATTATATTACAGAAAACGATATATCTGATTCTAGGTATAGGGGTATTTTTGTCGCTGATGGGAATAATAATTTTATTTCTAATAGGATTTGTTCTTCTTTGAGTTTAAATGATATTTATTTTTCTGCTGCAAATGATTGCTTTTCTTGTATTTTTGATGATAATACTTGTAATCAAGCTAAAACGACTTGTGTCGGTGCCTGTGTGTCTGGTTGTTAATTTAACATAACTTATAAAAAGTCTTTTGGTTTTTGTTTTGTATGGGTGATGTTGAATATGGTTCTTTTGAGGGTGATGCGAATGCGAATAAGCCTGCTGATGCGAATGCGAAAACCGTCGCTGAGGTTAAGCCTGTTGTTAAGAAAGTTGTGAAGCCTGTTCAGGGAGGAAGTGTTCCGGTTACTCCGAGTGCGGCTGTTGTTCCTGCGGGTATTCCGGAAAAGGTTGGTTTTTTTTCTAAGATGATTTTATTTTTTAAGGGTTTGAGCAGAAGGACTCTTTTGATTATTGGGGCTGCGGTTTTGTCGGCGATTATTTTAATTTTAATTTTATTTGTTTTTGGCTCTTCTGATGAGAATACTATAGTTGAGCCGATTGATGCTGTTACTGTGGGGATTTCTGCTTCTATTATTCGGGCATATTGCGACGAGGGCTTGATTGTTGTCACGGCTGAAGTTTCTGAAAATTTTCCGAGCAATGTTTCGTTCAAGATCGTAAGCGGTCTTGGCGATTTTAGAATTACGGAGCAGCGAAGTGGGACTGGTGCGGCTGTTGAGAATTTTGATTTGCCGATAGGTCCTACTTTTGTTGAGATTGCAACTGCGAGAATTGATATTTTAGGAATAGCAGATAATGGTGACGAGGTTGTTTTAGCGACGAGGGATTGTGCTTAATCTAGTAATTCTTGGAACGATTCGATTTTAGCTTTTGTGAAGCCGGGTATTTTTTCTAATTCGTCTTTTGTTGAATTGAATATTTTTTTAAGGTTTGGGAATTCGTCTAGTAAATTTTTTGAAATTGTTGGACCGACTCCAGGGAATCCTTCTAGGATAAATTGCTTTTGTTCTTCGGGCGATAGAAAAGTTTTCGATGGGCGGATTGCATTTTTTATTTTTGGTTTTTCGTATTTTTTTGCTGTGAGGATTAGGAATTTTGCCGTATCGGATTCGTTTTCTGTGTAAACTATTGGGACTTGGAAATCGATTGCGATTGAGAGTAGCATTCCGCGGATTGCGTTTTCGTGGACGTTGAATTGATTGTAGTTGTAATAGAAATTTTCTAAGATTAAAAAATAGTTTGGGTATTTTTTTATTTCTTGAAGTTGGCTGATTAGTCTTTTGTCGAGCATTGAGCCTACGAAATCTGAGAAAGTTTTTCGTTCGATTATTGTGTCTTGGATTAGGTAATCTCCGATGTCGAGTTTTTCGAATTTTATGCTTGCTTTTTGTTCGAGAAGATTTGCTGAGATTAGGGATTGCTTTTCTCTTGTGTCGACGATTATTGGGATTTTAGGATTTGGGCAAGTGACTTCTTTTGGTGTTGATGTTTTCGAAAAAATGTTTTCAATTGGTTTCATTTTCGTCTGTGATTTTTTACTCTGCCGATGATATCGAATAGAATTATTCCGATTATTACAATTACGATTACGGTGAGTGTTTGTGCGGAGAATAATGTTTCGCTGTAGGTTGTTGGGCCGCGGATTTTTGCTATTACGAAAAGTGATTCGTCGAGGATTAATCCTATTGCGATTGCTGAGGAAATGAGATATGTTTTTGGGTGGTTTCTTCCGAAGAGCATTGCGAGATTTACGATTATTAGAAGTGTGAGTCCGTAGTAAAAATGGTGGAGTTCGAGTTGATGTATGAAAATATTTGGATCTTTGAGGTAAACTAGAATTCTTGTTATGAAAATTGTTGCAATCATTATGCCGACGAAGATTATAGCTTTGTTTCTTATGCTGTATTTGTTCGGGCCGTTGGAATTTTTATCAGCCACCTTTTTCATATTCTAGATTGTTGACTTAAGTATTTAAAATAATTCTTTTTGTTTTTCTGAGGAATCTAAATTATTTTTTATTTGATCAATTGCTTTGTGCATTCGTTTTTCTTTCGCTTGCGATGCGTAGTAGAAAACTTCGTCGAGAGTTTTTTTAGTGACTAGAATTTTCAGATTTCCTTTTGAAAGTCTTGCGGTTCGTCCTCGTCGCTGAATTGAACGAATTGCTGACGGGATTGGTTCGTAGAAAATTACTTCGTTTACTTCGGGAATGTCCAAGCCTTCTTCGGCGATTGAAGTTGCGACCAAAACATTTATTTCTCCGGATTTGAATTTTTCAATCATAGCTTTTTGCTCTTTTTGTTTAAGCCCTGTTGTTTTTCCTTTGCCATGGTCTTTGATGGCTTGACCTACAAAGTTGTCAGCTTTGATGTTTGGGATTTTATTTAGCTCTTCGGAAATTGTTCTGACGGTTTCTCGGAATTGGGCGAAGATAATTATTCTTGAGCTTGGTTCGATTTGGAACTGTTCTTTGACTATGTCGCTTAGGATTTTTATTTTTGGGTGTTCTTTGCCTAGCATTGTTGCGAGGGTGTAGGCTTTTGCGAAGGCTGGATTTTTGACTAATTTCTGGACGCCTTTTGATTTTCCGTCGGAGGCTTGTTTGAATAAATCTTTTAGGTATGCGATGAATGACGACATGGTTTGGGTTTCGAGGAGGGTTAGTGCGTGTGAGATTTTTAGGGCGGTTGCGCAGGCGGAAATTGCGAGGAAATCGTTCATGTCTTTTTTGCCACGTTTTGTCATTAGCCTGGCTTGGGTTTTTAGCAACATTGTTTTGCTGGCGTAGCCGAAGAGAACTTTTCTGTGTTTTAATTCTGATATTTTTTTGTGATAAATTGATTCCAATAACAGTTTTATTTCTAAGAATTCTGGTGGGAAATTTACTTCTATTTTTTCGAATTCTAATTCTTGGAGGTATGGTTTGACGTCGTCGCTTTCTCTGGTTCTAATTTCGACGGCTTCGATTCCGAGATTTTCGCAGACTTGATTTATGGTTTGTTTGTCTGAACCTGGCGATGCTGTTAGTGCGAGAACTCGATTGTTTGTTCCTTGGATTTTGTATTTTTGTGAGACGCGATTGTAGGCGTAATTTTTTAGGCAACGGTGACATTCGTCGACGATTAGGAGGGCGACTTCGTCTAATTTGTATAATCCTTTATCTAAATCGTTTGCGATGCATTGGGGGGTTGAGAAAATGAATTCTGCGGTTTTCCATATTTTTTTTCTTTGATCTGCGGGAGTTTTACCCGTGAAGATCTGCATGTCCGCCCAGCCTTCTGGGAGTGATTTTTTGAAAGATTCGAAATGTTGTTCGATTAGCGGACGGGTTGGGGCGAGGATGACGATTTTTTCTAGTGGGAATTTTTTGAATCTGTCGATTGCGGTCATTAATGCGATTAGGGTTTTTCCGGTTCCGGTTGGTAGGACGACGAGGCAGTCTTTATTTTTGCATGTTTCGAAAATTGCTTTTTGGTAATCCCGAGGGGTAATTGTTAATTCTTCCATTTTCATTTTAATACGAATAGGTTTATAAGTTTTGGATTGTTGGGGTTTGTATGGTGATGGAAGAATTAGTTATTCCTGCGTGGTTTTATCCTATTTTGGTTTGGACTTTAGTTTGGAAGGGGATTGCTATGTGGAAATCAGCAAGGAATAATCAGCCTGCTTGGTTTGTTGTCTCTTTGGTGATTAATACTGTTGGTTTGTTGCCGATAGCTTATATTTTTCTTTTTCAGAGAAATATGAATTTTGTTAGTAAAAAGGTTGTTAAGAAATCTAAGAAGAAATCTAGGCGGAAAAGTTTTCCTAAGTTGTGATTAAATTACTGTTAGCATCCATCCGAGGATAATTAATGCGATTGTTACTATTGTTATCCACATTGCCCTGCTTGCGAAAAATATTCTTGATCCGTCGAGTTTTGATAATGGGACGAGTGACCATACGATGTAATACATGCTTAGTTTTGTGAAGAGTTCGAATCCTGCGAGGTATGCGACGATTGCGAGGGCGGCGTTTATTATTAGTCCCCAGGTTGCTATCCATGCCATGTGCCATTCGGTTACTTCGGTGAATCTGTAGAGTCCGTGTCTTCGGGAAACTCTTTCGGATTTTGCTTTGACGTCGAATTCTAGGATTGCTAGCCACCAGAAAAATCCTTTGGTGAATAATGCTAATAGTAGAGGTAGCCAGGCCATTGGTACTGGAGATTTGAAATGAGAGTCTTTTCTGAATCCGAATCTATACCATGACCAGAATTTTGTTTGGACGTCGGTTTCTAAAAAGTATCCGACTATTTTTTTTGTGGCGACGTTCGCCGATATTATAATTAGAAAACTTATGCCGGCGTAATATATTCCCGCGGTATTTTTGAAGGATACGGTTAGTGCGAGAATTAGTGAGGCTAGGATAATTGTGAATATTTCGTTCCGGGTATCTTTGGATTCCATGTAGAATTGATGACGGGGATTTTTATAAAGTTATTGAAAGTGTTTTTAGATAGTTCTTCTATCATAGAAATGTATTTAAATGAAAACTTTCTTGATGAATTATGTTAAAGATAAAAAGAATGAGCGAGGTTGTTGGCCGACGAGTTTATACGGATTCTGGCGATTTGTTTGGAATGGTCGAGGAAGTTAATTTGATTGATAATAAGATTGATGGATGGAGAATTGTCGTTTCTAGGGAATCTGGAATGATTCAAATTCTTGGTGGAGCTCGAGGAATTATTGTGCCTCATCAGTTTATCAAAGCGATTGGAGACATTGTTATTATTAATAAGAATGCAGTCCCAATTCAGCAAGAGGAAGAGGATATGCCATTAGAAGAAGAGGATTTAATTTAATTTAAATTTTGATTTCTAGCGATTTATATTTCGTTGTGAGAACGCTTATGTGCGTGAGCACACTGCGCAACCTCACGCCTCATCTAAATCTGCTATAAATTAAAATTGGGCGGAGGGGTTTTGCAAATATTTAAATAGGATTTTGGTTTTAGTTTATTAAGATGATATTCGACAATCCATTTTTTACGGAGATGCTTTTGCCCTTCTTACTTGTGTTTGTCGTCGTGTTCGCGATTTTGCAGAAGTCTAAGGTTTTGGGTGAAGGTAAGGCGCAGATGGATGCGATGGTTGCTTTGGTTATTGGTTTGCTTTTGATTGGGGTTCCGCAGCCTCGAGAAATTATCGTTGGGATTATGCCGTGGCTTGCTGTTGGGGTTGCTGTTATTTTGGTGTTTTTAATTTTGTATGGATTTGTTGCTGGAGATTTGTCTGGTGCTAATGTCAAGCCTTGGATGAAAATTACGTTTGGAATATTGGCAGGGCTTTTTACTCTTGGTATTTTATTGTATGTTACTGGGTTTGGCTCTACGATTTTGGATTGGTTTTCCGAAGGTTCTGTGAGTGATGCTTGGACAAATATTTTGATTGTTGCCTTGGTTATTGGGGCGATGGTTGTGGCGGTTCTTAGTGGAAAGAAACCAGCGAGTAGTTCTAGCGAATAATGAGAAACATATATAAATGATATTTTTCTGTAATACTTATGGTGGCGACGTTTACAGATGCTTTGAATTGGTTTAATTCTATTGGAGGTTTCTCTTATATAGTTCCATTCTTGTTGATTTTTTCTGTTGTGTTTGCTATTCTTTTGAAGTCCAAGGTTTTGTCTGCGGAAGGAAATGACAATAGGGGAATTTTATCTATTGTTGCTGCTTCTGTTGGATTGTTGGCATTGCAGTTTGATTTCGTTTCTGATTTCTTTGCAAATATTTTTCCAAGGTTTGGAGTTGGGATCGCGGTATTTTTAGTATTGTTAATTATGCTTGGATTTTTTTATCCAATGATGGGTAAGGATAAGAAGCCTACTACGGAGCTTGTTTGGATTGGATGGCTTGTTGGCATTGGTGTTGTTCTTTGGTCTTTCAGTAGTTGGAATTTTTGGGGATTTGGAAATGATTTCAGTGGGTGGTTTGGGGAATATATTTGGTCACTAATTGTTTTAGGCGTCGTTATTGCGGCAATATTTTTTGTAGCTAGCTCTGGGAAGGCTAAGCCTGCGGCAGGTTCTTAAAATGGTAGCAGAGGCATCTCTTTCATCGATTGGCTATTTTATGCCGATACTTTCTTTTTTGTTAGTGTTTATAATTATCTATGCCCTTTTATTTAAGACGAAGGTCCTTGGTGAGAATCAACCGATTATGCTTTTGATATCTTTGATTTTGTCTGGATTTTTTATTGTCGAGGCTAATATGGTTGAATTTGTTCAGCTTAGTTCTGCTTGGTTTGTGGCAGTCATGGTTTGTGTTTTCTTTTTAGTGGCATTGACTGCGTTTATTCCGGGGATTAAAATTGGGGAATTTTTAGGTGGAGAAAAAGGTGGTTGGTTTGCTTGGGTTGTTTTGGGGTTGGTTGTAGCGGTGTTTATTATTAGTTCGGCTTATGTTTTTAATTGGGTTGTTAATTGGGGAATGATTCGAGATTGGTTTACTACGGATTGGTTTGGAATGGTTTTGTTGTTGGTAATTGCGTTAGTTGTTTCTCTTGTGATTAAAGGAAAAGCTAGTTAGAATTTTTTCTCATTTCGTTAACGTTATCAATTAGAGGGTTCATTAATTTTGACATTGTTCCGTGTAGATTATCTAAATCTTTGTGGACCATTGCAGAGCTTTCTCCGAACTCTCCGATTTTCCCGATGATTGCTTGTTGGAGTTTATCGATATTGTCTTCGATTTTTTTCAATCTGTTGTCGATGTCGCTTACTTTATCTTGAATTTGATTTTTGAATGAAGGAATATCTCCGGTTTTTTTATGGAATTCTGAGAATTTATCTGAAACTACTTGCTCTGCTATTTCTGATATTGTTTCGGTGTCGAAGGAGCCTTGCTGTGGAGCGTAATATCCTTGGTCGGAGTATTGTGGCGTTTGTTGGTAATATTCATCTACTGGTTGTTGCTGGGCGTATTGGTCTTGTCCAGGTTGCGGTTGTTCATATTGTTGTTGAGGTGGATAAACTTCTGGTTGTTGAGGAGTTTGAGGTGCAGGCATTTCTTGGGTCATTGGTTTTCCTGGTGCTGGAGGCTGTGCCGCTTGGTTTGGGTCACCCCGTGTTTCCGCTACTGCATTATTGCCCATTATTGAAGATTGCATTTCTTCATTTGGTATTTGTGGTGCGGCGCTTGGAGCGTTTCCCATTTTTGATTGGTTTAGAGAATCGTTTATTTCTGAAGATGGGACGCCTTCTACTTGTAGCTTGCTGGAAATTTCGGTGTCGGATAATCCTTGTTTTTTCATTTCTGTAACCCTGTCTAACGTTGCCATGTAATTATATAGAATTTGTAGTTTTTATTTGTTTAGTAGGTGAGAGTTTTTTTTCGATTAATTCTTCGATATCTTTTCGTCGCATGAATTCTACTGGCTGAAAATCTTTTAGCATTCTTTCGATTAAAACTATTTCGTCTCTTTTTACGAATTTATTGAATTCAGTAAGCAGGCTGTTTGATACTCTTTTTAGTTTGTCTAAATCTCTTTTAATTTCTATATTTGTTTTTTTTATTTCGATAAGTTCTTCGTCGAGTTCTTCGCGTGAGTCGATTAGATTTTTTCCTAGGAGTAAAACTCTTTCTCTGATTAGTCGGTTTCTTTCGTCGATGTCTCGTAGCTTTGTGTTGAAGTCTGCTAGAAGAAATTGGACTTGGCCGTTTACCTCTTGTTCCACCATAGTATATAATGTTTTGAGAAGTTTAAATAGTTTTCATTACGATATATTTTAATAGATGATTTTGGTTATATTTTAAATGATGTTTAAGAGTGATACGCCGCTTTATTCTTACGAGGTTGTTCGTGAGAGTGGCGAGAATGTGATGTATATTAATTATCTTGGTGCGAACTTTGTGCCGAGTCTTGTTGAGTCTGGGGAGGTTATGGCGCGGACGATTGATAATTTGAAAGAGGACCCGAATGTTAGTCGGATTGTTTTTGTTCAGCAACGGAATTATTCGCACGATTTTGTTCAGGTTAAAATGCTTGCGGAGGTTTCGGCGCTTTACGATTTTTTGACGAAGCAGGAGCGGGTTGTGTCGGCGGAGAATTTGGCGCATTTGGGCGGGGCTTATCATGAGGCTTATGCTTTTTTGAATTATATTGTGAATGATGTTTTGAAGCGGGATCCGGTTCGGGCTTATCGTGAATTGAAGGGGGCGCTTTTTCAGCAACGGGCTATGCTGGAGAAGGGGAAAAATGTTGCAGAGTATATTCGGATTATTGAGAAGATTTTGGTTTATTTCGAGAATTTGTCTTTGGTTAAAAAAATTAAGGTTGCGTTTGACGATTATTCTTTTGGAGATAGGAATATTTATTCTGAGGTTTTTAGGCCGGACATTATGCCGAATTTTACGTTTACTCGGATGGTCGCGATGATTCCCAGCGACGCTGAAATTGTGAAACAATATTCGGTTGCGAAGGGTTCTGATAAAAGTTTGGTGACGATTTTTAGGCGGCCGAATAAAGCGAAGCTGGTTTATCATTTGACGCCGCCGGAATATGCTTTGGAAGAGGATCACCATATGTTGCTTAATTTGGCGCGGAATGTTTTGGTTGAGCATCGTCCGACGCAGGAAGAGTTTTCGGATCCGGAGAGAACTCGTCAGGTTTTTTTGAATGTTGCGCGGGATTTACTTGGCGATTTGGCGAGTAATAAGGGTGTTAATTTGAATTATAATGATATGACGAAGTTGGCGAATATTTTGGTGCGGCACACGATTGGTTATGGGGTTTTGGAGGTTTTGTTGGAGGATGAGAATTTGCAGGATCTTATGGTTAATGCGCCGGTTTCGCAGTCGCCGATTTTTGTTTTGCATAATGAGTTTGGCGAGTGTGTTTCTAATTTGATTCCGTCGCAGGAAGA
>Ga0075122_10002314_pt1 | contig 12669 bp, 8 predicted proteins | sample AntAceMetag02UKB_FD_69790 | JGI IMG/M metagenome (GOLD analysis project Ga0075122, IMG submission 69790) | Saline lake microbial communities from Ace Lake, Antarctica - Antarctic Ace Lake Metagenome 02UKB | ecosystem: Environmental > Aquatic > Non-marine Saline and Alkaline > Saline | place... | reverse complement strand
CGGCCAAACTGAAGCCTGCGATGATGGCAATACCGCTAATGGTGACGGTTGCTCTAGTGTTTGTGCAGTAGAAGCCGGTTATAGTTGTGTTGGTGAGCCCAGTGTTTGTAGTTTACCTCCGGCTGAAACAGCCTGCGGCGACACAATAACTTGTTATTATGTCAGGGAAGGAGCTATTGGCAACAATGACGGCTCTGACTGGGCAAACGCTTACGCCTCTCTGCCAGCTACCTTAGAACGAGGATCTACTTATTATATTGCTGATGGAGATTATGGGACTTATACTTTTAATGATGCAGAATCAGGGACACAATATATCACAATTAAAAAAGCAATTGCTGATGACCATGGGGTAAGTACTGGTTGGTCAACTGCTTATGGCGATGAGCAAGCTGTTTTTATTGCGCCTTCTGCAAAATATACCGGAGTAATTACCTTTAATACTGATTACTGGATTTTTGATGGACAAATTGGAAGTGAAGATGGATCTGTAGAAGAGCATGGATTTAAAGTTACTTTTTCAGACAATCCTGATAGTCTTTTAGATGGATCGCATTTATTAGATGTAAGACGTGGTGCTGATTACATAAATATTAGTTATATTGAAGTAGATGGCCTTAATGAAGGAGAATGGGGTACTTTACAGCCAAGAATTTCTGGAATATATGTTGTAAAAATTTCTGGCGATGATCCTAATAGTCAGTATATTTTTATTTCTAATTCATATATACATGATATAACAACGGTACTTCTTAGATTCAATCTTGTTATGAATAGTATTGTAGAAAATAATTTCTTTGAGCGGATTGTTGCTGGTTATTATAACCCTGATAGGCCTGATTTGTATATTCACCATGAGCCAATTGCCATAGATAATTCTGGTTTGAATTCTAATAATATTATTAGATATAATACATTTAAAGATGGAAGTGGAACAGGCGCTATTGTTATAAAGGATTCTGTCCAAAGCGGTTTTTATATTTATGGGAATTTGATTTATTCTACAAACCCAGATAAATATATTTATTCTAATGGGATTTTTGTAAATACCGGTGGGGACACTAATACTGAAATGCACGTTTATGATAATACTTTTTTTAATTTAGGCAGGAGTTCTGGAATATCATGGTATAACGGTGCTGATAATTATGTTTATAACAATTTATGGTATAATTGTGATAATGTTGGGGTATCTGGTTCAGATTATGATTATAATAACTATATTGATTCAAACTATGTTTGGAATTTTGGAGGACTTGCTCCTCACGATGTTGAAGGAACCGGCAATCCATTCATAAACTCAGCTGCGGAAAATTTTCATTTAAACGCCGCTACCCCTCCTGGAAATAGCGCTATTGGTTCGCCATTTAATATTGATATGGACGGCAATATCAGAGGAGCAGACGGTAATTGGGACATCGGCGCCTATGAATTTACTGACTAATTTAATTAAATAAATACAAGAAGGAGGATAATCAAATTATCCTATGAAAATCGGAATTGATATTAGAACTTTAATGGATAGAAAGTATAGCGGCGTAGCAGAACATACGCTTAATTTAGTTAGGGAGATTTTAAAATTGGATCAAAAAAATGAATATAAATTATTTTATAATTCTTTTAAGGATGTAAAGGACAATTTGCCTAAATTTTTTAGTCAGAACGTAGAAATTATAAAAACTAATTATCCGAATAAGGTTTTTAATTATTGTTTGCAGAAAATCTGGCATCAACCCAAAATTGATAAAATATTAGGTGGGGTTGATGTTTTTTTATCTCCACATATTAATTTTACTTCTTTAACTAAAAATTGTAAGCATATTTTAGTTATCCATGATTTGTCCTTTTTAAGATACCCGGAGTTTTTTAATTTTAGAAAAAAAATTTGGCATGGTTTGGTTAACGTCAAAAGGTTAATGGCGCAGGCAGATAAAATTATTGCCATTTCGGATAATACTAAAAATGATATAATAGATTTAGGCAAAGTTAGCGAGGATAAAATTAAGGTTATTTATCCCGGGGCTGATAAAAATTATAGAGTTATTAGCCCGTTTGATATTAAACGAGAAGCGGTTAAGAAGAAATATGATTTGCCGGATAAGTTTATCTTAAGCCTAAGCACTTTAGAGCCGCGCAAGAATTTAGTTGGCTTAATTAAAGCGTATGAAAAATTTAGGCATGACTGCCCTGAGCTGGCTAGTACACAGTTAGTTTTGGCCGGTGGCGTGGGTTGGCGGGCCGGCAAGATTTTTCAGGCTTGGAGAAAATCAGAGTTTAAAAACGATATTAAACTCTTGGGTTATGTGGATAACCAGGACAAGCCATATCTTTACAACCTAGCGTCTGTCTTTGTGTATGCCTCATTTTATGAAGGTTTTGGACTGCCGCTCTTAGAAGCCATGGCTTGCGGCGTTCCGATTATAACTAGCTATTCATCAAGTTTAGCAGAAGTAGTGGGTAAATCCGCTTTACTAATTGACCCCTACAATATTAAAGAAATAGCCCATTCTTTAGGGGCTTTATTAAGAGACAAGAATTTAAGCCAGAAATTGTCTTTAGCTGGGAGTAACCAAGCAACTAAATTTAGTTGGACAAAAACCGCTAATTCGTATCTTAATATTTTTTTAGAATAGACAACTATTAATTTATTTGTTATTATGAATTTATAGTGAAATTTCTACGGATCTTCACATCCCGCCATTAAGGTGGGATATACCGATCCGTCCCGTCATCCGAGGATGACAAGACGGTTTCCGGTATAAATATTAACTAAAACTGCTCTTAAGGAGGACAGTAAGAATACAAATATGTCTGACAAAACCATAGGCCAAAGTTTTAAAAGAATGACTTCAAGCGCTACTAATTTAATCACTCGGAAAGAAAAAAAAACTAACACTAAGACTCTAGATTCTGTTATTATTAGTTCTATTGTTTTAGTGTTTTTTCTTTGCCCTCTATTTTTTACAAATTTAGTCGCCAGAGGCATGGGGTTTGAAAAAATGATTTTATTTTATTTCTTAGTTCTGTTAGGCATAGTCGCCTGGGTAACTAAGGGAATTATTAATGGAGAGCTTAATATCAAAAGGACCCCTTTGGATTGGCCGATTTTAGCGGTAATTATTTTATTTATTATTTCTACAGTCCTTTCTATTAATCTTAAGGACAGCCTAATTGGAACTTACGGCAATTTAACCAAGAGTTTTGTGGCGATAATAATATTTTCTTTATTTTATTATTTAGCGGTTAACAACCTAAATTTAAAAAGAATTAAAATATCTTTTTGGGCGTTGATTATTTCTAGTTCTATTTTAATAGTTTACACTTTAGCCCAGCTATTAGGTCATTTTATTTTGCCGTTTGCTTTTACTAAAGCAGTAACTTTTAATCCAATTGGTTCATTAACGAGCTTAACTATGTTTTTAGTTATTGTTTTACCGCTCTTCCTAGTCGCTACAACCCAGCTTAAAGAAATCCATCCCCGGCTTAATAAGGGCTTAGCGATTATAATAAAAATTTTAATGATTATGGTTAGTTTTGCCGGCTTAATAATACTCGCTTTATTAAATGGTTTTGTCTTTTGGCCAGTAGCTTTAGTTGGGGTTATTATTGTTTTGATGTTCTTTTTGGCGAAAATTATTAATGTCAGCACTAATAATTTAATTATTCCTTTAACTTTCTTTATCTTATTGGTTGTCCTTTTGGTTTTGGGCAATTTTAATATTATGGATTTAAATTTGCCGGCTGAAGTGAGTTTATCGCGGGGAATTTCTTGGGATATTGCTAAAAATAGTTTAAAATCTAATCCGATTTTTGGTTCTGGCCCGGCGACTTTTTATTATGATTTTTCTAAATTTAAGGGATCTGATTTTAACGCTTCAATTTTATGGAATACTCGCTTTAATAATGCTAGCGGTCTATTTTTTGAATCTTTAGCCACGGTTGGTACACTCGGAACTTTGGGTTTAATTATAATTTTTTTAATCTCTTTATCAATTAGTTTCTTAGCTTTAATAAAGATAACTAATAAAGAGGTTCATTCTATTCTTTTGGGGTTATTTGCCAGTTTTATAAGTGTTATTATTTTTGCTACTCTTTTTTCTTTAAGCAATGCTTTAATTTTATTAGGAGTTTTAATATCAACTTTAGCTGTGGCGGTCGCGATTATAGTTTATCCAGAAAGATTTCAGTCATTAAAACTCTCCTTCCGCTCTTCGCCTAAATATGCCTTAGCTTTAGCCGCTATCTTTTTAACAGTCAGCGCCGGGGTAGTAATTCTCTTTACCATGGGTTTAAAGATGTATATAGCTGATACTTATGCTCGACAATCTTTATTAGCTGAAAGTCTAGAGGAGAAAGTGGATAAGCTTTCTCGGGCAGTAAAACTTTTTCCGTATGAAGATGGTTATTATATGACTTTAGCTAATAATTATATCGCTATCGCTAACCAGGAAGCCGTGGCCGGACAGGATCAAGCTAAGATAGAAAATAATCTTAGTCTGGCGATTGAAACGGCTAAACGGGCTGTTAGAATTGCGCCGACTAAGGCCATTAATATTGAAGCTTTAGCCCTTATATATGAGAATGCTAGTTTTTATACTCGGGGCGCTTTAGAGTGGGCGGATAATTTATATAATGACGTTATTGCCTTAGAGCCGGATAATCCAGTTCCGCATTTGCGCATGGCTTTAATTAATATGGCTAGATCGAACGCCGAGGAAGATGCTACCGAGAAAGAATATTATATTAATGAGGCAATCAAGAAATACGATGAGGCTATTTCCAAAAAAGATGATTTATCACCAGCATATTATGGCAAGGCGGTTGCTTATGAAAAATTAGGTAATAATGATGAAGCGATTGAGCAACTTAAAAAGGCGGTTATTTTAGATAGAAACAATATTGATTATCGATTTGAATTAGGCCGGATGTATTTTAATCGCGGTGTAACCGGATCTAATCTTTCTCAAGACGCTACTAGAGAGCTCGTCGAAGGTGAAGAAGGTGATGAATTGAGTGTGGACGTTAATCAGTCGGCTGGAGGAACTGTTAGCCGGAACGATGATTTACGGTTAGCTGAACAGGTATTTTTCAGTATTTATCAATTAAATCCAAGCCATGCGAATGCTTTGTATAGTTTGGGATTACTTTACCAAAAAATAGGCGAACGGGATAATGCTCGAAATGTTATTAAGGTTTTGTTAGAAATTTTGTCGGATGAAGGGGATAAACAGACGGTTAAAGACCAATTTCCAGGACTTTACTAAATAAAATAAAAAATTAAAAATAAAATAATAAAAATACTCTAGTTTGTCTGGAGTATTTTTTGTTGCATTATTTGTTGATGAATGATATTTTAAAAATATGACTAAAAATAAGAAAAAAATAATTGTCGCTATGTCGGGTGGGGTTGATTCTTCAGTGGCGGCTAAACTTTTAAAGGATCAGGGCTATGAGCTTATGGGAATTTTTTTGCATTTTTGGAAAGACAGTGGCTCTAGCGAAGCGGAAAATAAGGGCTGTTCTATGAGCGCTTTGCAAGACGCCCGTCGGGTTTGCCAGAAGATTGGCATTCCTTTATATACTTTAAATTTTAGTGAAATTTTTAAAAAACAAGTGGTTGATAATTTTTTAGATGAGTATGAGAGCGGCCGTACGCCTAATCCTTGTGTGCGTTGTAATAAATTAGTTAAGTTAGGATTGCTTATAGACAAGGCTAAAGAATTAGGCTTTAGCCATGTAGCCAGTGGACACTATGCTCGCCTCGAGCGAGAATTTCCAATTTCCAATTTCCAATTTCAAAATAAAATCCCTGCCTTGCCGGCAGGCAGGCAATTTCCAAATAAAAATCAAAAATTTAAGTTGCTCAGAGGGAAAGATAAGACCAAGGATCAGTCGTATTTTCTTTGGAATTTAAGTCAGGAGCAATTAAAACATTTACTTTTTCCTTTAGGCAATTATACTAAAACCGAGGTAAGGCGATTAGCTAGAAAGTTTAATTTACCAGTAGCGACCAAGAGTGAAAGCCAGGAAGTCTGCTTTATCCCAGAAAAAAGCCATAATGAGTTTTTAAAAAGAAATATAAAGATGAAGTCAGGGCCAATTTTAACCTTAGGCGGGAAAAAAGTGGGTGAGCATCAAGGATTGCCTTTATATACGGTGGGGCAGAGACGGGGTATAGAGATTGGCGGCGTTGGCCCTTTTTATGCGGTTAGAATGGATTATAAGAAAAATATTTTGTATGTTATTGGAGAAAGAGATGATCCGGTTTTATTTACTCGCCAGTTTAAAATAAAAAATGTAAGTTGGATTTCTAAAAAAGAACCAAAGATACCTTCAAAATGTGATGTAGTAATTAGATATCGCCATCTTCCGGTAAAATGTGAAATTAAAAAACAAGGGGAAAGGCATTTAGTAAATTTAGAAAATTCGCAAAGGGCTGTCACACCAGGACAGAGCGCGGTATTTTATATTAAAGACGAAGTTATTGGCGGAGGAATTATTGCATAACGCGTATCTCATATCTCATAGCCCATAACTCTTAGTATAATTATTTGGTTTGATTTGGAAAATATGGTATAATATAATTAGTCAAAAGTCTGAAAGTCTATAAAGTCCAAAGTCGTGAAAGTCATTTGGTATTTTATTAGGAATTAGACTTTAAAAATTTTCAAATATATGTCTATTAAAAAGCTATCTCTAATATTAATATTTTCCATAGTCCTGACTTTAGGCCTGTCTATATCTATGCAGTCTCTTTTAGCGGCTTGGACAGCGCCAACAGTTGCTCCGCCAGATGGCAATATTGCAGCGCCGATTAATGAGAGTGCCACTGGCCAATCCAAACAAGGCGGATTGATTTTAAATACATCTGGTGGTGCCAACGGTCTAATTATTCAATCCGGTAACGTCGGTATTGGCACAACTTCCCCCGCCTATCTCTTAGACGTAGACGGAGATTTTAGAGTAGGGGAAGAAGGGAGTGCTAGCGCTTTGTTTGTAGATGCTACGCAGGGGAATGTAGGAATCGGGACGACGGAACTTACCGGTGGTATGTTAGAAATTGTTCATTCAACTAGTAATTATGTTTTATATCCGTCACTTAAAGTTTATAGGAGTGATAATACTGGCGGAAGCATTAGATTCGGGAATAATACTACTACATGGAATTCAATTATTGGTTTGAATAATAGCGCACAATTAGTCATTGGAACTTTAACGAACGCACCCATTTTATTCCATACAAATGCAACTACTGATAATCTAACATTAACAAACGAACGTATGAGGATATCAAATACTGGCAATGTCGGTATTGGGACAACGGATCCTGACGCGCCTTTAGCTTTTTCAACCACACTTGGAGACAAAATTCAGCTCTATGACAATGCCGGGGCCGCTACCTATGGATTTGGTGTGCAGTCTGATAATCTCCAGTTTTTAATTCCAAATACGACACAATATTTTACATTCAATTACGGATTAAGCGCAGCAACTACTGAATTAATGAGAATTAAAGGAACAGGCGACGTTGGTATTGGAACAGATAATCCGCAGGCGAAATTGGATGTGAATGGAAATATTATTGCGTCTGACCCAACAGCCAGTAATCATGTTGCTACTAAAGCGTATGTTGACGCAGCCGGAGGAGGAAGTGTTGTTTGCAGTGATTCTGTCCAGGTAGGCACTTACTTTACTTCAGGAGGCAACCCGTATTATTGCCAAGAAAGGACTATTAGTATAACAGGATATGTAACTACCAATAGCATTAATGAAGGAGAGTTCTGTGATAGTCATGGTTTGTGTGTTAGCGGATCTTGCGAAACTGATAGAATTTTTATGTATAGAATTGTTACTTCAGGCGGAAATCTCGGGGGAAGAAGCGGAGCAGACAGTAGATGCTCTTCTGGGAAACCCGCTGCTTTTACTTGTGATAAGATTAGCGCGCTTATTAACGTAGACGGCACTGATGAAATTAGGGATATGCCGACTAATTATAGTTATTCAACTGATAAAGAAATACTTTATTATGACACTAGCACTGGTGTTTTCACAAGAATTGCTAATAATTGGGCTGATATGCTAGATGGCAGTATTGATAATCCGATTGAGAGTACTGGATACTATTGGTGGACAGGAGGTAATAGCGCTGGAGGCATGGTCGGCGAGACGTGTGAAGGTTGGACCACTAATGGTTCGTGGCTTGTTTGGCCCGTTTGGCAAGGTCATGGAGCGTTCGGCCAGGGTGGTAAAACGGATGGTGAATGGCTATTATCTGAATACGGTAATGAGCCGCTTATGCGATGTAGTTTATCCAAAAACGTTCTTTGCATTTGCGAATAGGTGGGTAAAAAAAGTCTGTAAAGTCTATGAAGTATATAAAGTATATAAAGTCTAAGGTCATTCTTCCTACGTTCCGTCGCTCACGAGCGACAAGACTACGGAGGATAAAAAAGTCTGTAAAGTTTGTTAATAATTTTTTTAAAACAAGGGCTAATAAAAGATTTTATAAAATAATAGTATTTTTGTTTTTATTTTTTGTTTTATTTATTTTAGTTTATATTTTTTCTAGTAAAATAAAGACAAATATAGAGACGGACGCGTCTGGCTGTTTTTGGGAAGAGGAAAAAATAGTTCAGGGCGATTCAATGGAGCCGATACTACTTAACGGGAAAGGAATTGTATTATTAAAAAATTATTATCAATGCGGTAATTTAGTAGAGAAGGGCGATATTATTTCTTATAATTATAGCGGCAATGCCAATCCGTTAATTAAAATTGTTAAAGTAACTGATCAGGACGAAGTGGAGATTATTGATAATAAACTAAAGGTTAATGGTGAAATTTTAAAAAATTCAGGAGTCGAAGAATATATTTTTAGTGAGACGGGAATTAGGATGCTAAGTTTATATGTAAAAAATGGATGCATACCAAAAGATTCTTTTTTGATATTCGGAGATAATGTTCAGGATTCTACTGATTCCCGAAAATTTGGCGCTGTGTCAGCAGTTGATTTTTTAGGGAAATTTGTTTTTGACAATTAACAATTAACAATTAACATTTGACCATTGACTTTTACCTTCTGGAATTGGAAATTATTCCCTCGCTTGACATAAACTATAAAATATTATAACTTATATACGTGGCCTTTTGCCACTATTTTTATTAATTAATTTTATTTATCTCTCATACTCTGTTATTTTTTCTTGCCCCGCCAATGGCGGCGGTTTGTCCCGTTTCGAGTATTCGGTATCGGGATTAATCAGGGTAGAGGTTAAAAAAGAAAAATATGGTAAAAATTCCTACATTAGAGGAGATGCTTAAGGCTGGTATGCATTTTGGGCATCAAACCAGCAAATGGCATCCTAAAATGGAGCCGTTTATCTTTACTTCCCGTAAAGGCGTTTATGTGCTTGATTTATCTAAAACGCAGCCAATGCTTGCAACTGCTCTAGAATTTATTAAAAAAATGACCCAAGAAGGTAAGGTCATTCTTTTTGTTGGTACAAAAAATCAAGTAAAAAAGCCAATGAAAGCCATGGCCGAAGAAGTTAATATGCCTTATGTGAGCGAGAAATGGTTGGGAGGCTGCTTAACTAATTTTTTGATTATTAAAAAATCAATCAAGAAATATCAGGATTTAGTGCAGAAGAAAGAAACTGGCGGTTTAGATAAATACACGAAGAAAGAAAGGTTGAATTTTGATCGGGAAATTAAGTCATTAGAAATGAAGGTTGGCGGTTTGGTGAGTTTAAAAAAATTGCCTGATGCTTTGTTTATTTGGGACATAAGAAAAGAGAAAACCGCTGTGACTGAAGCTAGAAAGAAAAATATTCCGATTATTGCGATATGTGATACTAATGTTAATCCTGATTTAGTAAATTATGTTATCCCCAGTAATGATGACGCTACTAAGACCATTAAGTTAGTATTAAATGTAATTAAGGAAGCAGTGAATGAAGGAAGGGAAGCGAGTAAGAATAATTAAAAAACCAATAAATTAAATTTATGAATATATCAATGGAGAATATAAAAAATCTTCGCGAAAGAACCGGGGCCGGAATGGTGGATTGTAAAAAAGCTCTAGAAGAATCTCAAGGTGATATTGAAAAGGCTATAGAAATTTTAAGGAAAAAGGGGATTGCTAAAGCGGCTAAACGAGGCGAGCGTGAAGCCAGTGAGGGAGTTATTAAAGTCGGTGTGAACGAAGCTGGTAATGAAGGCTATATTGTAGAAATAAATTCAGAAACTGATTTTGTGGCTCGAAATGAAAAATTTCAGAAATTTGTTGAGGATGTTGTAGAAATAATTAAAACTAAGAGTATAAGCGACTTAGATGAATTATTAAATCAGGCCATGGAGAATGGTAATGTGAAAGATAATTTAGCCAGTTTAAGCGGGACAATCGGAGAAAAATTAGGGATTAAAAGATTTATTAAATTATCCGGAAAAACAGTAGCAGCTTATTCTCATTTAGGTGGTAGAATCGGTGTTTTAGTCGTCTTAGAAAGGGAAGGCCAGGCGGAATTAGCTCAAGATTTAGCTATGCAGATAGCGGCGGCTGATCCTAAGTATATTTTGGCTGGAGATGTACCGGCTGAAGAAACAGAAAAGGAAAAAGAAATATATAAAGAAACTTTAGCTAAGGAAGGCAAACCGGCTGAAATTGTTGAGAAGATTTTAGAAGGTAAAATTAAAAAGTATTATGAAGAAATTTGTTTAATTGAACAGGAATATATTAAAGATGATAAGCAAAAAGTAAAAGATATTTTGGGTGAGATAAAGGTAGAAAAGTTTATCCGTTATAGTTTGTAGTTTGTATAATTCGGATTAATACAGATTTTTATGAAAGTAGTGCAGATAAAATTTGCTCCCTGGGACAAAGAATATAGTTTTGATCCTAATAATTTAAGTATAGTTCTAGGGGATTATGTTATTGTTAAAACAGAGCTGGGCAAAGAAATTGGTCGGGTAGTTAGTTTTGGCGAAGTGGATAAAACCGATGTTGCTGAAGTTGAGTTAGCCGAAGAAACTAATAATCACAAAGAGAAAAAAGAAAAAAGAGAAATTAAGCCGATTATTCGCAAAGCTAGTTCTCTAGATATAAAAAAACTTCCTAGTGCAAAAGAAAAAAAAGAAGCTTTAGATTATTGTAAAGAAATGATTGATAAGCATAATCTAACAATGAAATTAGTGGATGTAATTTTTTCTTTTGATAATTCTAAAATAACTTTCGCGTTTATTGCTGATGGCCGGATAGATTTTCGCGAGTTAGTAAAGGATTTAACTAGGCATTTTAACCGCACAATTCGGCTTTATCAGATTGGCATTAGGGATGAAGCTAAATTAAAGGGAGATTACGGGCCATGCGGTCGGCTTTTATGTTGTAAGAGTTTTTTAAAAGGACTTACTTCTATTACTTCGGAAATGGCTGAATGTCAGCAGGTGGTGCATCGCGGTAGTGAGCGAATTTCCGGAATGTGTGGGCGTTTAATGTGCTGCTTATCTTACGAGAATAAGGGGTATCAGGAATTAACCGAGCAAATGCCTCCAATCGGAGCTAAGGTTAACGTTGACGGCAAAAAAGGCGAGGTTGTATCTCGGCATGTTTTAAAACAATCAGTTAATGTGAAATTTATTGGGGAAAAAGGAGAAAACGATGCAATTGTGGAAGTGGATTTAAATAGAAAAAATAAATAAATTGAATACAAATAAAATTATCTTTAATAAATAAAGGAAACTGTTATAGAATAGAGCAGCGCAGAAAAGTTGATATTTTGTGGTTTTTATCTCACCTCGTTATAAGGTGAGTTTTTTTATTTCTTTTAAACTTATGCTATAATATTTATATAACAAATTTAAATAAAAAACATATGAACATTGCTATAAATGGTTTTGGTAGGATTGGCCGAGCCGCTTTTAAGGCCTTGTTAACTAAAAAAGTAAATATTGTGGCTATTAATGATTTAACTGATGTTAAAACTTTAGCTCATCTCCTAAAATATGATAGCGTTTATGGCCGGTTTAATAAGCGGGTTGATATTAAGGGTAACGCTTTAATCGTCGGTGGTAAGAGATATCCGATTTTAGCTGAAGCTCTCCCAGCTAAATTGCCTTGGCGAGAAAAAAAAGTGGATTTAGTTTTAGAATGTACGGGTAGGTTCAGAACTAAAGCCGATGCTAGTTTACATCTTAAAGCCGGGGCTAAAAAAGTAATAATCAGCGCACCAGCCAAAGGAGGCGGGATTAAGACGATTGTACCGTCAGTGAATGTGGATAAAATTAAAAGAAACGATAAGGTAATTTCTATGGCTTCCTGCACGACTAATTGTTTAGCGCCGGTTATGGACGTTATTAAGAAAAATTTTGGTATAAAGAAAGCTATTATGACTACGATTCACTCTTATACAGCTGACCAGAATATTGTGGACGGGCCGCATAAGGATTTGCGCCGAGCGCGGGCTGCGGCTATGAATATTTTACCAACCACAACTGGCGCGGCTATTGCTACCTGTCAAGCCGTACCGGGATTAAAAGATAAGTTTGATGGCATGGCGATTAGGGTTCCGACTGCAATCGGTTCGTTATGCGATATAGTTTTTATAACCAGTAAAAAAGTTAATGAAGTAAAAGTTAATCAAGTTTTAAAAAAGGCGGCTGGTAGCGCGAAAT
>Ga0075122_10002311_pt1 | contig 12689 bp, 10 predicted proteins | sample AntAceMetag02UKB_FD_69790 | JGI IMG/M metagenome (GOLD analysis project Ga0075122, IMG submission 69790) | Saline lake microbial communities from Ace Lake, Antarctica - Antarctic Ace Lake Metagenome 02UKB | ecosystem: Environmental > Aquatic > Non-marine Saline and Alkaline > Saline | place... | reverse complement strand
CAAAACGCATACCATCCTGGATCTATTTTTAAATATATAATATATCAGTAAGTTATGGTTTTTAACGAAACTCTTTCAGCGCAAAATGAAACAATATAAAACTTTTTAGAAAATATGGAATGAAACGTTATGAACCTTTTTGGTAAGGTCCTGATCATTTCCACCTCTGAAAAGTGGAGAGGGGTATTTTTCAGAAGGTGGAATCAAGGCAGATTGGAAGCTGAAGCATGATACCTGAATTTGATAGTGCCGGCTTGACGGTTCCCTGCAGTTGGCCTGCACTGAAAAGCAGCGCTTTCCAGTGCGGGGACGTGTCCGACCCGAAGCTCATGCGGCTGTCAGGGGAGTTATCTTCGATTAGAAAACAGATATCAACCCAGTTGTCGGTTTTCGTCAGCTCCATTCGGATCCGGCCGTCTGTATCAACAACATCCAGGCAGGCTCGGATAGCGGAAAATATCGCCATCTGCAAAACGAGTGGTCGGGTGGTCAGCTTGAGATCAGGGGCTGCTTCAAGGGGGAGGATCTCCACATTTTTCATTTTTGCAAATCGCTGGCACAGGACCGTCATCCCCTCTAGAGCAGTCCCGAGATCAATTTCCTGCTTGCCCCCATCTGAGCAATGGGCCAGTCGATTCAGTTGGGTTAACAAGCCGACACCCCTTTGAATCTGGCTGTTGATGGAATCCAGAGAGTTGCTAATGGCTTCGCCTGAGGAAAGTGCCGTTTGCGGGGAGAACAGCAACAGGTCTTCCACCAGGCCCGCCGATTCCTGGATGACGGCCAGCACGTTATTCAATTCGTGGGTAGCTCCGGCGATGATGCAGCCGAGAAAAGCGGATTCGGTTTCAATGGCTTCGTTTTTCATGATCATTATCCATTGTCAATTGCGTCCTGCATTTTAGCAATCAGTTCTTCAATATTGATGGGCTTCATCAGGTAGTCAGAAGCACCCAGATTCATTCCCTCAATCCCCTCTTTTGTCGAACCGTGACCGGTCAGCAGGATCACCTTGATGCTCGAATCGCCCCCTTTTACCTGTTTTAAGACCTCAAGTCCGCCCAGACCGGGCATTTTCAAGTCCAGGATAATCAGAACCGGACGCGACTCTTCCGTCATCTGAATGGCCGCTTCACCATCGGTGGCGGTCTCGACATTAAAACCGCGAAGTTTCAGCCTTTCCGCCAGGGTGGATACGAATTCAGTCTCATCGTCCACCAGCAGGATTTTCTTGTCTTTCATATCTCCCCCTCTTTTTCAAGATCATTTTTTTTCAGGGTAACTATAAAAATTGTGCCCTGCCTCTCGGCACTTTTAACTTTCAAATCGCCCCCCAGTTTTTTGATAATACCGTACGTAATCGGCAGCCCCAGACCCGTTCCATACTCCTTTTTAGTCGTAAAGAACGGTTCAAATATATGGGAGAGCGTTTCAGGCGCCATCCCACATCCATCATCCGCTACAGAAACAGTGATCATGCCGTCATCCTCATCACGAGAGCTGATGACGATGCGTCCTTCGTCCTCAACGGCAGCGAAAGAGTTGGTGATGATGTTTAAAAAGACCTGCTGCAGTTGACCCTTATCCGACGATATTCTGGGTAAGTTTTCATCCAGATTCAGGTCCAGGACGATTCTGCGATACAGGGCTTCTTTTTCCAGGAACCCCAGCACCTCTCTAATCACTTCATTGACACTCAACACCTCAAACATCACCTCCATCCGTCGCGCAAATCCCAACAGACGATGGGTGATATTCTTGCAGCGATCCACCGACTGCAGGATTGACTGGGTCAACTCCAGGAATTTGCCCTGTTGTTGAAATTCAGAATTTATCTCCAGCAGATCCTTCATCAATCCCGCTTTTTGATTGATAATGGCCATGGGGTTATTGATCTCGTGAGCGACACCAGCGGCCAGCCTGCCAATGGAAGAGAGTTTCTGGGTGTTTTCCAGCTCGCGAAATGCGGATTCCCGTCTTTCGTCCGCTTGTCGAATTTGATTCACCAGGAGTCTGGCCACTCTCAGCACCACCACAATGATGAGGATGGCGGCACCGATAAAAATGAAAAACATCTCGCTTTTCAAGGTGTACCAGGACTTTAAAACAATGGATTTGGGTTTGACGACGACCAGGCCGAAATCATGGTTGGGAAATTTGGTATAAGCGATGATCAAATCTCCCTGCCTGTTGCTGATTTGCTCGATAATATGGGTTCCCTGATCCTTCAGTGGAAGTTTCAGGACACATTTCTCCAGCACATCTCCATAGTATTTCGAACGGGTCTGCATGACCCCGGCCCTGTTGACCAAAAAAACGTCGCTGGGTGTATCGAGACCGATTGAGGCAATAATATTCTCGAATTTCTTTGTATCGATGGTGGCTCTCAGCATCCAGCTGTCGCCATTATTCTGGAACTGCTGCACGGCGATGGCGATATGAGGAAACTCCCGGTAGCCCATAAAGACATCGCTGACAAAAAATCCCCGCACCTTGACCTCGTGAAACCATTTCTGTTTAGCGTAGTTTTTCCCCACCAGTTTGTAGGGACCGGCGTAAGCCACCTGCATCCCGTTTTTGTCAACGACGCCCAGATCGACGAATCCGCCAAACTCTTTCTTTAAGATCCGGTAAAATCGATTCAACCGGGCTTCATTGGACAACTCTGCAAAGCTGTTCATGGAAGCGACTGAACGGACCGTGGACAACCGCTCTTCCAGAAAAAGCTCGAAGGAGTGAGCCGTTTTGTTGCTCAGCATTCTCATGGGCTCCACAATTTCTATTTTCAGGCTGTTCTGATACTGGTGATAGTTGATCAACGCCATTGCTATCAAGGGAATAAAAGTGATCATGAGCATGATAACAATGATATTCCGTTTCAAAAGCGTGTATCGGGCTGGCGATGTTACCTCAGCGGTATCGAAGAAAATACTCTGCTTAATCCATTTCCAGGGACTGGGTAGGTTCATTTCTGTTTTTTGGTAAGTGTCGACAAAATTTCCCCAGGCTGAAGTCCCTGCCGGAAATATTGGTTCAAAGCTGCTTTCCAGGTACCGATTACCGAATCCAAGACCTTTACCTTCTTCCAGACCAGGTATCGAAAGTACTCCTCTTCAATACCCCCACAAATCACTGTTTCGATCCCCTCGGTCAGGATCAGATGGCAGAGTTGCTCGGCAGATGGCTGGGGCAGAACGATGATTTGCTGATCTCTATCCGAATTGCTGTCGTCACCTGAGGTAATAATTACTTCAGTGGCCAGATCAAACCGGGGGGCCACATCATCACCAAACAGGGGCATGAGTATTTTTTCCATCATAGTGGCGGGGTAGGGTTTCTATCGAATTAGTTAAGGTTCAGTTTTTTCATCTTTCTCCAGAGCGTGCTTCTTCCCCATCCCAGGATTTCTGCCGCTTCGTTCCGTCTTCCACCTGCTTTGCGCATGGCGTCCATAATCATCTGTGTCTCAATATCGGACCAGGTCTGTTTCGAGTCGTGTGCTGGCCCCGCTGGTACTTCCCGCCTGCCTGGTGTCGGGGTTGACAATGGTTTTTCAGTTGGCAGCCCCTCATCCGGCTGACTTTCAAAAAGGTAGGCAGGCAGATGTTCCAGGTTGATGCGGTTCCCCTGACAAACATTGACGGCATACTCAATGATATTTCGCAGTTCCCTGACATTGCCCGAAAAGCGATAGTGTTTCAGAAATTTTATCGTCTCTGTCGAAAATCCTTTGATGTTTTTTTGAAACCGCGACACCAGCGAATTTAAAAAGTGATCCAGCAACAGCCTGACGTCCCCTTCCCTTTCTCTCAGAGGCGGCAGATGAATCCGCACCACATTCAGCCGAAAGAGAAGATCTTCTCTGAAGCGTCCCTCCCTGACCATCTGTTCAAGGTTGCGGTGAGTTCCCCCAACGACACGGACATTAGCCTGAAATCCCTTGGTGCTGCCCAGGGGAAAAATCACCTGGTCGTCAAGAAAGGTCAACAGCTTCACCTGCAACGTCAACGGCAGATCACCGATTTCTGTCAGGTACAGGGTTCCGTTATGGGCCAGCCGAAATCGCCCCGGTTTATTCTCTGTGGCGCCCGTGAAAGCCCCTTTTTTGTGCCCAAACAGTTCGGACTCCAGCAGAGTTTCCGGTAGCGCACCACAGTTTACCTTGACAAAGGGGCTCTTGGACCGGCTAGACGATTGATGAAGGGCCTCGGCCACCAGATCTTTTCCGGTTCCGGTTTCGCCGGTAATCAGGACTGAAGAGTCACTCTGGGCCAGGAGGGGCATAATCTGGAAGATTTTTTCCATCTGCGGACTTCGCCCCACCAGTTGGGAGAAACTATACGCCTGGTTGATCTTCGCATCCAGTTCGCGTACCGATCGCAGGTCTTCGATGGTTTCCAGAAATCCAGCCAGATCGTTTCTTTCATCCGTTATGGTCGCAATATTGGTCCGGACCGGGATCAGTTGCCGATCCTTGTTGATGATGTCGTTCTCATGGCAAACGGCCTCGGCATCCACATCCATGGTCTTCACCGGACACCCCTTAATACAAAGACTGCTCCTCAAAATGTGGTAACAGGGAACACCCTGGACCTCCTCTCCTGAGAACCCTGACAGGGCTTCCAGAGCCCGGTTGAACAGCACAATTTTCTGGTCCTTGTCGGTGATCATCACACCGATGGGAATCTCATCGATTAAAGACTGCAATCCGACTGGAGAAGCGGATAGGTTTCTTATTTTCGGCAGACTGTGTTTTTTCAAGAAAGCCCCATGTGGAAAGATTCGGATCAATGGCCGGCTGATATTTTTCTTTATTATCAACTTAGTATATAAGAACCGGCTCTATGTCAATCAACAACATGTGATAACGTTTGATCCAGATGGAGTTTACTGCCAAAGTTTTATGGTCAGGTCAGTCCGGCGATGTCTCGTCTGAATTTCTTCCGATAATAGTTAACAGACGATCCGTTAGCCATAATCATGTCCAACTGACGAGAATGAATAGTGATGTATCCGATAATCTTCAGTTTGTGAATCATTGCGGACTGCTCACGTTTATCGATACGGGCGACCAGTGTGTCCTCTTTGATATTGGTGACAAACCCGTTTTCCTCCAGCATCTCGCCCAGAAACCGCACCCGGCTCAGCCTGCGCCGGTAGTCCGCCGCACCGCCCCGGTATTGAAAAGTGATGTAGTTCTCATTGTCATCCTCACCCACGATGGATTCAACTGTCGAAAAGTGAAACCCCAAGCGTGAGGTCAAACTGCAGAAATGCTTGGAAATCATAAAGTAGTTCTTTTCACTCATCCGCGAGCGGCCGCTTTCATTAATTGCCCGATTGGTGGTGGCCTGAAACATAACGGACATCAGTCCTCGACTGTCAATGGGTGGAGGCCCGTCCCAGGGAACCGCAATGATCCCCTCCCAGATGGCTATCATCGGAATCGAACAGATCTGATCCATATGAACCCTGCGCCCCTTGACCTCCCCGCAGAAACCATCATCAAGGTTCAAGATCCACCAATGCATCGGCACCTTGTAAACCAGCTGCTTGCTGGATTTTTCGGAAAAATTGAACTCCCTGCCGAAATGGAAGATCTCCTCCACCGATTTTTCGTGAATAAAGCGCGTGATATCATGCAGGGTGGTGCATTTGGAAGGCCTGAAATCAGGGGATCCCGGGTCGAGCAGGTTCAAGGGGACAATATAGCGGCTGACCGTTGACAACGTCTCAAAGACCGGACTTCCCTGGATCAGATTTTTCTTAGCCTCCGAACGGGTAAGCAAAGATTTGATTTTCCCGCTGTAGATGGTCGAGCGGTTCGCATCCACTGTGATCACCCCTGCATGCTTCAAGGCTGACAATGCATCGGCAACACCAAAAATCGCCGGAACCCCGAACTCCCGGGCAACGTTGCCCAGGTGACCAGCAAAGCTGCCCCTTTCCGTGACCACCGCCGCAGCCCGATCCAGTAATAGGGCCCATCCGGGAAGCGCCAGCCGCGTCACCAGGACCGAGCCCGACGGAAAACACAGCATGTCGGAGACCTTTTCAACCACGAACACCGGCCCGCTGCCTGAGCCGGAACTGACCGGAGTTCCCCCGCTGCAGATAACCTGCTCTGCAGGACCTTTGACCGGTTCACCGTCACAAATCCGCACCCCTTTTTCCATCTGTCGCAACGGACGACATTGCAGAATAAAAAGCACATCATCTCCCGAGAGCGCCCATTCGATATCCTGGGACGATCCAAAATGTTTTTCCAGCTGCAACGCCCATTCGGCCAGGATGATGGCCTGCTCCGCTTTCAGGGACAAGCGGTTGCGGTCACTTTCGTCGGTGTTCAGATAGTGGAGACCCTCCTCCTCAGAGCAGACAGCCGTGGTCTCCTTAGCCTCAATTTTTATATCGGTAATCTTATGGGGGGCGGTCCGGGACACAGAGAGTTGATCACAACCCGTGCTTCCCTCTACCACAGATACCGGCAGGCCCCAGGTCGAATTGATGATCACGGATTCACTGTCGTCGACCAGGGGATCCCGGGAATAGATCACGCCACCGGCTTCCGCTTCGACCATCTGCATACAGCCCACACACATGAAGATATCCTCGTCTTTCAGCCCGCAATTATACCGGTAGCGTACGGCCTGCAGACTGTATTTACTGGCGACCACCTCTTTGTATGCCTGGAGGATGTTTTGATGGGATACATTGAGGCGGGTTCGATACTGCCCGGCAAATGAGGTTCTGACCAGATCCTCCCCCAGGGCACTGCTCCGCATGGCAATCCCGAAGGCTTTCCCGATCCTTTCTCCCAATTGAACATGTGCATTAAAGATCGCTTTTTCAACGTCGGCCGGCACTTCGGCAGCCACGACCAGATCCTCTATCTCCGTTGTTACCTGCTGCAGCGACTCCATATCAGAAAAATCAGCCATCTGAAAACGACGGTTGATTTCAATTTGAAGATCGTTGTGCTTCAAAAACCGCTGGTAGGCGGTAAAGGTGATCACAAATCCGTCGGGCACGTTCAGACCCACCCGATTTTTTACATCGCAAAGCTTTGCCATCTTACTGCCAACCCGGATCCCGTCTTCACGAACAATATCGCTGAAGGGGATAACCAGGCGTCTATTGTCAATGGGTTTTTCCGTTGACAGGATTTGCGCAACCGCCTTCTGAATATTGGAAAACTGTGTCTTCAATCCCTTTTCATACTTACCCGGGGATATTTCATCCAGGTTGCGGATCATTCGATACACGTCAACCGCAGCAGAAGTGGATTTGGCCTTGATAAAAGGCATCCCGAACGGCTCCCTGTCTGCCAGGGCCTTCTCTATGGCAGCCATGTTTTCCAGGGAGCTGTTATTGGCCTGCAACAACAGCTTAAAGGCGTGAAAGCGGGACTTGAACTCCAACCTGAATTCAGCCAGCTTCTGATCCTCTTCACCGTTATCCGCGGTTGCAAATCGCGATTTAATGTATCGAATTATCCCTTTCATGTCGTATACTGACCCTGTTTGATCATCGAAATCTCTGTCACCTCAGCACTACTGTTACAGTTTAAGACCCAGACCGGTCATGGAAAAGAGTATGGCATACCCGAACCAAACCGTATAGAAGACATAGAACCCCAGCGACAAGATGACTACATATGCCTGATCGCCAATATCACTGGAGTCGATTCCGTAATAATTGAATGAGCACTCCACCGCCTTGGTTAATACCGAATGCACAAAACTGGCATCGCTAAAGCGCTTCTGCCGTTTCAACTCCTTGTCCATGGCTTTCAACGCCACCCACCAGCTATAGAGTACCTGTTTTTCTTCCCGGTTATATTTATTGAGAACCTCGTCTCCGTTATTTGCAAACATATAATCAGCATCCACCAAAATAGCGCCGGTGATCGCCCCCAGATCCCCTGAAACGGTTACCCTGGACTGGTCAATCTCAACTTGTGCACCATTAACGAGGAACATCTCTGCTATATTTTTAGCCTGAGCGGGGCTCCCCAGCTCAAGGGAAAAGCCCACTTCTGTTCCCCGATACTGCTGCGACTCCTCTTGTAAAGCTTCGATATAGTATACCGACCCCTTGGATATCGAGTTATACAAGTTGTCCAGGAAATGTATCGGGGTTACGCCATTAATAATCGGCATGAACAGCAGTATAAAGACAGCCGCAAAACTAAGTAAAAGAGCGATCCCTTTGGTCAGGTCCCTTCGATTTTCGCTTAACATATCTCCTCCTCACCCCGAAGTTTTTTCAGATTTTTAAAGAATGTTCCCACAACCCAGATCGAGAAGATGGAAATCACGATAAAGAATGCCCAGACACCAATCGCGTTGAGAACCGACGTCACAGACTTTGACAGTGGGATAATATCCATTTCTGCCAGCTTGCCCGGAAGGGCGAACGCCCGATTAACAAAGCCGGCCAGAACAGCCATCGCATAAAATCCGCGGATCGTGAGCCCACTCACCACCTTGGTCACCATTGCGCCAATCTGGATGCCGAACAACGATCCCAACAGCATACCGATCGCCATGGTGTAAAAAATAAACCCATATACCGCATACTGGGTAATGGCACTGTAACCCGCAGTGAAAATAATCTGAAAAATATCTGTCCCCACCGTCGTCATTGAGGAAACCCCCAGAACATATACAAAGATCGGGAAGGTCAGAAAACCGCCACCAACTCCCATGATCGACGCGCAAAATCCAACTAGACCACCGCACAGGATCAGGAAAACGGACGAAACCTGCCGACCTCCGGGAACCAGCCCCTGATCAAAAGTGACCATCGGCGGAATCCGGATGGACTGGATCCGTGATGGCAGGTTGCCCATATCAATTTCCTCCGGGGGCGAACCATGAAATTCGTTATTTTTCAATGTATTGCGTGCTCTAAGATAGTCTGTCAACGCATAGACCCCCAGTATTCCCAACATCAGGACATAGGCTGTGGTGATAAAAGTGTCGCTGAGAACAGGGTTGATGTTGTACAACCAGCGATTAATAATACCGCCACCCGTGCCGCCGATGATGGCCCCGATTAGAAAAAAGAGTGCCAGCGGCACCGAGATGTTTCCCAGCTTCTTATGAATCACACTCCCCATGATCGCCTTGGCAAAAATATGGAACAGGTCGGTTCCCACCGCCAAGATTCCTTTGATTCCAGCACTCATCAGGGCCGGTGCGATAATGAACCCTCCTCCTGCGCCAATACAGCCAGTGATAAGACCGGCACCCACACCAATCAAAATCGACGCGATAAAAATTCCGGGGGTAAAAAAGGCGGGGCTATACGCCTTTGTTCCGCCCAGAATGTCCGGAAGCTCACCGACCATATCACCAGCCAAAGCAAAGCCCCCGATAATGATCGGTATAATCAGTAAACAGAGTAAAATTCTTCGTTTTCGATCCTTTACAATGGTATTGGACATTTCGATTTCCCATTGGGCATGAGCCCTGGCGCCCATCATCATTAAAGCGCCAAAATTCCTGAAAAAGTTCATCCTGTTTCTCCTTATGTTTAAACTTCCGTTTTTAAAACTCAGGTAATGTGTGCTATTTCGTCTCTTGGTTAATACGGGTGACTGTCTCTCATCTTTCTCTTGAGCAAGGGGCATACCAAATAAATAAGTACAATATAACAGCATAATAGTGATAATTAAATATAATCCAGGTGAAAACAATACAATATGACACATTTAGAGACGCTCAAAATGAAACATAAGAATACGTTTTGGCGACCAAATAATGAAGAGAGCAATTTAATGAGGAAAAAGCAATGTCTCGATGACGCCGGGAGAAATCATCAATTTTACCACAGGCTCGCGCATTTCTAACGGTGAATTGACCAGGGTCGGTCTTCCCAGCCGAAAACGAGCTCAGGAACCAAATATATTGATGTCCATCGAGAACTACCCCAATCAGATTGCAGCCCGGGAATGAGGATACTCGAACCCAGGCGCCTCTGAAAACTCCGGGAAGGGTTCCAATGATTATAGCTTTAGCAAGAGGCCAAAACATTCGACTCTCTTTAAAGTACCGATAAACACCGCTGGGGACAACGATGATATTGAAAACTTGATGGGTTACGCTAACTGAGGGGGTGGAATTATCTAACACACTTACCATGAAAGAACGCAGCATAAAAGCTCCGCTAATACCCCCTATAGAAGTGAGAAAAGATACCAGTCAAGCAACAGGAAAAGGAACAATGAGGATGTATTTCTGCCTTTTTTTACAGCTTGAAGAGGAAAAACAAATCTGTTTTTATATACAACTGAACTTATGACAATTGTTTCAGCTATCCTTTTACAGGTTGTAAAATTTCCTGACCATGAGTCCAGCGTTTTATTCTTTTTTGTAACCCGTACTAAATTATTTTTGTATAGATTTCAATACTATATATATAAAGTATGGCTGGTTCAATTTGGTATGCCTATTGCTGAATAGATTGGTAAATAAACGGAAGTCGGTACCACGACATAAAATATTGGTGTTCGCAACCTTAACAAAATTTGGATATCGTTTAACCCTATTCAGGAGATAACCATGAAAACGTTTATTATCAGCTATATCATCAGTTTAAGTGCTCTGGTGTTTGTTTGGTTACCCGATGTGATGGCACGGCCTTTCCATATTGTTCCCAGATTGGCGTTCTATATGGCTTTTCCGGTGGCTGTCTTTGTGTCCATCATTTTAATCGTACTGGGAAGTTATTTTGATATTTTTAAGTTCGATGATGTTGCCGAGGATCTGCCCAGTCATGATCTGGATGACATTTTGGAACTGAATATGGAGGACAGGGTCGCTTAGCGGCCTAGATGTTCAATTCTGTATGCCAATGGTATCAACCTACCGATAGGCACTCGCTCTTGAGATGGGTGCCGAAATCCCCGGTCACTATCATTACTGGCCTTCTAACCCCGCTATGTTTGCTTCAGCTAATCCCTGGAAACCATCATGTTACATTCTGTAACATGATGGTTGATTCCTAAACGTTACGTTTTTGAGGGATCTAAAAAAGGAGAAATGATAACTTGAGAACCGGATCGTAAGTTGGGGATTTGTCATTTTACATCCTGTAAAAATTATCGACACCCGAATCGAGATCTCCTCAACCAGGCCCACCCTGTTTTAATCACATTTTATCTATATTACATGCACTTAGCATTACTCAGCATGAAATATATCTAAGGTATGCTATTTGCGTTATAGCCACTAACCTGGGTGTTTTTATTGATTTTCTAATGCAATCAGCTGAAAAAGAAACAGAAGGCCTGAGCAGAGCAGTTGAAGAAATACAAATAACTCAGGAGAGCGAAGTATCACAAAGTACGATGAATACGCAACAGGAGGTTGATCACCAATCAAAAGGAACGATTGAGTCGTGACGCGCGGTGAAACGGTTGTTGATAAAAAGACAAACTAACACATTTTAGCAGAGAATCGATCTGTGCTCCCAGGAATAACAAAAGGTAGATAAGTGGCTCCCATTTTAGCTTGATCTGGAAAATAAACTTAAAGCACATGATGTGTATGGGAAATTTTAAACCAGTTGGTTACTTGAATATCCAGTTTAATAAGGACACATAAAATGCTGACAATCAATGAGGTACTACAAAAAAAAGAAGCTAGAAATGTGTTAACCCTGAATGAAAATTCCGCCAAACAGATTTTAAAGCAATACGGTGTGCCTGTCATTGGTGAAACCGTAGTGATGACTGAAGCCGAAGCCGTGACAGTCGCTGAACACGTGGGATATCCAGTAGTAGTCAAAGGCCTGGGCGCAACCCTCTTGCATAAAACTGAACGGAACCTTGTTCGCTTGAATCTCTTGAATCCGATCATGGTCAAGCATGCTGCCCGGGAAATCAGGCTGGAGGCTGGCGATGAACTGGAAGGGTTTTTGATACAACCTTTTCTCAGAGGTTCTCGGGAATTTGTCGCAGGTCTCTTTCGAGATGAGGTGTTCGGCCCAGTCATTATGTTCGGTCTGGGGGGTGTTTTCACCGAGGCCCTTGAGGATGTCAGCTTTAGATTGGCCCCCTTGACAAAAGTGGATGCGGAGTTGATGATCGCAGAAATTCATTCCCAAGCGCTGTTGGGGAATTTTAGAGGAGAACAGGTGGTTGATCAAAAAATGATCATCGACACGCTGCTGGGGCTATCGCAACTCGCCATAGAACATCCCGAGATAGCCGAAGTGGATATTAATCCGCTCATGGCAGACGCGGAAGGCCGAATCCATGCAGTCGACGCCTTGGTTGTGATCAATAAAATTTCAAAAGAAAATAATGTCCAACCTCCCATTGACCCTCAACGCATTAAGCATTTTTTTCATCCCACATCAGTGGCTTTCATCGGGGCTTCCGCTCAATTCCAAAAATGGGGATATTTACTCCCATTAGCCACTTTGGCCGGCCCATACAAAGGTGAAATTTATCTGGTGAACCCCAAAGGAGAACCGATTTTCAACAGGACGACCTACTGTACGGTCAATGATATCCCAGGAAAAGTCGATCTGGTGGTTGTTACCGTTCCGGCAGAAGGTGTGATCGATCTGATTCCCCAATTGAAAAATAAGGGAGTCAAAAATATGTTGATCATTACCTCGGGGTTTCGCGAGGTTGGGGAAAAAGGATCGATAATGGAGAGCCAACTCATCGAGGA
>Ga0075122_10002309_pt1 | contig 12699 bp, 11 predicted proteins | sample AntAceMetag02UKB_FD_69790 | JGI IMG/M metagenome (GOLD analysis project Ga0075122, IMG submission 69790) | Saline lake microbial communities from Ace Lake, Antarctica - Antarctic Ace Lake Metagenome 02UKB | ecosystem: Environmental > Aquatic > Non-marine Saline and Alkaline > Saline | place... | reverse complement strand
CCTAATATGAATAATGACAAAGACGATGCTGCTGTTACTGTTATGGCTTATGGTTTGAGACAAAAAGCTCAGAACCGCAATTTGGATAGTGAAAGAAATGGAATAGAAATATTTAGAAATATATTTGGAGAAACTCCATCAACAACCGAGGAATGGAATACCATGCAAGCTATAACTTATTCTGGTGCTACTAGGGGAGTTGATAGTGATGGAGACTTCTTAATTGACTCAAGAGAGGAAGAATTAGGAACTGATGTTGATAATCCAGATACAGACAAAGACGGTTATTTAGACGGAATAGAGGTGGCAAACGGTCATGACCCATTAATCGCAAATTAAATAATATAAGAAAATTCCCATGCTTCCCTCCCTGTTTTAATCCTTTGGTTAAAACGGGGAGGGGTTACCAATCAATAAAATATATAAATGAAATATCACCATAAACCAGTAATGTTGGACGATTGTATAGAGGCTCTAAAGCCTTCTCTAGGAGGATATTATGTTGACGGGACTTTAGGAGGAGGTGGCTATACTTTTAAATTATCAGATAAAGTTGGAAAAAAAGGAAGGGTTATGGCTATTGATTTAGATAACCTGGCTATAGAAAACGCAAAAGAGAAGATAAAGACTGAAAAAATAGAAAATGTATTATTGGTAAAGGACAATTTTAAAAACATTAAAGATTGTGCCGAGAGAGTGTTTGACAATAAGAAAATGAAGTTTGACGGGATTGTTTTAGATTTAGGCTTATCATCTGCTCAATTAGATGACAGAGAAAGGGGCTTTTCCTTTAAACACAATGGCTTACTTGATATGTCTTTTTCTAAGGATGAGGCAAAGGGTTTTGAATCAGCCATTTATCTATTAAATAATCTGAAATCAAATGAGCTAACCCGTATTTTTAGAAAGTTTGGAGAAGAGCCTTGGGCTCAAAAAATAGGTAAAGAAATAATTAAATATAGAGAGGAAAAAGAAATAAAAAGTACTAAAGATTTATCAGATATAATTGAAGAGGCTATACCTAAAAGGTTTTCTCCCGGTTTAAATAAAATAAAAGCAAGGATATTTCAAGCATTGAGAATAGTAGTAAACGAAGAATTGGAAAGCCTGGAAATGTTTTTACCCCAAGCTATAGAGTTATTAAAAAAAGATGGAATATTGGCAATAGTTTCTTACCATAGCTTGGAAGACAGAATTGTGAAGAAATTTTTTGAAAAAGAAAAGCGAGAATGTATTTGTCCTAGTGAAATTCCTGTTTGTAGATGCGACCATGAGGTTAAAATAAAATTAATAAAATTTAAAAATAAAAAATTTAAAATCCCTTCTCGGGAGGAGATTGAAAAAAATCCTAGAGCCAGAAGTGCTCATATGAGAGCGGTAGTAAAAATTTAAGTTAATACTATGAAAAAAATTACAAAGGGCAACAATGATTATCAGAAGATAAAAAAATCTCGAAAAGAGGCAAAAAGAGAAAAGGTTTGTGGTGCCATAAATTTTTTATTAATTGGGGTAATTATGTTAGTGAGTGGTTACTATGTAGCAACAGTAAATGATTTAACAATAAAAGGTTTAAAAATTCAAGAGTTAAAGAGACAAGCTAGTCAATGTAGTGAAGAAAATAGGGGTCTTACTGTAGAAATTTCTTCTTTAAAATCATATAATAGTATAGTAAAAAGAACTCAAGGATTGGGTATGACAAATGCAGAAGAAATTAATTATATAAAAGTTTTAAGACAAACAGTTGCTAAGAAATAACTCCTTTTTAAATGTCTTGGCGTAAAACAAAAAAAAATAAAAAAAATAACAACCGTCTTTATCTATTGATAGTGGTTGTTTTTTTGTTGTTTTCAGCTTGTATTTTTAAACTCTATCGGGTTCAGATTACGAAAGGAGATTATTTCTCTGACCTAGCCTCAATGCAACATCAGGTTCACAGTGACTTAAAACCGGATAGAGGAGAAATTTTAATAGAAAGAGAAAAGGAGGGATCAGATAATTTGTACGCCTTGGCGACTAATCGTGATTTTGCCTTGGTTTATGCTATTCCCAAAGATATAGAAGACCCCCTGGGTCTTTCCGAAAAACTGTACAATTTTTTTGATCAGGAAGAGATAAAAAAAGATGTGAAATATTATTTTAAAAAAGAAGACAAAGAAAAATTAAATAAAGAATTAAAAGAAATTTTAAGTTTTTCGCCAGAAAATGAAAAACAAGCAAAAATTAATGAGGCAAGAAATAGATATAATAATTTAGTGAGTGATCCAGAGTGGTCAGAAGAAAGAAATAAAAAAATTGAAGAGAGGGTTGAAGAGAGAAAAAAGGAAATAATAGATGATTATAATAAAATTTTAGATAAGCCAAATGATCCCTATGAGCCAATTAAGAAAAGAGTAGATGGGGAAGATTTAAAGGATCTTTATATATACTTAAGCGGAGAAGATATAGTAAGAGATAGTTTAATCATAAAAAATGGTCAAATTTATAAGAATATAGACGGAAAAGAGCTTTTATTTACTCTAAAAGGAATTTCTCATGTCATGGAAAGTTATCGTTATTATCCTGAGTCTGATATTGGCGCTCATATGTTGGGCTTTGTTAGCTATGGCAATAATGACCCAGAGGGTAATTATGGCTTAGAGGGTTATTTTGACAAAGAGCTCTCGGGTAGGTTTGGCTATATAAAGTCAAAGCTAGAAGATGAAAATAATGGGCTTATTATTAATGATAAAGAATATAAACGGGCAATAAATGGTAGTGATTTGGTTTTAACAATAGATAGGGCGTTGCAGTTTTATATTTGTAATAAGTTGGATGAGGTGGCGAGGAGACATGGTGCTGACAAGGGAAGTATAACCGTAGTTAATCCAAAAACTGGAGAAATAATAGCTATGTGTTCTTACCCAAATTTTGATCCTAATGACTATGGTAAGGTTAATAATATAGATGTTTATAATAATCCAGTTGTTTTTGATGAATATGAACCAGGGTCAGTTTTTAAGGCTATAACCATGGCTATTTCTTTAAATGAGGGCAAAGTTACCCCTAGAACTAAGTACGTTGATGAAGGTAGAACTTATATTAGTAATTTTGAAATAAAAAATTCTGATTTTGCGACTAAAGGGGCGCACGGAGAAGTTGATATGAATTATGTTTTAGAGTATTCGCTAAATACAGGTGCAATTTATACTATGGATCAAGTAGGCCCTAAATTATTTAGCGATTATGTAAAGAAGTTTGGTTTTGGAAGTAAGACAGATATCGAACTGGAAGCTGAAAACGATGGGAATCTTCTAAATTTAGCTGGAGACAATCCTGAGCGAATTTATGCCGCTACCGCATCTTTTGGGCAAGGAATAACAGTTACTCCTCTCCAAATGTTGATGTCTTATGCCGCTATTGCTAATGACGGTATTTTAATGAAGCCTTTTTTAGTAAAGAAGATGATTGATGAGGATGGTAATATTGATGTAACCAAACCTATACAAGTAAGAAGGGTTATTTCTGAGGAAGCCTCTACACTTCTTTCAGGGATGCTTGTGAATGTGATTGAAGGCGGTCATGCTAAATTAGCAGCTGTCCCTGGTTATTATGTAGGTGGAAAAACCGGAACTGCCGAGGTGGCCTCATCTCAAGGGGGGTATGGCAATAAAACTATTCATACTTTCGTGGGCTACGCTCCTATAGAAGAGCCAAAATTTGTAATGTTAGTAAAATTAGACGACCCAAAAGATGTTCCCTTTTCAGCCTCATCTGCCGCTCCTCTTTTTGGAGAAATAGCTAAATTTATGCTAAACTATTATCAAGTAGCTAAGACTAGATAAATAATAATTTAAAAAAATATTTATGTTTAAAAAAACATCACTACTTCTTTTATTAGGAGTTTTATTATCATCACCTTTATCATTTGCTCAAGCTGATGGAGGTATGATCCCTTATTATAGCCCTGATTACAAGGACATCTATGAACCGTCTCAAACTGCTTTAATTGTTTATAATGAAGGAATGGAAGATTTGTATATAAAAGCAGGTTATGAGGGTGAGACTGATAAATTCGTCTGGATAGTTCCGACCCCAAGCTATCCTAAAGCAGAACTTGCTCCTTATGATATTTTTGATGAACTATCAATTTATACAAGAAATGAACGATCTGAGCAAAAAGTAGAAGATGTAGACGGTTTTGCTGAAAATATTGCGCTAGGGGCTACTAATGTCATAGTTCACAGTCAAGAACAAGTAGGAATTTATGAAGTAACGGTTCTTTCAGCCACAGGAGTGGATGGACTCTATGACTGGCTAGAAGAAAATAATTATCCAGTTAAAGAAGACATTAAAGATGTTCTAGATTGGTATATTGAAAAAGAATGGTATTTTACAGTCATGAGAATTGATCCGAGTGGTATTCTGGATCAAATAATCAGCGATTTTGATAAAGAAGTTGATATAAAGATTATAAAAGATAATTTAGCAGAGGAATTAGCTAGTTATTATTACGTATCATTTTTAAATAAAGACTATAATCAGTTTCAAAAAAGTATTGATATTATGCTTAAACTAGTTCCTAGGGAAGACGATGATTATTATGAAATTAATGAATATAAAAAACTTACAGAAGATAATTTTTTTGAACAAAGTATATTCAGTAAAATAAATATATCTATATCAAAAGAGAATCTAAGTGATTATGATGATGATCTTAGTGAAATTATTCAAGGTTGGATTTATCAATTGGATTATGAAAATAACATTGATAATGTAATAAATGATTTTAATAAAGAGATTGATAATAAAGAAATAAATAAAGATAATTTTCCAAGAGAACTAGCCACATATTATATAGAATCAATTACGGGAAATAATTTTGAACAGTTTCAAAAAGCTATAGCTTATTTTTTAAAGATAATCCCTTACGATGATTCTGATTACGATGAAATTGCTGATTCTGGGGATTGGATTGAGGAGGATTTATTAGAAGAGTTTTTGGTTGTACAAAATTTTTCTGAAGAAGAGATTTTAGATGGTATTGACGAGGTTGAAGGGGCGATAAAAGAATGGATTGGTGAAAATAATCCTGAAAATATTGATAAGTATAGTGATTATATAGAGCCTATTAAAATATCATTTAGGACTAATTCTATAGTTTATCCTTTAAAAATATCTCAAATTTCCACTCGAGTGCCAGAAGATTCCGAGGAATCATTAAAAACTAATGAAGTTTTACTTTATGTTTTATCTGAAACGCAAGTAAAAGCCCCTGAATTTAATTTAGAATTTAATAAAGAAGTAAGCAAGAGCGATTTAGAAGTTTTTGAAGAAGAATTATGGGATAGTGATTTGGAAAGTCTTAAAAATGTTGTTGCCGATAAAAATTATTATTTAACTAAAATGCGTCGCGATTTTTCTAAAACTGAAATGGATGAAGATTTATATTTGATTGAGGGCAAAATTGGGGATAATGAAAAAAATAAAATATCAGATGTGATACAAATTCAAGTTGCTTTAGAAAGGTATTACACTGATATCGGACGATATCCCAAAGAAGATGAGATTGATTTAGGGCCTAATAATAGTATTGAATATCAAAATTCGACATATTTAAATGTAATACCTCAAGATCCAGAGACAAAACAGCCTTATCAATATCATTCAGGTAATGATGGACTAGGTTATGAAATTGTTTTTAATATAAATTCTCGTAATTTAGATATTGGATATGGGCAATGTTTAGCTTCGCCGTCAGGTATTGAATGTGAACATGAAGGTCAAGATGATGTTTTTGTAAGTTTATCTCAAAGCTATAATTCCGAACTCGCTTATCAAGAAGCTAGGGATAAAATAAAAGGCAGTGCTTTATCTGACAGATTAAAAGGAAAGATTATTATCAAAGTAGAAGATGACGGCAAGGCCTATTATATTAATCCAACTACTAAATACTCACATTACTTGGGTCGTCCAGCTGATGCTTTCTCTGTTATGCGTGAACAAGGTATAGGAATAAAAAATGTGGATATATCGAATATCCCAGTAGCCCTAAGTAATCTAAGTGGGAATGATGCTGATGGGGACGGACTTCCTGATAAATTTGAAGATGCTATCGGCACTGATGTGAATAGCCCAGATACAGATGGAGATGGTTTTAGTGATAAACAAGAACTAGAAGGTAATTTCGACCCCAAAAAGGCAGGAGGAGCTAAACAAGAGATTAATAACGACTTTGCAGGAAAGCAGAAAGGAAAGATACTACTTCAAGTAGAGCAAAACGGAGAAGCTTGGTATATAAATCCAGAAGACGGTAAGAGATACTTTCTGGGCCGTCCTGCTGACGCTTTTCAAGTTATGCGTAATTTAGGACTTGGTATTTCTAATGAGAATTTTGATAAATTATAATTTGATAATGGCCACTATAATGGCCATTATAGTGGCCACTAAATAAATAATCTTATATGGATAAATTTGTACACAAACTTAAAAAAACTAATCAATATAGCTATACCTTAACAATACCCAAGGAATTTATTGATAAATATGGCTGGAGGGATAAACAAAAAATAACTATCAAAGATAAGGGTAGAGGTCTTTTGGAGATAAGGGATTGGAGAAGCAGATAATTATGTTAAAGTTTTAAATATATGAAAAAGTTAATTCAGTTAAAACTTAAATTTTTAGCGAAAATAATTTTAAGGAAGTATAGTCCCAAAATAATTGGAATCACGGGAAGTGTTGGTAAGACGAGTACTAAGGAAGCCATTTTTAATGTTTTGTCGTCTAAATTTAATACCAGGGAGAGCATAAAAAATTATAATAATGAACTAGGTGTTCCTTTGAGTATTATTGGCGTGGTATCTCCTGGTAGATCTTTGTTTGGTTGGGCTTTTGTTTTTTTTAAAGCGCTTAAATTAATATTATTTAAAGATAAAAAATATCCTGAATTTTTGGTTTTAGAATTTGGTGTTGATAGACCAGGAGATATGAAATATTTAACCAGTATTGCCAAATGTGACGTTGGGGTTATTACTACGATTGGACCTTCCCACCTAGAGTTTTTTAAAACAGTAAAAAATACACAAAAAGAAAAAGGTGTTTTAATTAAAGATTTAAAAAGAGATGGTTGGGCAATACTAAATTATGATGATGAGATGACTAAAGAGCTTAAAGATGAGGCTAAGACAAAAATTTTGACTTATGGCTTTCATTCTGAGGCCAATGTAAGAGCACAAAATTTAGTTTTTAGTTTTGAGGAAAATAGAGATATTAATAACATGTCAGGTATAAGTTTTAAATTAAATCATGACGGTTCAGTCGTGCCTATAAAATTACCTAGGGTTATTGGTTATTCAGCGATTTATTCCTCTTTGGCAGCGGCTTCTGTTGGAATTGCTTATAAAATGAATTTGGTTGAAATATCTGATGCTCTGAGAAATTATTATTTGCCTTGTGGTAGGATGAATTTGATAAAAGGAATAAAAAACACTTTAATTATAGATGATAGTTATAATTCTTCTCCCCAATCAAGTATTTCAGCTATTGATTTTATTAAGAAGATTGATTTGGATGGTAATGGGAGAAAATGGGCCGTTTTAGGAGATATGATGGAGCTTGGAAGCTATACAGAGGAGGGCCATAGAGAGGTTGGACAGGCTTTACAGAAAGGTGGCTTTGATAAGTTAATAACCGTAGGAGAGAGAGCTAGAGATATTGCTAGAGGGGCTAGGGAGGGTGGAATGCGCAAAGAAGACGTCTATAGCTTTGACAGAAATATTGAATCTGGTAAGTTTATACAAGAGAGAATGGAGGAGGGTGATTTGATATTGATAAAAGGGTCTCAGGGTGCTAGAGTTGAAAAAATAGTTAAGGAAATTATGGCTGATCCGATGAATGCTAAAAATTTATTGGTAAGACAGGGCAAAGAATGGAGAGATAAATAATTTTAAAAAAGTTTAAAAGGTGAAATTGGCCAACCAAATCTAATTAGATTAATATGGATAGAATTTTAATTTTAGGAGCAGGAGGAAATTTAGGAGGAGTCTTAGTGGAAGATTTTAAAGAAGATTATGATGTTATTGCCTGGGATAAAGAAAATATAGATATTACTGATAAGGATTTGGTAATAAGCAAGATCAGGGAAATAAAACCTGATTTTATTATTAATACTGCTTCTTATAACGCGGTTGATAAGTGTGAGACAGATGATGATGAATATGAGCTGGCTCAGAAAATAAATGGAGAAGCAGTTGGTTTTTTAGCTGAAGTGGCTATAGAAATCGGCGCTGTTTTAGTTCATTATTCTACTGACTATGTTTTTGATGGAGAGAATAGAGATGGCTATAAAGAGAGCGACAAAACTAATCCAATAAATAAATATGGCAAGACTAAGCAAATGGGAGAGCAGGAAATTATTAAAAGAAGTGGTCTTGGTTTAAAATGGTATTTAATAAGAACTTCTAAATTATTTGGCCCTAAAGGATCCAACGCGGGAGCTAAGCCGAGTTTTTTTGACTTAGTTTTAAAATTAGCTCAGGAAAAAGATGAGTTAAAGATGGTCCACGATGAGGAAATTAGTTGTTTTACCTACACAAGAGACCTAAGTAAGGCGACCAAAAGTTTAATTGAAACAGACCAAGCTTTTGATATTTATCATATAACAAATAACGAGGCTTGCAGTTGGTATGAAGCAGCTAAATATTTATTAGATTTAAAAGATATAAAAAATGTAGAAGTGAGGCCGGTAGATTCAAAGGAATATGCAAGGGACGCGAAAAGGCCAAATTATTCCATTTTATTAAATACAAAATTAAATAATTTAAGAAGCTACAAGGAAGCTTTAAGGGAATATTTTAATAAAAGTTAACACTTTTTTATGCGTGGAATTATTTTATCAGGGGGAAGCGCTACAAGGTTGAGGCCTTGTACTAAAATAACTAGTAAACAACTATTGCCGGTTTATAATCGTCCTATGATTTATTATCCTCTTAATACCTTAATAAAAGCGGGAATTAAAGATATATTAATAATAATAGCTCCTGAGTATGCGGGACATTATCTTAATTTACTTGGAAGCGGAAAAGAATTTGGGGCTAGATTTACTTATGAAATACAAGATGAGCCCAAGGGATTGGCTGATGCTTTTATAGTTGGAGAGAATTTTATAGACGATGATGATGTTGTAATGATTTTAGGGGATAATATTTTTGAGGATGATTTTTCCGAGGACATTAAGAATTTTAAAGGAGGGGGAAAAGTTTTTGCTAAAAAAGTAAAAGATCCAGAAAGATTTGGCGTGGTTCAATTTGATGAAAATAAAAAAGCTATAAAAATTGAGGAAAAACCTAAAAAATGGATAAGCGATTATGCTCTAACTGGTCTTTATATTTATGACTCTAGAGTGGTCGAGGCTGCTAAGCAAGTTAAGCCATCTGAGCGAGGGGAGATAGAAATAACTGAAATTCATAATTGGTATCTAGCTAAAAATGAGCTAGATGTTTCTATGGTGAAAGGAGAGTGGTTAGATGCAGGGACTTTTGATACTTATTTAGAAGCGCAGTTATTATCTAAAAACAAATTACAAGATAAGTTAGTAATTTAGAGATTAAATGAGTGAAGAGATGCCTAAATTAACAGTTGGTTTTATTACCTATGGAGATAATACTGCAAAATATCTCCCTTATTTTTTGCCAAGTTTAATAAAACAAAAGATTGATAATTTAAAGATATTGGTGGTAGATAATACAGAGGGAGAGGAAAATTTTAACCTAAATTATTTAAAAGACAATTATCCTGATATAGAAATAATAAAGAAAAATAAAAATTTAGGATTTTCTCGGGCTTATAATATAATGATAAAAAGAGCTTTAGATAATGGGTCAAAGTATTTTTGTGCCTTAAACCCCGATATGGTTTTAGAGGATAATAGTTTATCTGAATTAATTGAAAAAATAGATAAAGATGATAACTTAGGTTCGGTTAGTCCAAGAATTTTAAAATGGAATTTTGATAAAAAGGAAAAAACAAAACAAATTGATACGCTTGGGATTAAGCTTTTGCCAGGCTTGAGATTTGTAGATGCAGATCAGGGGAGTGAAGAAAATGAGAGCTTTAAAGATTTGGAGATATTGGGACCAAGCGGAGCGGCGGGAGTATATAGACTTTCTGGCTTAGAGAAGATTAAAGTAAATAATCAGTATTTTGATGAGTTAATGTTTATGTATAAAGAGGACTGTGACCTGGATTATAGATTATTTTTAGCCGGTTATAAATCTCTTTATGTTAGTGAAGCCGTGATTTATCATGATCGGACGGTTTTTAGTAGGGGTGAGAATGATTTAAAAGTTGTTTTAAATAGAAAGAGTAAAAACAAGAAGGTAAAAGAATGGTCTTTTCTAAATCAACATATAATATTTTTGAAATTTTGGTCCAGGCAGACTTTTTTAAATAAAATAAAAGTTACATGGTTTGCTTTTAAAATGTTTGTGTTTGTTTTGATTTTTGAGAGGTATTTATTTAAACAGTATTTTAAACTTTTTAAAATAAGAAATAATAAAAAATAAAAAATATGCCTTATAGTAAAAAAGCCTTAGATCTTCATAAAAAATTAAAGGGAAAAATAGAGGTAACTTCCAGGGTTAAGGTTGATAACATGGACGATTTATCTACTATTTATACTCCTGGCGTTGGTGCGGTTTGTATGGCTATTAGAAAAAGAAGAAACAAAAGCTGGGAATATACCAATAGAGGTAATCAAGTGGCTATTGTTACAGATGGAACCGCTATTTTGGGCTTAGGTAATATAGGTCCTGAAGCTGGGATGCCAGTCATGGAAGGGAAATCGGTTATTTTTAAAAAGTTTGCCAATATTGATGCTATTCCTCTTTGTATTAATACTACCGACCCTGACGAGATAGTTAAATTTTGTAAACATATCGAGCCTAGTTTTGGAGGCATAAATCTTGAAGATATTTCCGCTCCAAGATGTTTTGATATACTAAAAAGATTGGAAAAAGAGCTAAAAATAGCTGTTTTTCATGACGATCAAGATGGAACGGCCATAGTGACTTTGGCGGCGGTTATTAATGCTTGTAAATTAACAGGCAAGAAATTCTCTGATTTAAAGGTGGTTGTTAATGGTGCTGGAGCAGCTGGAATGGCTATAACAAGGTTGCTATTAACTCAAAAATTTAAAGATATAATTTTGTTAGATAGTATCTCGACTATTTATGAGGGAAGAAAAAATTTAAACCCTTATAAAGAGAAAATTGCTAAAAAAACTAATAAATCAAAAATTAAAGGCAGACTAGAAGAGGCCTTAGTTGGTAGTGATATTTTCATAGGAGTTTCTAAAGCTGACTTAGTTGATGAAGGGATGATTAGATCAATGAACGAGGATCCTATTATCTTTGCTATGGCCAATCCTAACCCTGAAATTGCTCCAGATAGGGCTTATAGGGCAGGAGCATCAATTGTTGGCACGGGTAGGTCTGATTATCCTAATCAGATTAATAATGCCTTAGTTTTCCCAGGGCTTTTTAGGGGATTGCTTGATAGCTGGAAAAAAAGGGTTACCGTTAATATGAAAATTGCGGCCGCTAAGGCAATAGCAGAATCTGTTAAGCCGACAAAAAAGAAAATTTTACCATCTATCCTAGATAAGAAGGTAGTTAATAAAATAGCTAGGGCTATTAAAAATAATTAATTAAATTATGGATTTATCTATTATAATAGTTTCTTGGAATGTTAAAGATAATTTAAGGAAGAATCTAGAAAAAATTTTTCAAACTAAACACAAAATTAATTTTGAACTTTTTGTGGTTGATAATAATTCAGATGATGGAACGGTTGCTATGATAAAGAAGGATTTCTCAGAAGTTAAATTAATCGAAAATGATAAGAATTATGGTTTTGCCCGAGCCAACAACCAGGCCATAAGAAATTCAAAGGGCAGACACATTCTTCTCTTAAATCCGGATATGATTATATTTGAAGACACCTTAAATAAAACCGTTGACTATATGGATGCGAATGTAAAAATTGGAGTGGTCGGATGTAAATTGCTTAATGAAAAAGGGGAAATAGTAAGGCATGTTCGTCTTTTCCCGACTTGGCGAAATCAATTAGCTATAATACTTAAAATTCCTCATATTTTTTCAGGTGTGTTAAAAAAATATTTAAGAGATGATTTTGATTACAACAAAGACAAAGAAGTTGCCTCTATTAGAGGGTCATTTTTTGTAATTAGAAGAGGAATTATAAATAAAATAGGAGAACTTGATGAGAGATTTTTTGTTTGGTTTGAGGAAGTTGATTTTTGTAAGAGAGTATGGGATAGCGGAGAGAGGGTCGCCTACACTCCAAGTATAAAATGTATTGATTTGGTGGGCAGAAGCTTCTCTCGGGTTAATACTTTGGAAAAACAAAAATATTTCCGCAATTCTATGCTTGAGTATTTTAATAAATGGCATCCAGGATGGCAGTATTTGCTACTAAAAGCTTTTTGGCCATTAGGTATACTTCTAACTAAAATATCTATTAAACTCGGGTCAAAAAGTAAGGCCAAGACTTAAATAAAATATATTTATAGTAAAAAAGAATAAATTTTCGTATTTATTCTTTTTTTACTATTTTTATACCCTTCATTCCTAGTATAAATAAAATGATGATAACAATTTTCAAAATATAGTGACCGTTTATATTTATAAAATCTCCGGTCAT
>Ga0075122_10002307_pt1 | contig 12708 bp, 13 predicted proteins | sample AntAceMetag02UKB_FD_69790 | JGI IMG/M metagenome (GOLD analysis project Ga0075122, IMG submission 69790) | Saline lake microbial communities from Ace Lake, Antarctica - Antarctic Ace Lake Metagenome 02UKB | ecosystem: Environmental > Aquatic > Non-marine Saline and Alkaline > Saline | place... | reverse complement strand
CAATCTGTTGAGGACATATCGGTGGTTAGAGATCAAAGCATTTTAAGGCTGGACCTACATGTTACCCCAGCAAAGCTTGACCAGCCTATCCCATTACAGGTTGAACTTGAGGGGGGCACATAATGGCTATATTTACTCTTAAATCGTTTGCACAGATTGTTACCGATATGGTTTCTACTGTGACGGCGAATTCACCGATTACCGATATCAATGCGGGATCAGTGATATTAACACTTCTTGAGGCTTCGGCATCTGAAGACGCGAACTCTTATATCCAGATGTTGAATATTATTAGAGCATATAGTCTCGATACCACTTCAGGGACAGAGCTTGATGATAGGGCGTATGAGTATGGACTTATTCGTTATCAGCCCAAAATTGCTTCAGGTTCTGTAGATTTTTATGACACTGCTTTTACAAGAGTACAAACGACCATTTATGCTGGGTTGCCTGGACCGAGTGCAGGAAATACTGCAATAAATATTTATGACTCAACTGATCTTCCTGCTTTAGGAGACATCGTTAATGTTGGCCGTGGTACCATTAATGCGGAAGTTGTCCCATATGGCACTATTACAAATATGGGCGCTTATTATCGTTTGAACCTTACTGCTCCGTTAACAAAAGACCATGGTGTGAATGAGACTGTGATCTTATCACAGGGCGGGATCCGTGTAATTTCGGCGGGCACGACGGTATACGTTCCAGAGTCTGATCTTTCCAATCAAATCAATTTTGTTCTTCAATCTGATGCCGTAATACTTGATGGTGAAACTCAGGTCACAGATAATATTGCTGTGTGTGCTGAAGCGGGATCAATCGGTAATGTAAAGACGGGCGCGATAAGGTATTTTGGATCTCTTCCGTTCCCAACTGCCGTCGTGAATAACCCCATGTCTTTCACCAATGGCGGCGACTTAGAGAGTGACGCTGAATTAAGGGATAGGATCAGGGATACTGTTCAGAGTTTGTCCAGAGGAACTGTTTTGGCTATTCTTACGGCAATGAACCAGATTAGTTCTGCTGTGCAGAACAATAGGGTTGTCTCCACATCTTTTGTTGAAGCAACAGCTTTAAATGAGCTTAACTTCTTATATATAGATGATGGTTTGGGGCTCGAACCGTGGTTTGATAATGTCCCGACAGAGATGCTGATGGAATACGCTCTTGGTGGGGAGAAATTCCTTCAGATAAGCAACGACCAAACGCCCGTCACAAAGGCCTCTATGGTTACAGCTGCCGGAGAGCCATACGGCCTTTCTGGTGGAGAAACATTAACGGTAAAGGTCCAAACTCAGTCTCAATCGATGGCTTTTGATGCAGCTAAGATTTCCATCCCAGGGATGGCTACTGCAGAAGAAGTTGTGAGATGCATTAATGATGATCCTAATGTTGGCGCGATTGTCGAAGCCAGGACAACTGAGAATAGAACCAAGGTTGTTATTGAGCCTGTGGTGAATTCAGCTGAGAGGATTGAGGTTATTTCCGGTACTTCGTTGCCCGCACTTCAGTTTACGGCTGGCGTTGAATTCAGGACATTAAACCTTTATAAAAATGATGTTATTCTGAACAAAGACGGTGAAAACGCATTTCTTCAGAACATCGGCCCTGAACCAGCTGCTGGTGGATACGTTGGTTTAGCCGGAACTGATTTTAACATCCAAGTTGATGGTGCTGCGACTATTCAGAATGTTGCCCTTACCACAGAAACTACGGCAGATGATGTTGCTAATTCGATAAATGCTCAGATTTCCGGTGCTAGTGCTGTTGTGATTCAGGATGTCCCCACCATTGGGGGCGACACTGGACGGCGTATATTGATTACCTCGACCAACCCAGAGCCCGGTGACTCGGCTTTATTGGTTACGGCAGGTGCTCCAGATGCCAACGCTATTCTCCAATTCCCGGTAACGGTAAGCACTGGGGCGGCCAGAGATTATATTTTTAATAGGTATAACGGACAAATTGAGTTTGTGGTGCCGTTGACTGCAGGTGATGAAATTTTAGCTGGGACACCAAACACAAGGGCTTATCTGGAATCTACTTCTGCGAGTCCGAATATCGTTACTGGTGGCCAAGAGCTTATTTTCCAGGTGGATGATATAGTCGATAGTGCCGTGACAACTCAAGTTGGTGCATCTGATTTTATAGACATAAATTTGATCCCACCTATTGGTGTGTTTGATGTTGATGATCACTTTATTCGCAGATGGGTGCGTTTTAAGAGCACCACCACAACTGTGGCCTTACAGGGAGTACGTAGAGAAATATCTGTATATGACGGTACTATAGGACAGTTTACAGTCGCTGTGGCTTTCCCTGCTGTCCCTGCTGTTGGTGACGTTTATGAGATCGTCCAGGTCCTAACCATTCCTGGCGGTGTTCCGGTCGCTTACACGCCAACTAGCGCACAAGATGTTTTGGCTCCTTTGGTTGAAGGTGTTAGCTTTTATGGAAAAACGAAGAACCTCAACACGTATATGAGGATTCAGACGAATACCTTTGGAAGTGACGGTAAAATTAGGATCCATTCGGCTTCAACTGCCGTGAACTTTACGTTCCCGACAGATGTGACGAAGTCTTCGGGCGAGTCGAATACTGGATATGTTGAGAGTGCGAATGAATCTCCGTTCACCTTTGGGGTTGGGCAATCGATTACTTTTGTGGCTGATAAAGATGTCTCGGATAAAACGGTTAGTATGACCATGCAGGTTCCTGGGACTGTGACCACACAGGTGAGCAATGTCGCTTTCAACGCGAGTGCTTTGACAGTGGGATACGTCACGGACGATTTTTTCACAGACATGGTCTGTCGGTTTAGGGATACAACACCAACGGTTGCTCTGAGATCTGAAGAGAGAACCATAGATACGTATGACCATCTTACTGGCCAAGTGCATGTGACTCTTGCGTATTCTGCGATTCCAGCTGTGAATGATTTGTTTGATATCGTGCCCAGAACTGCGGTGAACGTCAGGGATCTATTTGAAAACCCGGCATTTACGAATCTTTCTACATATTGCAAAACAGATCTTTCCAGTGACGGAACAAAAATACAGATTAGCACCTTGACGGCTGGAGGAGATGGGGCCGTGCAGTGCGCGGGCGGCACAGCGAATAGTTTTGCATACCTGCTTCCAACTGACGCCACAGTATTAGGGCAGTTTGAGATGGATTCTGATTCTGGGTTGAGCATCGGTATGAGGATAAAGATCTTTAAGACAGGCGGCCCTGCTCCTGATACCTATGATTTGCTTATTTCCGATATAGTAGCGAACCCGTTGCCGCATCCGTATCTTATCACGGTTACGACTTTGGCTGGGGCTTTGATCGATCTCAGTGAATTTACTTCTGCCAGGACTTCTTATATAACTGAATTTAATCAGTTTGATTTCTCTCTTATCATTGGAGAGGGACGAGATGCGTATAAATATTATATTGGGCTGGTTCAAGAAGCTCAGTGGAAATTAGATGGTAAGGATACTGACACCCAGAATTATCCCGGTGTTAAGGCTGCGGGCGTAATGATTGAAGTTAAGGCCCCTGTGATTGAATATATTAGCCATGTGAATGTGGATATAACCTCAAAAGAAGGTTACAATGTTATTAGCTTAAAGAATAATGTTATTTCTGCGATAAGTTCTTACATCAACACTCTTGGTGTCGGTGAGGATGTCATTTTAAGTGAGATCATCAATAGAGTCATGGATGTTGGTGGAATTCTTGATGCGGTTATCGTGTATCCACTATCGAATGTTATTATAGCTGCCAATGAGAAGGCCAAGATACTCGAAAGCAGCATATTGGTGGGATAAAATATGGATAGAATAGAACGATTGTATCAATTTATGCCGAGCATGTATAGGCCAGGGCACAACGCCATGCTTACGGCGATCCTGGGTGCCTTTGCGGTTGGTGATGAAGGTGTGTCTTCCCAGCTTTATAACGCTAAAGACCAGATCTTTGTAAAAAGAGCTTCTGGAACATTTTTGGATTATTTAGCTGCTAATTATAAAGTTACGAGACCATCAGAGATTCCATTTGTTGACGACCTGTTCCGCCAACTTATTCCTGTTTTAACATGGTGGCCGAAACAGGTTAAGCCCTCTATCTATAAGGCTCTCGAATTATTTTGGCCTTATGACTATTCTCATTCAACTTCTGTCTCGGTAAACGCTGGAACGTATAATTTTGTTGGTGGCGAAACATTGGAATTGATGGTGGATAGAAAGCACCCCCTTGCTGTCGTTTTTACTGCCGATAGCATTACCGCTGGAGCTGCTACCGCCCAAGAAATTTGCACCAGAATTAATGCATGGTTTCCAGAATATGTTTATGCTCACCCAAGTGCCGATCAGAATACTGGGCTTGTTACTGTCAAGATTAGTACCCTGACCTTTGGTGTTGCCGGATCCGTTCAGATCACTGGCGGCACGGCAAATGGTACTCTTACGACAGGAGCCGTTGTTGGTGCCGATCCGATGGACTTGGCTGTTTTGGAACAAGCGGTTAGCCTAGCGAGCGCCAAGGTTACGTATGCTGGCACTGGTGTGTTGTCTCTTACTGATGTAACAGGCACCTTTGATCTTGTGAATGTTGTGACAGGGACAAATCCTGATGGAACGACATTTACTTTCACCCCGACCGCCACGAACCCAGGGCTTGGATTCAGCTCTTATTTGTTCCAATACCCAAGAATCTCAATACACGAGGAGTTCCCGACCGAATTGGTCGTGAGGATCCCAAAGAAGTTTATCTTGAACTGGGATACCAGATATTGGTCTCACAGATTTCATCCAGGTAATCCTCCTTGGGATGTTGATATTCTCAACGGCAGAAACCCAATCACTGGTGTTTTCGAGCCGAATGAAAATCCTCCTTCTGGCACAAATTCTGGCCCGTATTGGCCTGGTCATTTCTTTTTCGATTGGGCAGTTGGGGGAACCGGGAGCATAACTCTTAGAAATTTGAAAACAACTTTAGTTACACCCATGGCTACAGACGGTAATACGGTTATCGAACTCGCAACCGATGTGTCTCAGTTCCCTGTGAACGGATACGTAGTGTTTGATTTCGGGAATACCCGCCAGGAGATTTGTAGATACGTGAGTAGGCCAGATAATCTTCATCTTATGCTGGACCCACTGTACAAGCAGTCAACTCCTGATGCATTGGGTTTTTACCACCAGTTTAACCATGTGCACCCGCCTACAGAGAATGTGAATTTATGTGAAGTATCACCTGTAAAGCCAAGAGTAACTGGTGAAGATTACCCAATATTCTTTATCGACACTGAAATTGCTTATGACATCGTCAGCGTTTTCGTCCTTCTGTTGAAGGCTGCTGGAGTGGTTGTAAGATGGATATTAGATGACGAATAATGTTGGAAAAAGGTGTAAACAATGGTTTCAAATTATGTTAAAAGATATATGATGATTAAGAGGGAGAGTATATGGCACATCAAATAAAACTGAAAATGTGGGCGCAGGAAAGATACGATCTTCCTGACTTTAATTCGATACAAACGTACATATCTCAGGATTTCGAGCGTTTGCATCGTGGCCTTATCACTGGTGATGAGACATATATCGCCAAGGGTTTTGCTGTAGCTCATGCATCTCCTAGTTTAGATTTTAATATTATTGTAGATGGCTCCGTGATTTTTCAAGGTGCTAATGATGGTGCGATGTATATTGGCGAATCAGGCGCGACTGCTATTCCTTGTTCAGCTGTAAGTAATACGACCACCTATTTTTGGCTTGAAATGACAAATCAGGACACGACTTTAGCCGCGAGAACATTCTGGGATCCAGCTATGTATGATGGTCTTGGTGGTGAGTTCGAGCAGGATGTCCTCACTAGAAATGAGCTTATTTTAGAGATGAACAGCAGCACCATGGGTTTCCCTGTTGGTGCCAACATCATCCCTATTTGCACTACTTTGGCGAACGCATTACCCCCTCCTGCCGCAGACATCACATCTTTTACGGATTGCAGATCAATGCTTTGGCGTTTGGGTAGTGGTGGATCAGTTCCCGATGTAGACTATGTCTATCCGTGGGCTGCAGGCCGCACAGAGCCAGGAGTTAGTGGTGCAGCTGCGATATTCGCCAGTGGTGATAAGCAGTTGGGCAGTTTGAAAGAGTGTCTCGCTGCTATTCAGAGCAATATTAAGGAAATGAAATTTGGCACCGCTACAGGAGCGGGAGCAGTTTGGTACGCTCCGTCACCTTCTTCACTATCTGATGGAGAGGTTTCTATGGTTGATGGTGGTACGTTTTCTTGGGTTTTGGGAACCAATACCTTGGCTTGGACAGCGACGATTATCTTTTTAATGCCAGGAGCGGCGAATACAAATACTATTGTTGCTGGCAATACGACTCTTTTAGATGCCAATGGGAAAGTCCTTTATGTAGATTTGGATCGAACTGGTCCATTAAACCCACCGATCCAGGTGTGTTTAGCATCTGCGTATGTGGATCAACCAGACAGGTACATAATTACACGACGCGAGAATGACGCGGTTTTTATTGGTATCCAATAATATAGGAGGATGAGATGCTTAGATTAGATGATGGTGAAAGTGGACAGCTTTTAACTCCGCTCACCGCTCAAAATTTGGCTTACCAAGGGGCTCCTGATGAATCTACAGTTGCTCCTGATTATGCTACAGCAGGAGGCAATCCCGTCCATTATATCGGCAATACTGATTCGCTTACAGTGGCTCTTGCAAAAATGGGGTATGCGTTTACCAGCAGATACGGAGATTCCATCTTTGGGGCTTTGACATGGCAAAATGGATCTGGGGCGTCTTTTTTAACCGGGAGTACGTGCGCTTTTGCAATTAGGCCCGATTTTAATATTGCGGGAACTTTCACAACAGGGAGTGCGCCTTTTGATGTTGTAAGTACGCGAAAAGTTAGTAATCTTAATGCGGATTACTTGGATGGATTCAATGCAACAAAGACTCTGTCAGGAGTATCCCCAAATCAATATATTGATGTAGACGGACAACTAATCGCAACACAAAGTGGTCATGGTGATGCAAGAGATGGATGGCTTTTTACTAAAAATGAGGCTCCAACTCAAGATTACATGGTTGCCAATAAGAAATATGTTGATGGGGCATCCGGGGGGATTATAGATCATTCGCATGCTGCTTCTGGGTCTAATCGAGGAGGTCAATTAGTTCCTGGGTCAATTTTCGCAGCAGGCGATAAAACTGGCGGTGGGAAAGCAATGCTTCAAAATGGTCCACATGTTTCAAGTTATATCGCTTTAGACCCTAATGCCAATGTCCTCTTTGACTTAACCAGTCTAGCTGTAGGCGAAGTTCGTTTTTTCCCTTTTTATTGGTCTCAGCCGCCAGGACCTCAAACAAATAACATACTTTATCTTGGAGCCCCTGGTGCCGCAGCGTATTTAACATATGCTCATTATGGAATGTACTATTCTTATGCGAATGATAGTCACTACATGAAGGAAAGTTTTATAGCGAATCAATCTTCTGGGATCCCTTCGTGGTCAGAAATTGTTGATTCCACTTTCGCTCATGCTGCGGGGTGGGGGGCAATCAATCTTTCAGTGGTTGGTAATTATTACCAAGTTGCAACCAATTTTACTGCTCCTGCTGTCGGTAGTGTAACTGCATACATTAGAGTGCAGAGAATGGGTTAAGTGAATTATTTGAATCCAGTATGGTTATTGTCGAGACTGCTAGAATGGATGGGCTTTGAAACCTATCTCGAACGAGTTGAATTAGCAGCGCACATTTTTGCTAGTATGGCGTTTGCGTTTATGAGTTTGAGTTGGTTTTGGGGGGTATTCCCAATCTGGTGCGCTTTTATTCTTTTGGATGAATTTGTGTTTGATGGTTGGAAGGGCAAGGATACGATCATCGATCTTATTTCTAAAATAGTCCCTGGAGTAGTCATATTATGGATATAAAAATTCATCACAATTGGTTTTCATCTTTTGTTGTGAAAATTGTTAGGCATGACGCTTTGACCTTAGGAACCCATATCTTTTTCAAAAAGGGAACGCTGAAGCCGTCTCTTTTGGCTCATGAGCTTGCGCACGTTTATCAGTATCATAGAGGTAAATTTAAATTTTGGATTAAGTACCTCTATTATCTGGTGACAATAGGGTATTGGGATAACCCGTATGAAGTGCAGGCTCGAGCAGAATCCTCTAAATACCGACATACTGCATTGGAGTTAATAAATACATATGCGGAAGAAAAAACGAATAAAGGGAAGAAGTTTTAAATTATCTATTGCGGCTTTCATTGCTTCACTGGTTTTTGTGGCGATAGGGCTATTGGAGGAGCTGACCATAGGCGGCAACACATTAAAAATCAGAGCTGTGTCCCCTGAGATAATTCTTTTTCTTTTGGGAGCAACTCTTGGAAACTATGCATTTCGTGGATATACCAAGGCCAAGTATTACCGAAAGGAATTGGATGACAATGAAAAATAGTTTTTAGATTTGAGATCCTTTTATCGTATAATCCCTTTATGAAGGATACCGATAAAGGGATTTTTGATGCGATTGGAGCTACGATTGGGATTTTGTTGGGAGTTTTCATACCATGTTTACTGGAGAAGAGAAATTTGTTTCGAGATGTTGTGGTGAGGATGTCCGAATGGAAGGATTCGATAGTAGCGGGGACCGTCTTCTTACTTGTTATCACATCTGCACTCATTGTGGTAAAGCTTGCGATCTCCTCTCTGAAGAGAAAATCTCAGAAGATAAGGTAGACCAGGATGAAACGATACGGTGATGCATATCTGTTCAAGAAAGCCTTCTGTCGCTCCCCGGAGTGGGAAGCCCTTATTGAATTTGTGAAGCGTAGAGATGGAATGTGCTGCCAGCACCCTGACTGTGACTTCCAGAGTTTTGACGGCAAAGGCTTAACCGCCCACCATCTCGTGCCCTTTGAATGCATCGAATTAAGGATGGATCCACAGAATTTGAAGACTCTGTGCATTCCTTGCCATAAATGGACCCATTCTAAGAAGAACAAAAACCGTATATTTATACTGACTTACGAAGAATTTAAAGAATCCCAAAAATAATTTTTGACTTTTCCAGAGGTAGGCCCTAGTATGGTGTCTGTTGGATGGTTGTTCTTTGAAACAAGGATTTTCTGGACGCGGATTGAGGGTTACTTCTTTCATAGGGAAAACATACACCTTCGATATTATTCTCCAGAGATTTTTTTTTGACAATTTAATAGTAAAGGTAGGACGCGGAGACAGGGTTACTTCGGTGATAAGCACCTTGTCGATTATTCTCCTTCCTTTCAGATTTTGTGAGATGCGGTTAGAGGGTTACTTCCCATATAAGGACGCGGTCGCTGGTTCGAGTCCAGCACGATAGATCTCGGTTTATCGTTAGCTCAGTTGGTAGAGCACGTAAAATACCTTCTTTATTATTCTCTCACAATTAATTTATGAAAGGGAGTGGACATTGTGTCCACTCTCTTTTTTTTAACTCAAGGAGGTGTATTATGGGACGATTTAACACAGCGGTAGAAGTGCCGAAGACGAAGGTGAAGAACCTTGCAGGAGGCGATGCGTATTCGCAGGATCCAAAAATGGAATTGGCGTCGATTCTCCTGACTTCTTTCGCCAATAATCAGTTTTACAGAGATGCAAATGAGACCTTTGATAAGCTCTCAGGGCTCATCCCACAGCTGCAGGACAAGTCCTTTGCGGCCAAGGCAGCAGTATTTGCTCGTACCGAATATGGTATGCGCTCGATCACCCATGTCTTAGCGGCAGAATTGGCTCCTTTTGCTAAGGGGCAGACCTGGGGCAAAAAGTTCTACGATAAGATCGTTTATCGTCCAGATGATATGGGTGAGATCGTGTCTTATTATATGTCTCGCCATGGGAATGCCAAGCCATCCGGTAAAAAGGGTGGATCTCTCCCAGCAGCTATTCGTGATGGATTTTCCAGGGCTTTTGGTCGTTTCGACACCTACAGCCTTTCCAAGTACCGTGGAGAGGGCAATGAGGTCAAACTTATCGATCTCGTTCGCATGGTGCATCCAAAGCCAACGGAGAAGAACGCTGATGCGCTCCAGAAGCTCGTCAAGGGCAACCTGAAGGCTACGGAGACCTGGGAAGTAAAGCTCACCCAGGCTGGCCAGACGGCGTCCAATGAAGAGGAAAAGGCTGATCTCAAGAAGGAAGCCTGGGGATCTCTTTTGAAGGAAAAGAAGCTGGGCTACTTTGCTTTGCTCCGAAACCTTCGGAATATCCTCCAGCAGGCCCCAGAATTGATCGATTTGGCCTGTGAGCAGCTTGTGAATGAGAATGCGATCAAGAAGTCGTTGGTCCTCCCGTTCCGGTTTGTGACGGCGTATAACGAGATTCAGATGCTTCCGTCTACGACTTCCCGAAAGATCATGAAAGCCATCGGGAAGGCCATCGAGATCTCTTTAAATAACATCCCCCAGATCCCTGGGCGCACCCTGGTGGCCTTGGATATGTCGGGATCGATGCAGGGCAAGCCTGCGGAGATTGGTAGCTTATTTGCAGCAGCTTTGGTGAAGACCAATGATTGCGATATGCTCATGTTCTCGGATGATGGCACGTGGGTTCAGTTAAACACCGATGATTCCTTGATGACGCTCCAGAAGCTCACCATGCAGGAATTTATGTGCGGTGGGACCAACTTTAACCTCATTTTCAACATGGCGAGGATTGCGAAGAAGAGCTATGATCGGATAATCATCTTATCCGACATGCAGGGTTGGATGGGGGATGGTTATGGATGGCACGGAGGATCCCCGGTTAAGAGCTACAATCAGTATAAAGAGGTTACCGGGGCCGATCCTTTCATCTATTCCTTCGATCTCCAGGGCTACGGATCGATGATGTTCCCTCAGCCCAAGGTGTTTTGTCTGGCTGGCTTCTCTGATAAGGTTTTCGATCTGTTCAAACTTTTGGAGGAGGACAAACAGGCCTTGGTTTCCAAGATTGAAGCTGTCATACTGTAGCAACTCTTTGAGGTGTTTTTTGCGGACAGACTTAGGGCCGGGATAAATCTCCCGGCCCTTTGTTGTCTGCCCACACGGTGGGAAATAAAGGGGGTGTATGAAACGTCAATATTTTAACCTATATCCCTGCGGTGTCAACGGTGGGTTTTGGCTTGATGATCTCTAATTCGACCTCTCCGACTCCTTTGCCATAAAGACCAATAGCAATAGCCGCGCCTTTCGATAGATCAATGATTCTTTCTTCGTAGAAAGGCCCACGATCATTTATTCTCACGACGATCTCTTTCCCATTCTCAAGATTTGTGACTTTTACGAGAGTTCCGAACGGTAGGGTTTTGTGTGCTGCAGAGATGCCCATTGGCTTCCAGACATCGTTGTTCGCTGTTCTTGTGTTTGGGGCTTCGTGTCCGTACCAACTTGCTAGTCCAACTATTATTTCTTTCTCAGGCTTAGGTGCCTCAACAATCTTTGGTGCTTTTGCTGCGCATGACAATAAAACTAAAATTGGTATCATTAGCAATATCTTCATAATAAGCTCCTTTCGTTATTTCTCTTTTGGCAGGTGATGACGTATGCCATATTCATGGGATGCACATACCATAATTGTCGGATTCTCCCCTCTGGAAGTCACCTGGATCGTTTGAGGCCAAATATGCCAGCGTTCCTTTTCTAGCCGATTGAGGGTTTCTTCAAGATCGTGAACGTATACGTTATGGACCTTCCACTCTGTTTTCATATCCATCTTCATTTTATGCTGGTCTGCATAGGATGCTTCTATTTTTTGGGAGTTTTTTAATTTCACTTGTCCTCCTTCGGATCCAAGTCCTTGTCGTAGGTGAAGGAAGCCGCCCCTGCTTTGATACCCTCTACGATTTCTTTAGGTGCTGTGCTTTCATCCACGTTAAGGGCTTCCATGAGATCAGCGGCCCCTGTTAGGTATTCCCCTCTCTTCTTAACTATTTCGAGGACTGCCTGCTGGAAATTAGGTGCTACAATCACATTCTTTACGTCATCAAAATTCGTGTACGTTGATACCTTGGCTTTAATCTTTCCCTCTGAATGATAGAACATCATTCTGAAGTTATCTTTGATCAACTCATCGGTGATATTAAAAATTTCAGTTGTGAGTTTTAAGAGTTTTGTCGCATCATCTATTTTTCCCTTTATGTCGGCATATCTTTCCCCCAGCTCTTTTAACTGTTTTTCTAATTCTTTTTTCTTCATGCCTCCTCCTTGATTTTCCACATTGATCCATCACGAACGAACTTTTTGTGGCCGCATTCCTCGCAATAAAATATCGTATTCTGATTTGTGGTGTCTGCGAAATACCGTGTTTTGCTCCCTGGCCCTGTCTCAGGTTCGATTGCCTTTTTGCAATCGTCGCATTCGCCGTGGTAGTTGATGTGCTCGTAGTAGGTTACTTTCATTTCCCCTCCCAAAATGATTCAAGGATTTCCATCTGAATGTTTTCGATCTCAACAATGTCTGGTGAATATTGTAGGTCTGATCTCAAATAGGCTTCGTCGACAAGGTTTTCTATTCTTGTGGCTTCAGCAAACACATGATTTAAATCGTATCCCCCTTTTCTGATTTTTAACAAATCTCTCGCATTGGCTAGTGGATAGGTTATTGTTTTGCCCACCAGGATCTCCAGGCATTCATACAGGAGTCTTATGAGGTGGCAGGCATACTTTGTGTCG
>Ga0075122_10002306_pt1 | contig 12709 bp, 17 predicted proteins | sample AntAceMetag02UKB_FD_69790 | JGI IMG/M metagenome (GOLD analysis project Ga0075122, IMG submission 69790) | Saline lake microbial communities from Ace Lake, Antarctica - Antarctic Ace Lake Metagenome 02UKB | ecosystem: Environmental > Aquatic > Non-marine Saline and Alkaline > Saline | place... | reverse complement strand
CAGAAGTGTGGAACTACACTAATGGCCTTTGTTTTTGGGTATTCATGTGCTCAAAGAAGGCAGGAAAGATATAAGTTTTTTACCCGGCAGACAAATTAAAAGTTGATTCGCCTTTTTCTTACCTCTCTGTCGAGGAGACCGGCTTATTATCTTTTTTTACTTTGTTGATTTTAGCTTATTCAGCTACTGCGCTCGACCGTGCTGCTTAAAAAATTTATTTTTAGAGAACATTTTTTTTAAACTTCTAACTATATTTTAAAGTATATAAAAAATTTTGTCAACTTATATTGATTTATAATAGTTAAAATGCTAAAATTATAAAATGATAATTAAATTAAATATATGCCTACTTTAAATGTAGTTAACATAAAATGTGGAGGGTGTGAAGCTAATATTATCAGTTCCCTAGAGAAAGTTGGTTTGACTAATATAATAGTTGACGTTGCCAAGCAGGCAGTTAGTTTTACAGGTGATGAGGAAATTGCCAAAAAGAAATTAGCTGATATGGGCTATCCTGAGGCTAGTAGTCCGGAAGCCAAAAAATTTTCTAAGAAAGCTAAATCTTTTTTGTCCTGTTTAATTGGCAAGATCAAAAAATAATAAGATAGATATTAATTATTTATATTAATTTACTAATTACTTAAAACATATGGAAAGTAAAAAATCTTTTAGCGTAGATGAGGCCAAGTCAGTTGGCGAACAATTAGGGATAACCTGGGATAAATTTGATGTTGATCAGTTTAGACAGGGGATGGACGTTGAATTAGAACATGGTTTAGTTGACGGCCATACTAATGTTTCTAACGACGATTCTTTAATAACCGGGAAAATTGCTTTAGCCCATCTTAATGAATTTCCTGATTATTATGATCGGTTAGAAAAAATGGAAGAAGAAGCGGAAAAATATTGGGAAGGTAAAAGCTAATAATTATCCGCTGAGGCAGAAGCTCCTATCAAGGGATTCTGCCATAGCGAAAAAGCATAAGATTTAGTAAAAATAAAAAAGTCGCCTAGAACTAAAGTTCAATAAGGCGACTATTTTTCATAGTTATTTTTAGTAACTATATCAGGGGTAAGCGTTGATAGAAACGATAGCCCAGTCAACTCCCTTTGGCAGGGTTTCCTTGTCAGCAGTTTCCAATCTTTCCCGACTATGGAGGACTATCTTAACTGATTCCGCTTCCGGTTTTTCGATACCATCCCGAACGTTTTCTTTGGTAATTTTGGCAAAAAAATTTCCGTTGGATGGAACAGTAATAACCAAAGAACCTTTAAAATTGCCTGATCTTTGTTTTCCGAAGCTATTTTTTACTAGTTGTATTAATTCGTCGGGCGAACCAGTAAAATGAGAAAATATGGAATCCGGTGTTTGGCGGAGAAGAATGCCATGAATAGCAATTACGGGAATTTTAGTTGCATCAGATTCGGGCATGAGATACCTCCTTAGATTTTTAAAATTTTTATGGCTTTACTTTTTTTTTACTTATTACCGAATTGGGATGGAACGCCGGGTGGAAGCGAGCAAGGCCCAGTTATTTTAAATATCTTTTTTTTACCATTTGTAGGTTGCTGTCCTGCAACATTTACAAAAAATACTCTTTTCGGTTCCAACCGATCATTAGATTTACTATTATCACTCATGAAAACACCTCCTGTTTTTTTTATGAATGATTAAAAGGACAATTTAAATTTATATTTAGTATTGAATAAATGTAGCATATTTATAATATTTCGTCAAGAGATTAAAATATTCTTGACATATTATTAAGGTATGCTATTATATAGTTAATTGAATAAGAACCGCAGACAGCAAGCTTTAGAAATATATAAGACTTGTTTAGGTAATAAGCTAAAATTAGCTAATTTTTTAGTCTGTGGTTGTCCACAGATTTTTTATTTACTACGAATTACAAATACTTTACGAATATACGAATTTTTGTTGAAATATTTTGTATCTTATTTGTATATTCGTACTAATTCGTAATTCGTAGAAAAAAATATGCCAAAGACAAAACTACAAAAGCAGGAAATTTTACGTGATTTAGCTAATAAAATTAATAAAGCTAAATCAGTGGTTTTTGCTAAATTTGACGGGTTAGAGGTAAAAGATAATGAAGATTTAAGAAAAAAATTAAGACAAGCAGGTAGTGAGTATTATGTTGCTAAAAAGACTTTAATTAATTTAGCTTTTAAAGAGAATAAGGATATGCCGAAAATTGACGTTGATCAATTTGACGGCAAAATTGCGGCTGTTTTTGGGTATGAAGATGAGGTAGCTCCGGCTAAAATGATTGCTGAATTTCAAAAAGATCATGAAGAAGTAATTGATTTTGTCGGCGGTATTTTAGAAAATCGATTTATTTCGGCTGACGAAGTATCGGCTTTATCTAAATTACCTAGTCGAGATGAATTATACGCTAAAATTGTGGGTTCAATCAACGCGCCAGTTTCCGGTTTTGTTAATGCCTTGGCCGGTAATTTAAGAAATTTAGTTTACGTCTTAAAAGCGGTTGAAGAAAAAAAATCATAAATTATAAATAATAAATTAATAAACCAATATTATGTCTGATGAACAAAAACCAGCTGAGGAAAAGAAAGAAGCTCCTCAAGCTACAGAAGTAAAACAGGACGTTTCTCCGGCTGAAGAAAAAGCCGAAGTAGAAGTTCCTGCTAAATTTCAATCGCTTGTTTCTGAAATTGAAAAAATGAGCGTTTTGGATTTAGCTGAATTAGTTAAAATTTTGGAAGAGAAATTTGGCGTTTCAGCGGCGGCTCCGGCTATGATGATGGCTGGCGGTGCGGCTGGCAATGGCGAGGCGGCTGCGGTGGAAGAAAAAACTAGCTTTGATGTTGAAATTACTGAAGCTGGCGCTAATAAAATTTCCGTTATTAAAGCGATTAGAGTTATTAGTGACATGGGTCTAAAAGACGCTAAAGATTTAGTAGATGCCGCTCCTAAAGTTGTTAAAGAAGGCGTGAAGAAAGAAGAAGCAGAAGAGATGAAGAAGCAATTAGAAGATGCCGGCGCTAAAGTTACTTTGAAGTAAAAAATTAAAATAGCGAAATAAAAAAGACGGGATTAATCCCGTCTTTTTTATTTTAGACATGGAAAGAGCCGCCGTAAGGCAGCTCTTGTTATGAATAATCCAACCGACGCTATTGTTTGATTACTGAAGTTTGCCCCTCTATTTGTGAATCCTTTTATGAGCTTCGTAGTAGAGACGAACATGCTCCATACCTAATAGGCTTCTGTCCCGAATGGCTTGTCTGAGCTCGCCAACTGTTAGTGGTGATTCATCTCCTGTTATAGGATCGTTATCGGAAAGAAGTTCCATTTCTTTAAGCACTTTGTCGATCTCTTCGTTAGTGAATACACATGGGGTTGTTTTTGTGGACATCGTTCCCTCCATTTCAGTCCTTATTTTAATCTTCTTCAAAATGTGTGCCGTCTATGGCGTAGACTGAGTTAGCGTTTAAGAAATATATAATTTTATTAGTTTCATCAACGGCAAAATCCTTTAAATTATTGAAACTATCTGACTGGTATTGCATAATAAATTCACCGGCTTTATTAAATATAGCTAAGCGCTTATTAGCCGGCTCTAAGATATAAATATATTCTAAATCGGATGATACGATTAACTTAGTAGGTGAGGAAAAATCCGGTTCTATTGGTTCTAAGGAAAAATCTTGCTCTTGGCCTTTTAGATATTTTAGCACCTGGCCGTTATTTTCTAATATATAGACATGCCCGTCAATGGATATGTCAACGGCTTTAGAAAGGTCAGCCGTTTCAACTAGCCAGTTATTTCTCGTAGAAAAACCATTAGCGGTTTTAGTAAAGCGGTAAATTTCATTGTTCGAGCTATCTAATAAATAGAGCCGATTATTAAAGCTAGTGCCGGCCGCAATATTCTGGAAGCTAGTCGGTAAGGCAATTGCTGTGGAGCTTATTTCCTCAATAGCCACATTTAAAGTGATTAGAGAATCTTCGTTTAAATAATAAAGATTGTTTTTATCAACCATAGGAAAGGTTAGTTTTTTTATGGGTTGATTTAAGTCAGTAATAGCGGTTGCTAAATTATTGCCTAAATCTATAGAGTAGATTGTTTGTTGTTTACTGTCGCCAGTGTAAATTTTTTCTTCGCCTAGTATTAAAATTATATTATCGGCTTTAGCCTGGCTATTAAGGTTAGTTAGGTTAGCAATTTCGGTTGGCGATTCAATTTTAGTAACATGTCTTATCCTGGCTGACTGTTGCTCGTTTTTAGCCATAATTTTATTATAATATTCAATATTATTTTCTGAATCCCTTGGTAATTCTTCAAACATTATTTTTAACTCATCAAGTATTTTTTTCGCTCCGGCCTCGTTACTATAAAGCAAATTAGCGTCAATTTGATTTTGCTTTTGTTCAATAGTGGCTCTTAACTCATTAATGGCGACTATTACTTCCTGCCTTTTATTGCTAAAGCTAGTTATGGTTGAACTAATTATAAATAGAAGTAGGCAGGCGGTAGCAATTGTTAATAGTATTTTATTTCTTTTATTTAGAGATTTAAACCAAAACCAGGAGTTTTTTACCCTTTTCACGGTATTTACCCAGAGTTGTTTTATTGTACTAAAAAATTTTCTCTGTTGGTCCCTATTAGTCAGGAGGCGAAATATATAAGCAAGTAATTTTACTAAGTATAGGCCGATAAGTTTTAAACCAGTTAGAATTTTCTTAAATGACAGCCAGGCCTGTTTTTTCTTAAAGAACATTTTATCTTTCATTAAAAACATTTTTTCTTTGCTTGTTTGTCTATTAATTTGACCCGGACGTATTTTAGCCATAGCTTTGGCTCCGAAATTAGCCGGAACTTTGAGCCATTTTTTAAAATTTATAAGTCCATAAGGAGCAAGAACTTCTTCTGTTGTTGCTTCAGTATAGTTTAAGCCGTTAATAGAATTTTGGACTGATACATTTTGCTCTTCTCTTGCTAAAGTATTTTCCGGACTTAAAATAATTGGCTTTAGACCAGTGGTATTTTTAATTATTATGCCTAAAAAAGAAACATACGCATTAACCTTAGACAAGGTGCTTTTAATTTGTTCAGCGGCGCTAGCTGGAGGAAGTTTAGTTATTATAGCAATTAGTTGTTTATTGGATAAGTATTCTGGTAAGGTCTCATTAGTAAATAAGAAATAGCCATGTATGGGCATTTGGCCGCTTATAACATTAGAAAATATTTTATTAAGAGCGCCTTTCGCTGTTTTTGCGGATGTGGTTTGCCCTCCGCTTATGTCAGCAACTTTATATTTTGTTTCCGAATCCGGCATGTCCGACGATTTTTTTATCCTTTGTTTTTTAATCTGAGATTTATGTTTATAAATTAATAAGGCTTTATTTTTCCCTGCGCTAGAAAAATGTAGGTTGTTCTCATGAATAACGCCGATGGTTATATTAAAGTCTGTTGGGTTTATTTTTATTTTTTCTCTGTCTAAAAATTCAGCTAAGTCATTGTTAGTTTTAGCTAAAGAGGTTTCAAAAATATGTTCTACCTTTAGGCTACTAATCCGTTCGCGCAGAATTATTTTTTCATTTTGGTAATAATTATGGTTTATGTTATTAATTAAAAAATTAATTATTTTTAAGGCCTGGGTTTTATTAAAATTTATCTCAATTAAAGCAAATAAACGGCCGGCTAAGGCTTCCTTATTAGCGTCTGGCTGGGCAACAAAAATTTCGCTAATAGCGTTATTAGCGGTTTGATTTGAATTTAAAATGATAGACGCGATTCGATAATGCATAATTATATATAGATTTAGTGATTTTTATCTTCGTAATACGCTGTTTGACTAATACTGTATTATATTATACTATAAAAACATAAATTAAGAAAATAAGGAGGCTAGTTATTGAAAAGTTTTATGTTAGGTCATCTTTTTGGTTCAAATACTAGAGTAAAAATTCTAAAAATTTTTTTACTTCATCCGGAAGAAAAGTATTATATACGCCAGCTAGCCCGCAAATTAAAATTGCAGGTTAATTCAGTTAGGCGAGAATTAGAAAATTTAGATAAATTTGGTTTGCTAATTTCTAGCGTTGGGATGGAAGAGAAAGAAGCTGACGAAAAGTATGATTTAAAAGATTTATTAATTGGCAAGATTGTAAAATCTAAAAAGCCAAAATCTAATTCTAAAACTAGACAGGAGAAAAAATATTACCAGGCTGATAAAAGTTTTGTTTTATTTGAAGAGATAAAGGCTTTAATAGTTAAATCACAGGTTTTGTATGAGAAAGATTTTATTAATAAATTGCAAAAAATTGGTTCGCTCAAACTTTTTGTTTTAACCGGTATTTTTATTAGTAAGCCTGAGTCGGCGACTGATATGTTTATTGTCGGAAAATTTAACAAAGACAAATTATCGCGTTTAGTGAAAAACTTAGAAAATGAATTAGGTAAAGAAATAAATTTTACTTCAATGGACCTTAAAGAATTTAGATACCGTCGGGATATTACTGACACTTTTTTATATGAAATTTTAGAAGGAGAGAAAATTGTAGTTATAGACGAAGTCGGAATAAGTTAAGGCCCGATTCTTGTTAAGATAGAGTTTATACTGATGTTTAAAATTTAAAAAATATCCAGTTCTTTAAAATTATAAAAATTATTGAATTATTAGAATAAGCATAAATGGTTTTAGTTTATAAAAAGGAGTTAATGCCATGAAAATAGTTGAGATTATTATAGGGGTTATGCTAAAAAGATCAGAGAGATTTTATGCAGTGTTGGCGTTTTTGCCAATCATATTTTTCCCGACATTTTTTTCTTGGATAGCGTTTAAGATTGGCCTTCCAGAAGCCGTCTTTGGTATAATTTCGGGTACTTTTATTTCAATGATTGTGGTGGCGATTCTTATCCGGATTTCAAATATTTGCCCAAGAGATGAAAATTTTTATTCTTTGGCTTTTGCAATTGCTGCTTTTATCGGAAGTTTTTTTCACTCCTGGTTTATTTCTATCCACATGCTTATAACTGGCCATACTGAAATATGGAAGTTCAGTTTTTTTTCCGGAATATACACTGGATTTTTTTCAGCCAAGGTTGCTTTTCATCTTTATAAGTTTATAAAAGAAGTAAGTTCTAAATATCAAATTAAACAAGAAAAACAACAAGATAAACGAAATGTAGATAATGTAATCAGAGAATCTTGGGAACTAGCTAAAACTCATAAGGAAGAGTAATAAATTTTTATTAATTAGTTTTTTTTAGCAATTCCAGTAAAAGAGGTATTTAAATGAATTTATGGCCAATAGTTTTTTATGGAATAGGCGATGAAGATAATCAGGAAGTTATTTTTACGATTATTGATCCAGAGTTATATATTCCATTAAAAGAAGAAGTATACACTCTTATTTATACCGAGGAATATTTTATTTTGACCAGAGACTCTCTTCGTCGAATCGAAAAAGCAGGAAGCGAAATATTCTCTAATCTCGGAATCAAGATGCAGGGTACTATTGGGATATCTCGCCTTTGGGTAACTTTAAAATCTATCACTATACATGGCGATCCGGAATGTTTTAAACTTATAAGCGAGAAGATGAAAGAAGTGCTAGTGGAAATTTTTGGAAAGCTTTCGTTTAAAGAAGTTCCGCTAACCGAGATGAAAACTGCGCGTGAATTGGTGGCATAAACCCCGATAACATCAAAGCTCGCAAGTCATAAGCTTGCGGGTTTTTTATTTTTAGGTTAATCTTTTATTATGACTCTTTATATTAATACAACTGAAAAAGATTTAGTAAAAATTGCTATTAAGGACGGTAATAGGGAAGTGGCGGTTAAGGAGTTCAAAGCCCAATACTGCCAAGCTGAAAAACTCTTGCCGGCTATTAGCAAAATGTTATCTAATAAAAAGATTAAATTGGGTGATTTAGATAATATTGAGGTTGCTAACAAAGGAGGATCTTTTACGTCTTTGCGCATTGGCGTGTTAACGGCTAACGCTTTGGGGTATGCTTTAGGTATCCCGGTTGTAGCTAGTGGAGAAAAAATCGTTAAAGCCGGTAAATTTAGCATTATTAAGCCAATTTATGATAAGAAACCTAACATTACTAAGAAGAAGGCATAATTAGCTAGAAAATTGTGTATAAGCTGTTGAAAAGTTAATATTTTATCAAAGTCCCTATTTTAGGCTTTATAGCCACTTGTTAACAGGGGGCTTTTTTTGTTTATTTTTTACCTTATATTAGATTATAATTGCGTGGTATATTATCATTGACATGAGGCTAAAAGTGGTGTATAATTAAAGTACAAAGGTGAAAAGTGGGGAATAGAGGTGATACAGTAAAATAACTTTTTAATAAATATTCGTTTTGCATTTAAAGCAAAGCGCAAAAATAAAAATATTAGTTAGCCAAGAAAATTAGCGCTAACAAAAAAGCATGGGGAAGGCTTCCCTGGAGCCGTTATCTTCTTTAGAAGATAAAAATTCAGGTTTTATTATTAAGACAAAGAAGGGGTCTTGTTAATCCCGAGTAATCAGGATAACCAGACTTCTCTTGAGCCGTAATAATTTAAGATTAAATCTATATTCTTATTTTTTTATGTTTATTGGTGAATATCAGCACAACTTAGATAATAAGGGTCGGTTAGCTATACCAGCGAAATTCCGCACTCTGTTAAAGGAAGGAGCAGTTGTAACCAGAGGATTGGATAACTGTCTCTTTTTGTATCCTAAAAAAGAATGGGAAGAGCTAGCTAAAAAATTAGCTAATCTGCCAATTTCTCAAGCCAAGGCTAGGGCTTTTTCTAGACTTATGTTAGCTGGGGCTATGGATGTTGAATTTGATAATCAAGGCCGCATTACCTTGCCGGAATATTTACGGAAATTTGCTCGCCTTAAAAAAAAGATAGTTATTGCCGGCCTTTACGACCGTTTAGAAATTTGGGAAGAAACAACCTGGAATAGATATAGGGGCGGAATAGAGAAGAAAGGCAATGATATTGCCGAAGCTTTGGGGGAACTTGGAGTTTAGTAAAATAATATAAAAATAAAATAATATAAAAATAAAAATGATAAAAAAAGTTCAATGTCAAAATTTATCAAGTAAAGAATCTGTCAGAGTTAAGGTAATTAGGGCGCCGTTGGTTGATAGCCAGCAATTGCGCAAGTTTATCTTAGCCCGCACTAAGGCTGTAGTTTTATAAACCACGCCTTTTTTAGTATATTAGTTTATGGTTTATAAACATGTTCCAGTAATGCTTAAGGAGATAATAGAGAATCTTAATCCTAAAGCCGGCGAGAATTTTATTGATTGCACTTTAGGTGGCGGCGGATATAGTTTTGCGATTGCTAAGCTTATCGGCCAGCAGGGGAAGATCTTAGCCATTGACCTAGACGAATTAGCTATTAATAATGCCAAACAACAAATTATTAAAAATAAGCTAGCTAATATAACTTTAGTCCATGACAACTTCAAAAATCTCATTAAAATTTTTAAAAAATATTTTAAAAACGAACGTCAAGTTAATGGGGTTGACGGCATTGTATTTGATCTGGGGTTATCATCAGCTCAACTCCAAGACCAGAGCCGGGGATTTTCTTTCCGGGTGAATGCACCGTTAAGGATGAATTTTAATAGTGAGACTAGTAGTGGTTTAACAGCCGCAGAAATAATTAATACCTGGTCGCAACTTGAACTAGAAAAAATTATTAAGGAGTATGGTGAAGAAAGATTTGCTAGAAGTATAAGCCGTAAAATAGTTGAATCAAGAAAAAATAAAAAAATTATTACTACTGATGAATTAGTTAATATTATAAAGTCCTCTGTACCTAAAAAATATTTATACGCTAAAATTCATCCCGCCACCCGTACTTTTCAGGCATTACGCATCGCGGTCAATGATGAACTAAATAGCTTAAAAGAAGTTTTACCGCAGGCGTTAGAGCTTTTAAAACCGGGTGGTCACCTTGTTGTAATTTCTTTTCATAGCTTAGAAGATAGAATTGTAAAACATTTTTTTAAAAACGAAGCTAAAGACTGCATCTGTCCGCCATCTATCCCTCTTTGCCAATGCAACCATATAGCGCAATTAAAAATAATAACTAAAAAACCAATTCTACCCAGCCAGGAGGAAATATCTAAGAATCCTCGATCCAGAAGCGCAAAACTAAGGGTAGCAATCAAAAAATAAATAAATGACAAAAACAAAAATAGAAACAGTTTCCGAGAGAAAAAATAAAAAATCTTTCTTAAATTTAAAAAACTTTAATAGATTTTTATTTACTTTAATAATAATTGGTGGTCTTTATTACTTAGTAAGTATTAACGATTTAGTAGTTAAAGGTTTTTCGCTTCAAGGATTAAAACAGGAGATTCAAATTTTAAATGCAGCTAATAAAGAGATTGATTTAAAAATTATGTCCTTAGGGTCATATAATGAATTAAGCCAGCGAGCGATTGATAATTTAAATATGGTAGCCGTAGGCGATATGGATTATGTGACCGCGATCAACGGCGTAGTGGTGAAGAAGTAATACTTAGGAAAATTTGTTTATAAATTTATATGGTTTCTTGGTTTAAACGACAAAAAAAAACCGCTCTTGGGCGGCCAAATACTCATTATAATAATAATCGCATCAATTTAGTAATCGCGATTGTTTTTTTATTAGGAGCATCTACACTTTATCGGCTCTATGATTTACAAATAAATAAGCATGATTTATATTCAGCCATGGCCTCAAACCAGCATCAGATATCAAGTGAACTAAGTCCGAGTAGGGGGAATATTTTTTTTAAGTCTAAAGATAATAATTTATATCCTTTAGCTGCTAATAAAGAATTTGCCTTGCTTTATACCGTACCGGTAGACGTTAGGCAGGCGCCTGACTTGGCTGAAAAATTATATATGGTTTTTGACAAAGTAAAAGTAGCTGAAGAAGTTGATGAATTATTAGATGATGCCAAAAAAATTCGTTTACAAAAAGAACTGGACTATATAGCTAGTTTAGCCTTAAGTGCGGAAGATAAGGCCGTTAAGGAAACTGAAGCCAGACGTAATTTAGAAGTTTTAAATAAAGAGGAGAGAGAAATAGAAATCATAAAGCGAGAAGCAGAAATTGAATTAAGGCATGAAAAAATAATTGCCGGCTATTTAAAAATTTTAACTAAGCGCAATGACCCGTATGAGCCCTTAAAGAAGAAAGTGCCGGAAGAGACTTTATTAGAATTATATGCTGAATTTTTAAGCGATGACCGGGTTAGGGTAGCGGCAACGGACTTAAAATTAAAAGACGGTCAAGTTTTTAAAAAAGAAGGCAGAAGCGAACTGTCTTTGGTAAATATTGTCGGCATAGGCTTTACTATGGAATTCCACCGTGTTTATCCGGAAGGAAATATCGGCGCTCATGCTCTCGGGTTTACTAATTTAATTGATGAAAAATTACGAGGGCAATACGGTTTAGAAGGGTTTTTTGATGAAGAGCTTTTCGGACAATATGGCTCAGTTAAAACCGAACGGGGAGCTAGCAAAAATATTATGATTCTTAATGACCGGGAATATATTCAAGCCATTGACGGAGATGATTTTTATTTAACAATTGACCGGTCAGTCCAGTTTACAGTTTGCCAAAAGTTAAACGAAACCGCCCTGCGCCATGGAGCCGACGGCGGAAGCGTTATTATTATGAATCCTGCCACCGGAGCAATACTCGCTATGTGCTCTTGGCCTGATTTTGACCCGAATAATTATCAAGAAGTTGAAGATATTAAAGTTTATAATAATCCGGTTGTTTTTTCCCAATATGAACCAGGTTCGGTTTTTAAAACTATCACCATGGCCGCGGCTTTGGATTTAGAAAAAATAACTCCGGAAACTACCTATAATGACGAGGGGAAAGTTATGGTGGCGGGTTGGCCTAAGCCGATTAAAAATTCAGATTATGATCAGAAGGGCGGGCATGGCGAGGTAAATATGAATACGGTGCTGGAAGAATCATTAAACACCGGAGCAATTTTTGCCATGGAGCAAGTAGGTAAAAATAGTTTTGCTGATTATGTTAAAAATTTTGGATTTGGCGAAATAAGCGGAATTGAGCTATCGGCGGAAAACGCCGGTGATATTAGCAATCTTTCTGGTAAACGGATTACTGAAGTGAATGCGGCTGTTGCTTCTTTCGGCCAAGGTATTACGGTTACGCCTTTACAGATGCTTAATTCTTATGCGGCTGTTGCTAATGGCGGAATATTAATGAAACCGTATATGGTAGAAAAAGTCGTTCATGATAATGGAGCAGAAGAAATAATTCAGCCCCGCCAGATACGGCAGGTAATTTCCGAACGGACGGCTACGCTTTTATCCGGCATGCTGGTTAATGTAGTGGAAAGCGGGCATGCTAAGTTAGCCGCTGTGGACGGTTATTATGTGGCCGGCAAGACCGGAACCGCTCAGGTGGCCTCTAGCGCTAAACAAGGCTATAGCGATCGGACAATCCATACCTTTATCGGCTTTGCCCCGGTAGAAGAACCAAAATTTGTTATGTTAGTTAAGTTAGATGATCCTAAGGGTATTGATTTTGCTGCTTCATCAGCCGCGCCGTTGTTTGGCGAAATTGCTGAATTTTTGCTAAACTATTATCAGGTACCTCAGGAGAGGAAGTAAAAGTGGTATTTTTAAGGTTTTTGGGATTATTAGGATAAAAATTACAAATTCTAAATTAA
>Ga0075122_10002304_pt1 | contig 12713 bp, 14 predicted proteins | sample AntAceMetag02UKB_FD_69790 | JGI IMG/M metagenome (GOLD analysis project Ga0075122, IMG submission 69790) | Saline lake microbial communities from Ace Lake, Antarctica - Antarctic Ace Lake Metagenome 02UKB | ecosystem: Environmental > Aquatic > Non-marine Saline and Alkaline > Saline | place... | reverse complement strand
AGAAAGTGAGAGAACTCCTAAGTTTTTAAAAAATAAATCATTAAAATTCAAGAAAAAAGTATTTAATTCATTACTTATGGCTTCTGTTTTGGGTACTGCTGGAGTCTATTACTTTAATGGTGTTCCTCTTTCCTACGGGGATGATTCTTCTAAGTTGGAAGATGTAGGAGATAGTTTTGAGTTAAATATTCGTGAAAATTTATTTTCTTGTGAAGATGTTGGAATAGGTATGGATCTAGAAAGGATGTTGAATGATTTTAATCGTTAAATTATTTAATTTTTGATTATTAATTTTATTCTAGAGAATTAAGCCTGTTCTGTATTTCTTTTAGTTGTTCTTCTAAACTTGTATCGTAGTTAATCATTTCTTTTTCTTCTTTTTTATTTTCTTCTTCTTCGTCTTTTTTTAGTATTTTTGGAAGTATTATTTTTGGAAGAAATTTTTCAATTTTTTTTATGTTTTGTTTTGATTCTTTTAATGTTTTTTGTAATTTTTCTTTTGTTGTAAATTCTTGTTGCCTTAATTCGTTAAAATTTCTTATTGTTTTTGCTATTCTTATAGAAATTATTTGAGTTAATAGGAGATTTCTTTTTAATTCGATAGCTTCGACATTTGATAATTTTATATAGATAGGGTTTTTATCTTTCATTCTAATTTAGAAAAAAGTTTTAAGTTAATTTTTTCAATTTGTTTTTTTATTTCTTCTGCTTCGTTTTCCCAGAAGTCTAATTCTTTGGTTTCTTCTTCTTTTATTTTTTTAATATCTGTTAGCATTTTTTCTAGTTCGTCTATTTTTTCTTTTGTTTTTTGAAATATTTTTATGCTTTCTTCAAATTTGTCTATTCTAATAAATACGGGTTCATCGCTGATTGTTGTTTTGTCTTTTTCAACTATGCTTAATGGTGCTCCTGTTCGCATTAATATATTATTTATTCCTGATTCGTCTTCCTCTATTTCTTGCGTTCTTCTTGTTTTTAATATTGGTAGCGTCGACATATTATCTGCCGACGCCATTTTATCATCTCTTTCCCCAGTTATAGCTTCTTTTATAGTATTTTGTGAAAGTTCTTCTCCAATTTGATTTGTTGGAAAAGACGGTAGTTGATTAAATTCAGAAGGTGTAAAATTATTTTGTTCAGGTGTAGCGTTTTGTATTTGCATTGGATTTGTTTGTCCTTGTGTATTGTTTTCTGTTTGCATAGGAGGGATTGGAGGCAACCTTGGTAATTCCGCTAACTTAGGAACTTCACTATCACTTTTTTTTGAAAATAACCCCATCTTTATTTATATATCCTTTAATATGTTTAGCATTATATACTTTAAAAAGGTTGTTATTTTTTTGATTTATCGAGGTGATTTTTTTTATTGTTGTGGTTTTTATTCAGAATTAAAATTTTAATAATTAAAATTTTAATTAATTTTTCCCAAAAGTTTTAATAGTAAAAGTTTGTATGTTTTTTTATGGAAATCGATTATAAAAAATTAAAAATGAAGTCTGGTTTGGAAATTCATCAGCAGTTGGATAGTCATAAGCTTTTTTGCAATTGTCCGAGTGTTTTAAGAAATGATGATCCGGAATTTGAAATTAGCAGAAGGCTTCATGCAGTTGCTGGAGAGTCTGGAAAGATTGACTCTGCGGTTGCCCACGAAGCTAAGCAGAATAAAGAGTTTATTTATCAGGCGTATGATACTACTTGTTTAGTCGAATTGGACGAGGAGCCACCACACGGAATTAATATGGATGCTTTAAAAATTGCTCTTCAAATATCTTTTCTTTTAAATTGTAAAATTATTCCGATAGCGCAGGTTATGAGAAAGACGGTTCTTGATGGTTCTAATACAGGTGGTTTTCAGAGAACTGTTATGATTGCAAGGGGTGGATTTATTGAAACAACTTTTGGGAAAGTTAATATTAGTAATGTTTTTTTAGAAGAAGATTCGGCTAGGCCTGTTTCTCGTAGTTCTAAAAAGGTTGTTTATCGTCTTGATAGGTTAGGAGTTCCTTTGGTTGAAATTGTTACTGGGCCAGATATAAAATCTCCAGAACAAGCGAAAGAAGTGGCGCTTTCTATTGGAAATATTCTTCGTAGTTGCAAAGTTCGACGAGGGATTGGTACTATTCGTCAGGATTTAAATATTTCAATCGAGGGAAGTAATAGAGTTGAGATTAAGGGATTTCAGGATCCAAAGAGTATGGTGGAAGTTGTTGATAATGAAATTATTCGTCAGAAAAATATTATAGATGGTGGGGAAATTAATAAGAGTGAAGTTAGGAATTGTTTGCCGGATGGAACTACTGAATTTCTTCGTCCGATGCCCGGGAGTTCTCGAATGTATCCGGAGACGGATGTTCCGTTGTTGAAAATTTCAAGAGATTTAATTAATGAAGTAAAGAAAAATTTACCGAGGTTGAAATCAGAAATTGAAAAAGATTTGAAAAAAGAAGGGTTGTCTGAAGAAATGATTAAAATTTTATTTAAGAGAAATAAGTTGGAAGAATATAAAGAGCTTTATGGAGTTTTATCTAAGCCGATGGTTTTGGCAAAAATAATGTTTATATTTCCAAAAGAGGTTGCTAAGAAATTTGATAAAAGTTTAATCGAGGTTTCTAAGGTTTTGGATATGGATGTTATGCGTTTGGCTGTTGAGAATTTAGTTAATGAAAAGATAACTGAGTCTTATGTTAAGCATTTTTTTGAGAAGGTTGTTAATGGTGAAAATCCAGAAGATGCCATAAAGTTTGAGAAGAAAGATGAAGGGGAAGTTGAAGAAAAGGTAATGAAAATAATTAAGGGTAAGCCGGGACTTAATGCTAATGCTTACATGGGGCTTGTTATGAAGGAATTTCGGGGGCAGATAGATGGGAAAGAAGCAATGGAATTAATTAATAAATTTTTGAAAAAGTAGCTTAATTTAGAATAGAAATAGTTATAAAGTTTAATTGGGATTTTTTTGTATGGAAAATAAAATAGATTTGGTTGAATTTCAAAAGAATAGATGCAGTGTTAATGATATTTTTGATAAGAAAGAAGGAGAATCTGTAGAAATTGCTGGATGGGTGTATGATACTCGTGCGCTTGGAAAAATTAAGTTTTTAGTTCTTAGAGATTTAACTGGTAGTGTTCAGGTTACTGCATTTGAGAAGGCCGTGAGTCCTGAGATTTTTTCAAGTTTAGATAAATTTTCTCGTGAAAGTGTTCTTTATATTAGAGGAAAAATTAAAGATTCAAAACAGGCCCCAGGAGAGAAGGAAATTATACCAGAAGAAATAATTGAGATTGCTGGTTCTAAAGAGGTTCCAATTGATGTTAGTGATTTTTCCAAAACAGAGTTGCCTAAAAGACTTGATTATAGATTTTTAGATTTACATAGAAAGAAAATTCAAGCTATTTTTAAGATTGAGTCAACTATTATGCAAGCGTTTAGAGAATTTATGGTGAATGATGTTGATGCCATGGAGGCAGCTTTTCCGTCGATAATTGGTTCTAGCTCGGAAGGTGGAACTGAATTATTTAAGGCAAAATATTTTGATAAAGAGGTTTATTTATCTCAGAGTTGTCAGTTGTATAAACAGATGGTAGCTTGTTCAATGGAAAAAGTTTTTAGTATTTTTACTGTTTGGAGAGCCGAGAAACATAATACTGTTAGACATTTGAACGAGGCAAGGCAGCTTGATTTTGAAATGGCGTTTGCTGATGAATTTGTAGTAATGGATATAATGGCGAAAGCTTTGGAATATATTATTAAAAAAGTTATGGAAGTTAATTTTAAAGAATTAAAAGTTCTTGAAGTTGAATTAAAAATTCCTGAATCTAAATATATTACTTTTGCAGAGGTTAAGGAGCTTATGGTTACTGAAAATATACATATGGGAGAAGATGATTTATCTACTGATGCTGAAAGGAAATTAGGGGAGCTTTATCCTGATACTATTGTTTTTGTTCATGATTGGCCTATTTGCGGTAAGCCTTTTTATATTATGCCGAAAGGTGATGGATTAAGTAGAGGTTTTGATGCGATCTATAAGGGTATGGAAATAACTTCGGGGGGTCAACGTGTTCATATTCCTGAGATTTTAGAGAAACAATTGGAAGAGAGAGATTTGGATTTGAAAGATTTTGAGGGTTATATTGATAGTTTTAGATTTGGTGCACCTCCTCATGCTGGTTGGGGAATAGGGCTCGAAAGAATAACTATGCTTCTTTTGAATTTAAAAAATATTCGTGAAGTTGTTTTATTTCCTAGAGATAGAGACAGGACTACTCCGTAGATTTCAAAATGAAGGAAGTTATAATTTCTAATATTGAAAAATTTAAAGAATTAAAGAAAAGTTTTATTGAGGGTGGATTTGATAATTTACATATTCTATCTGATTTTGATAGGACTGTTACTTGTGGTCTCGATGATTCTGGTAAAAAAACTGCTACGGTTATTTCAAAATTAAGGGTTAATTCAGATTATTTGGGGCAGGAATATTTTGATGAGGCGCATAAATTGTTTGATATATATCATCCAATTGAGGTAGATTTAAAAATTTCTTTGGAAGAGAAAAAGATTAAGATGTATGAATGGTGGAGTAGGCATTTTGAATTAATTGCTAAGTTTGGATTGGATATAGTTTTGATTGATAGGGTTATAGAGGAAAATCCTTTGAAATTTAGGGAAGGTGTTTTGGAGTTTATTTCGCTACTTTATAAAAATGAGGTTCCAGTAGTTTTTATTTCTGCAGGCCCTGGAGATATGATTGAAAAATATTTGGGAAAAAATGGTTTAGATTTTTCCAATGTTTATGTTGTTGGAAATAGATATTCTTTTGATGAAGTGGGTAAAGTTGTGGCTATTAAGGAGCCGATTATTCATACATATAATAAAACAGAAGTTGTTTTGAAAAATACTAATATTTATGATAAAATAAAGTCAAGAAAAAATGTTTTACTTTTAGGGGATCAGGTTGGAGACGCGGGTATGATTGAAGGTTTTGTTTATGATAATTTATTGAAGATTGGATTCTTGAATGAAAAAGTTGAGGAAAATTTGGAAGAATATAAGAATAATTTTGATGTGGTGTTAACTGGAGATTGTGATTTTAGTTTTGTTAATGAATTAGTAAAAGATATTAGTTCTTAGTTTGTCGTCGTTAAGTTTAAGATATATTAATTAGTACGATAATATTTATAAGCTAGTGTTTGTTTTTTTGTTTATGTTTGATAAGAAGGGGTTTGATTGTGATAGGTACCTTGAAGTTCAGTCAGGGGAAATTTTAAACAGGGTTAACGGATTTGATAAATTATATTTAGAGTTTGGTGGAAAAATTTGTGATGATTTTCATGCTATGCGTGTTCTTCCTGGGTATAAGCCGAATACTAAGATAAAGATGTTGCAGATGATAAAGGATAGTTCTGAGATTGTTTTTTGTATTTCGGCTAAAGATATTGAAAATAGAAGAATACGTGGAGATTTTAATTTGACTTATGAAGATATGGTTTTGAAAAGTATTAAGGATTTACGTGTTTTTGGATTGGATGTTTCTTCGGTTATTATTAATAGATTTTCGGGAGAGAAGAAGGCTTTGAAATTTCAGGAGTTTTTGAGAAATATGGGTGTTAGAAGTTATTTGCAAAAAGAAATTGAGGGATATCCTGCGAATATTGAAAAAATTGTTAGCGAAGATGGTTATGGTCAAAATCCTTATGTTGAAACATCTAAGCCAATTGTTGTCGTTACTGGTGTTGCTCCTGGGAGTGGCAAGATGTCGTTTTGTCTTTCTCAGATGTATCATGATTCTAAAAAGGAAATTAAATCTGGATTTGCAAAGTTTGAGACTTTTCCAATTTGGAATTTACCAATGGAGCATCCAGTGAATATTGCATATGAGGCGGCGACGGCAGATATTGGAGATGTAAATATGGTTGATCCGTATCACTTGAGTGCTTATGGTATTTCTTCAATAAATTATAATAGAGATGTTGAAAATTTTCCAATTTTACAAAGTATTTTAAAAAAAATAGGTTGTCAGAGTTATAAGTCTCCTACGGATATGGGGGTTAGTCGTGCTAAAGATGGAATTTTTGATGATGATGTTGTTTCTATGGCGTCAAAGCAGGAAGTTATAAGGAGATATTTTAGATATAAAAGAGAAAAGCTTTTTGGCATAGTTGATAAAGATGCAATTGATAGAATTGAAAAATTAATGCAGAAAATGAATTTGATTGATACTGATAGGCGAGTTGTTGGAGCTTCAAGAATGATTAGGGATGAGTGTAGTTTGTCTAGGGGGAATGGAGATATTTTTTGTTGTGCTTCTGCAATTGAATTAGGAGATGGGAAAATAATTACAGGTAAGAATTCTGATATTTTACATTCGGAGTCTGCTGTAATTTTGAATGCAATTAAGGAGTTAGCCAAAATACCAGATGATATACATTTGATACCTGAAAGTTTAGTTCGTGGAATAATCGAGATGAAAAAGAATTTTGGTGGTAGTGATTTTGGTTTGGATGTAAGTGAACTTTTGGTTGTTCTGGCGATTTCTGCTGGAATTAATCCTAGTGCAGAAAAAGCTCTTTCTCAAATTTCGTTATTAAAAAATTCTGAGATGCATGTTACGCATATTTCTACAAAAGGTGATGATGAGGGTATTAGAAAATTGGGAATAAATTTAACAATGGATGCCGATGTTACGGAAATATAATTTAAAATATTTTTTTTTAGTTTTTCACTAATTTTAAAAACAAGCTATTCTTTTATTTGTTATGAAGATTTTGGTGATTGGCGATTTGCATGGAGAGAAACCGGTTGTAAGAACGAGAGGTTTTGACTGTATTGTTTGCGTGGGGGACATATGTGGTGATAAAAAAATTTCTAAATTGTATAAGGAGTGGTTTAAATATAAAAAGAAAAACCCAGAGGATTCTTTAGATGTTGATGAATTTTTTCTTTCTATTGGATATGGAGAAAAGAAGATTAAAAAGTTGGAGGCTGAATCGTTAAGAACTGGTAAGAAAATTTTAAAATATCTTTCATCATTTGGTCGTCCTATTTTTTTGGTTCCGGGTAATTGGGATCAAAGTTATGGAGAAAGTAGGATTAAAGATATGACTAAAAGTGAGTATAATTATTTTAAGGTTTGGCTTGATAGATTTAATGGAAATGAAATAAATCCTAAGTTAATTAAGGGATTAAGAAATATATTCGATTGTCAATTTGAGATGCATAATTTTATGGGAGTTAATTTTATAGGTTATGGACTTAGCTGTGCAAATGAGAATCCTGTGACGTCGTTGGATAAAGAATCTTTTAGTAAGAAGGAATTTGATTTATTAAAAAATTCTTATAACAAGATTGTAGATAGATTAATTAATTCTTATGGAGATAAAAATAATAAGTTGCCTTGTGTGTTTATTTCTCATAACGTTCCTTATAATATAAAGTTGGATGTAATTAAAGAAAAAAATTCTTTTGCTTATGGAAAGCATTTGGGCTCAAGTGTTTCGCGTGTTTTTTGTTTAAGACGTAAACCAGATCTTTGTCTTGCTGGGCATATTCATGAAGGTAAAGGTAAGTGTGTGTTGGGAAAAACGCTTGTTGTTAATCCGGGATATGGTAAAGAAGCTAAGGTGTTAATTGATTTTGATGAAGTTTCTGGAAAAGTCAGGGGTGTTAATTTTTTATGAAAAAGAAAACAAATGGTGCAATAAAGAGAGGTTTTGGATTTGGTTTAACTTCGGGGGTTATTACTACGCTTGGTTTAATTATAGGACTTTATGCTAGTACTCATTCTAAAATGTTGGTTATCGGGGGTATTTTAATGATAGCGGTTGCAGATTCAATGTCTGATGCTTTAGGTATGCATATATCTGAAGAGTTTCAGGGTGGAAGTTCGGTTAAGGAAGTTTGGGTGGCTACTGCTTCTACTTTTTTGTTTAAATTTATTTTTGCATTATCTTTTGTTTTGTGGTTTTTAATTTTTAATTTGAGTACCGCGATAATAGTTAGTATTATTTGGGGGATTTTTATTATAGTTTTTTTTAGTTACTATTTGGCTAGATTGCAAAAAGTTTCGGTTTTTAGAGTAATTATGGAGCACATGACAATAATGATGGCAGTTATTATTATAACATATTTTGTTGGTAATTTTATTAGTAGGGTTTTTGTATAATTTCTAAAAGGTAAGCTTTAAAAAGTGAATTTCGTTTTGTTTTTTATGAAAGGATTATATCATTATATCAGAGAAGCTTGGAAGAAGCCAGATAAGGAAACTCTGAAAGAGCGAATGATTGGATGGAGACATAGCGAAGTTTTTACTAGAGTTGCTCAACCTCTTAGACTTGACCGTGCTCATTCTCTTGGTTATAAAGCTAAAAAAGGTTTTGTTATGATTAGAATTAGGATTAAACGTGGTGGTCACAAGAAGTCTAGACCCAATAAGGGTAGAAGAAGTAAGAGGCTTACAATTAGAAAGACTTTGAAGATGAGTTATAAGTGGATTGCTGAATCTCGTGTTGCTAAAAAATATCCGAATCTTGAAGTTTTAAATTCTTATATGATAGGAAAAGATGGTATGAATTATTTCTTTGAAGTAATTTGTGTTGATCCATCAAAGCCTGAGATTAAAACAGATAAACAAGTTGGATTTACAGCGAAGAAAGGAAATTCTAAGAGACCTTTAAGGGGACTTACTAGTGCTGCAAAGAAATCTCGTGGACTTAGAGATAAGAGTCCGACTTCAAAGGTTAGACCGTCTGTACGAGCTGGTAAGCGTCGAGGAAAGTAATTTTTTTGTCTTTTTGATTTATACTTGTTAAAAAAATTTTTTACGTACCGATGTACGCTGCAAAATTTTTTAACTTCGTCCAAATGCAAAAATCCAAGAAAAATTGTTTGATTTGCAAAATTAATTATACATAAACTTATAAGATAATTTGTTGGTGCATGATTATGGATTCGAGGAAAACTGAAGATAATTGTGGAGAGTGTTCACCTCCGGTAATGAAACCTACAGAAGATTCTAATTTGAGTTGGATTAGAAATCCTTTTGTTAAATTTTGGGTGAGTAAAAATAATTTAAAAGTTGAAAATTCTTGTACGCAGTACGGTATGATTGCACAATATGGTGGAGATCATTCTAATTCTGAATATTTTTTTGATTCTAAGCGTAGAGAGTCGGAGTTGGAAAGGTTGGGAAAAAATTTGGGTGTTAGTTTTGATTTGAAATTTCTTGAAGTTGGGACTGAAGATGGTGCTGGCAGTTTAATAGATGTTTATGAGAAATTGGAAGCTTATTGCGAGAAAACTTCTGAAATATGTCCTCGGAAACTTTTTATTTATATTCCTGGAATAACTATACCTGATAGGAGCTTGTTGTATGTAGAATTCATAAAACCTTCAGGTGGGGATAGTTTGACTTGTTGTGATTCATGGTCTGCTATTCCTTTAGATAAATCTCTTGTTAGGTTTTTGTAAGTTTTTATTTTTTAAAATTTCAAACCCAAACCTTATAAATTGGATTTTTCTTGATTAATTAATGGCATTTAAGAAACCTAAGCAGAAATATATTATAGAAGGAGAAAATGTACCCACGAGAGTTCAAAGAGTTAAATTACCGCGTGGGCGAGAGGTTATTGGAATACTTGATCAGAGACTTGGTGGTAATAAAATGATGATTGCTTGTATTGATGGTAAAAATCGTAATTGTAGGGTTCCTGGTAGGCTTAAACGTGGCTTATGGCTTCGTCCTGGAGATGTTGTGATTATCGAGCCTTGGGAATTGGATAATACAAAAGGAGATGTTCTTTTTAAATATAGGCCGAATCAAATTGATTGGTTGAGAAAAAATGGATATCTGGAAACAGAAAGTAATGAATTTTAGTTTTTTTGTATTTTTGTGCTGAGGGTCACCTTTCTGGTATCTTCCTGCTTTGAAAAGCTAGGGGTAAACCTTATAATCTGTAAGAAATTTATGTTTTTATGAAAGTTGTACTATGTGATAAGATTGCAAGAATTATAAAAGCGAGAGCCAAGTTAGAGAGAATTCTGAATGTTAAAATAACAAATCGGGGCACTGAGGTTAATATTGTTGGAAAGCCTGAAGATGAATATATTGCTGAGAAAGTTATTGAGGCTATGAATTTTGGTTTTAGTTTTACTCATGCTATTGAGATTTCTGAACAGGATTTTTTGTATGAAGTTATGAATATTAAAGATTATACAACAAGGCGAGACTTGGTTAGAATTCGTGGTAGAATTATTGGTACTGACGGGAAAACGTTAAAAACTTTGTCGGATTTGACCGATTGTCATATGGAGATGAGGGATAATGAAGTTGCTTTGATTGGTCCTCCTGAGACAATAGAGAATGCTCGTGAGGGAGTTATTTCCATTATTAAAGGTTCTAAACAATCAAATGTGTATTCTCATATAGAGAGAATGAAACCATCTCCGTTGGTGGATTTAGGATTAAAAGAGGTTAAGAAAAAAGAATAATTTTGAAGTTATTGTTTTCAGTGTAGTTAATTTTATAAACTAATTTGTATGAAAACTATTATGTCTCCTTAGCTCAGTTGGTAGAGCGAACGGCTGTTAAATTTAAGTTCGCTTAAACTTGCTTAGAAATCTTCGGATTTTGCAGTAACCGTTAGGTCGGAGGTCCGAGTCCTCCAGGAGACGCTTGTTTTAAATGAGTTAATAATTTTTTAAATTATAATATTTTTTAGATTAATATAGTTCTATTTTTATAAAATTGTTTTTGGTAAAAATATATGAAAATTATTCTTTTTTCTTCGCTGCTTTTTGTTTTTCTAGTGCGGCTTTTGTTGCTGTTCTATGAATTTCACTAAGTCTTTTCTTTTTTTCTTTTTCTAAATCAGATGTTTTAAGTTTCGCTGTTCCTCTACATAAGATCATTCCTCGTTGTCTAGTCTTGAATCTGTTTGTTTTCATAAAAAATTATAGAAATATGCCCTTATATAGCTTTTGTATTTTAATTTCCAAAGCTTTTTTAATTGTTATTTTACAATGTATATTATGGGAAAGAAGTTAGCTGTAAAGAAAAAGTCCACTAGCTTCGCTAGTACTCCCACGAGCGTTGATGCTCTTTCAGAGAATCTGAAGAGTGGGAGCAAAGTTTTAGTTGCAATGAGTGGAGGTGTGGATAGTTCGGTTGCTGCTCTTTTAATGAAGAATGCAGGTTATGAGGTTGTTGGAGTTTTTATGAAAAATTATTCAGATACGAAAAATGATATTGGTGTTTGTAATTGGAGAGATGAAAAAAGACATGCTTTGAGGATTGCAATGAAGCTTAACATTCCGTTTAAGGTTATTGATCATGAAAAAGAGTATCGTGGTATTGTTGTTGAGGATTTGTATAAAAAATATAAGAAGGGAATAACTCCGAATCCGGATGTTTTGTGTAATCAGAAAATTAAATTTCCGTATTTGTGGGAAGAGGCCAAAAGGCAGGGTTGTGAGTATTTGGTCACTGGGCATTATGCTAGAATAAAGAAGGTTTTACGCCCTCGGGCATTACCTACCGCTGATGCGGTTAGGGTCATGCTTAGAGCAAAATGTGAGGCGAAAGATCAGTCGTATTTCTTGGTTAAACTTACGCAGAAAGATTTGAGTCATACTATGTTTCCTATTGGTGAGTTGAGTAAAGAAGAGGTTCGTGATATTGCTAAGAAAAATGGTTTTTTGAATTTTGATAAGAAAGGAACTGTTGGAATTTGTTTTATTGGCAAAATTAATATGAAAGAGTTTTTGAAGAAAAAAATTAAACCGAAAAAGGGAAAGATTGTTGATCCCGACGGTAATATTATTGGAGAGCATGATGGGGTTTATTTTTATACAATTGGTCAGAGACTTGGTCCGAGGTATGGATTTGAATTGCTTCGTAAAAATATTGAGACTAATAGGATGCAAAGAATGTATGTTGCGAAAAAGGATGTTAAGAAAAATATTATAGTTGCTGCGCCCGAAGGGCATAATATTCTTTTAAGAAAAAATATGAAAGTTAAGGAGATGCATTTTATAACTGAAAATAAAAAAGAGATGAAAGAAAAACTTGAAAAGCGAGGATTTAGGGTTTTGGTTCGTATTCGTCAGGTCGGAGAACTTATGGATGGAGTTTTGAGATATGGTAAGAAAGATGGTTTTAGTGTCGAGTTGAAAAAGGAAATAACTGGAGTTAGTGATGGACAAGCGATTGTTTTATATTTAGGGGAAGAGGTTTTGGGCGGGGGAAGTATAGCGTCGTAATATTTTTAGAGAAAGAGTTAAAAAGAAAATTATTATTAAATATTTATGAGTGACAATAGTAACTATTTTCAATATTATCCTCAAGATTATACTTCTTTGAATAGTGTTTCTGATTTATATGATACTCAAGGACTCTATCAAAATTCTAATAAAATTATTTGGTTTTTAGTCCTAGTTTTTGTTATGGCAGCATTGATTGTTTTTTTGGTTCTTTTTTTTATATTATTTTCATTTAGAACAATTTCGGAAGATGATTTTTCTAGTGGAATTAATTTTAATTTAAAAGAAAATAGGAAAATAAAATTTATGCTTGAAGAAGAGAAGCATACTCTTAAGGTGAGTTTTGTTGAATTTAATTTGGTGGGTTTAATTATTCAAAGTGATCCTATGAATATAAATATTAAAATTAGGGAGGAAAAAAAAATTGATATTAATAACGATAGTTTTTTTGATATTGAAA
>Ga0075122_10002303_pt1 | contig 12714 bp, 17 predicted proteins | sample AntAceMetag02UKB_FD_69790 | JGI IMG/M metagenome (GOLD analysis project Ga0075122, IMG submission 69790) | Saline lake microbial communities from Ace Lake, Antarctica - Antarctic Ace Lake Metagenome 02UKB | ecosystem: Environmental > Aquatic > Non-marine Saline and Alkaline > Saline | place... | reverse complement strand
GAAGATGTTCAAGTTGGAGATACAATAATGGTTGATGGTGCTGAAGTAGAAGTTACTGGTGTTCGAGCTCCTTGGTTATTTCGAAATGGATATAAGGTAGATTTGAAAGTTAAGGAAAGTGGAGGCAGCAGTTTTAATTCTCTTGATTATTTCCGAATAAAGGTTTATGAAAATCTTTCTGTTTGTACTGAACCAATTAAAGGATCTATGGCATATCTTGAAGGTTCTTTAGAAGATATGTTGGTTGTTTGTATGAAAGTTTCTCGAGGTAATCTTTCTTTTTACAATTGGGAGACGTTAGACCATAATGCAGAACAAATGCCTACAGATCAGAATAAGGTATGTGCTTGTCAATCGGTTCCGGGAGCACCTTATTTTTATATTACTTGTTCATCATCTAGTTGTGAGACATGTTGTGGAGATGTTTATACTGGTTCGACAGGAAAAAAATTTGAAGAGTGATTTCTTTTTTTTCTTTTTCTTTTTTTTTCTTTTTTCTTTTTTTCTCTAGTCTAAACATTTTTAAATAACTGTTCTTTTAAAGTTACACTTGTAAGAAATAAGTTACACTTGTTATTGATTTGTTACAACTGTTACTAAAATGTTACACATGAAAGAAAACAAAAAAAAAGTTTTAGAAGTATTTTTTAAGTTTCCTCTTAGAAATTTTTATTTAAGAGAGATTAGTAGGTTGACAAAAATTTCAATTACAGCTGTCAAAAATTATGTAAAAGAATTTTTGAAAGAAAAGTTAATTATTGAAGAGCTGGGAGGAATTTATCCAAGTTTTAGATCAAATAGGGAAAGTGACGGAGGAGAATTTGTTTTTTATAAAAAAATGAATAATCTTGAAAATTTAAGAGTTTCCGGATTAATTGATTTTATTGAGGAAAATTGTGCTCCTTTAAGTATAGTTTTTTTTGGATCTTCTTCTAAAGGAGAAGATATTGAAAATAGTGATCTTGATTTATTTGTTCAATCTAAAGAGAAAAAATTAGATTTATCTAAATTTGAGAAAAAATTTTCTCGAGAGATTAATCTTTTTTTTGAAAAAGATTTTAATCAAATAAATAAAAATTTAAGAAATAATATTTTAAACGGAATTGTTGTCGGGGGATATCTTCAAGTTTTCAAATGAAATTGATAAAAGTAAAAAGAGATTTAGAAAAAGTAAAAAGTATTTTAGAAATGGTTGAGCTTATTGAAATCAGAAAAAATTTGGGAGATAAAAATAAGCTTTTTCCTTTGATTTTATCAGATTATTATGAAATTATAAAGGAGTTATCCACTGCACTTTTGCTTTGCCGGGGATTTAAAACTTTAAGTCATATTGATCTTTTGGAGTATATTAAAAAGAAGTTTAGTGAGTTTGATCCTCAAGAGAAAAATATCTTGGATAGGTTAAGAATTTTTAGAAATAGATCTGTTTATGAAGGATTTAAAATTCCTAAAGAATATTTGGATAATAATGAATCTTATTTTAAGGGCATAATTAAAAAACTTAAGTTCTTAATTATTAAGGAGATAAAAAGAGGATAAAAGAATGTCAGAGAGAAAACCAACAGTTGATGAAGTTTTGAAAAAATATGGTGCTAAGATAGAGGGGCAGATGAATTCTGGTTCTGATTCAGTACAAAAATATAGTCAGTCTTATAAAAAATTTAAAGAAGAGCTTTCTCGAGAGTATACTGGTTATGAAAAATGGTGTCATACTCTTGGAAATACGATTCGAATGAAGCCTTCGGAAAAGGATGAGAAACGAATAAAGAAATCTTTGGAGATGGCTCATGTCGATGTTGAGCCTTGGCAGGCTTTGGGCTTGAGTGTTATGTCTTTTGTTAGTGTTTTTTTTATTGGATTATTTTTGTCTGTTGCAATTGCTTTGGTAAAGGGGAGTTTTTCAGAATTTCCTTTATTATTTTTCTTTTTGACTGTGATCCTTTCTATTTTTCTTTTTTCATTTATGAATTCTTATCCTGAGAGATTGGGAAATAAATGGCGATTGAAAGCTTCAAGTCAGATGGTTCCTGCAATTTTGTATATTGTTGTTTATATGAGGCATACGCCTAATTTGGAAAAAGCAATTGCTTTTGCTTCGCAACATTTGCAATATCCTTTGTCTTTGGATTTTAAGAAAGTATTCTATGACGTTGAAGTTGGGAAATATTCTACAATTAAAGATAGTTTAGATGCTTATTTAGAAAATTGGAGAGAGTATTCTACAGAATTTGTCGAGGCATTTCATTTAATTGAAAGTAGTTTGTTCGAACCTGAAGAAGGGAGAAGAATTTCCACTTTAGAAAAAGCACTTCAAGTAATTTTAGATGGAGTTTATGATAAAATGCTTAAGTTTACCCATACGGTTCGAAGTCCAATTACAAATGTTTACATGTTGGGAGTTGTTTTACCTACATTAGGTCTTGCATTAATTCCTTTGGCTTCAGCGATGGTGGGGGGGATGTTGACTTTTGTTCATGTTTTTGTAATTTTTAATTTAATTGTTCCTTTTTTGGTTTTTTATTTGACTGATAAAGTTTTGGCTCTGCGTCCAGGAGGTCACGGTGAAGCGACATATCTCGAGGATAATCCTTTGTATATTAAATACAAAAGTAATGCGGCTTTTAGAAAGGCATTTCTTTTGGTTTTGCCTCTTTTGTTTATAGGGATTCTTCCTCTTCTTTTTGGATATACTCCTTTTCCAGAGATGATTGGATTACAATCTGATTATACTTTTCAAGAATTAGGTTTGAATTTTTTGGGAGACGGCAATTTTTTTGAATACATTACAACTTCTGCGGGAGATATTAAAGGGCCTTTTGGGCTTGGAGCTTTACTTTTAGGGATGTTTTTTCCTTTGGGAATAGCATTAATGTTTTCGATTTCTTATGGTGAGAGGACAAAAAAGTTGATGGTTGAAAGGAAAAAAACAAAGCAACTTGAGAAAGAATTTAATAATTCATTATTTCAATTAGGGAATAGGCTGGGGAATGGTGTTCCGCCTGAACTTGTTTTTGGAAAAGTTGCTCAGTCTAGTCAGGGGCTTAGAACAGGAGATTTCTTTAGTAAAGTAAATTATAATATTCAACAAATGGGAATGAGTGTTGATAAGGCTGTTTTTGATAAACAGAGAGGAGCAATGAAATCTTATCCTTCTGATTTAATTGCAACATCTATGAGAGTATTGATAGAATCTTCTAAGAAAGGATTGAAAATTGCAGCAATTTCTTTGATGAGTATTTCGGAATATGTGAAAAACATAGGGAAGATTACAACTAGATTGAAAGATATGCTTGCAGAAATTTCAAGTGATATGAAAAGTAATATGACTTTTTTGGCGCCTTTACTTTCTGGAATTGTTGTTGGTCTTGCAGCGATGATTACTGCAATTTTAGGAAAATTAAAATTAACTGATTTGGGAGATGCTGGAGGATCTAGCCTGGGAGGCATGGCTGATCTTTTGAATATTTTTGATTATCAATCAATGATTCCTCCTTATTTTTTACAAATCTCTGTTGGAATTTATTTGGTTCAAATAATTTTTATTTTGACTTCAACTTTAGTTACAATTGATTCAGGAGAGGATGAGTTAGAGCAAACAAATAAGATTGGTCTTAATTTGAAATCAGGTATTGGTTTATATTTTGTTGTCGCATTGTTTGCAGTTTTAGCTTTGTCGATTTTGAGTGCGCAAGTTTTGGGTAATCTTCTTTAAGAGCTTTCATAATCTTTTTCACCAATATGTTCCAAAATCATTTTTTACGTACAAACGTATGCCACGAAATAATTTTGAAAAATCTTGATTGAAAAATCTTTACGAAAGCTAGAAGGAAAGAAGAAGGGGGAAGAAGAACTATTTGGGATATAATTTATTGTTCAAATGTTTTTGAATCTAAAGAAATGTTTATTAATTTTTCAGTTAGGTTATTATTTTTAAAATCCATTCTTGGTTTTGCAAAAACGTCTGCACTTACGAAAGAAATTGTCAAAAGAAGAATAAAAAAAGTTATAAAAATAATTTTTCTTTTCATATTCTTTTCATATGTTCTTATTTTATAATTCTATTGTGTTTAAAGGTTAATTAAAAACCTTTATTAAATCTCTTTCTTTAATTTTTTTATGAGGAGATTTAGTTTGTTTTTTGGGAAAATTTTGAATTTTGGGGATTCCCGCTACAAGTTTGGATTTCATCCAAAGACCCGTCTTTATTGCACTGAATTCCCAATGAAAATTAGTCCAAAATTAAATTTCTCTAAAAATTGTCGTGGAATCATTTCTGAATATTTGCCGTGGATGTTAATTGCGATTGCTATTTTGGTTGTTTTGATGTTGACTGTTTTTGTTTTGAAAGGAAAAGGTATCGAAGTTATCGGGAAGCTAAAAGATATCTTTAGGTGGAGATAATGACAGAATTAACTATAAATCAATTGATAAAATTAATCTTGGGAATTTTGGTAGTTGTTGCAGTTATTGGGGGAGCTTACTTTTTTTTCAAAGATAAAATTGGTGGTTTTTTTGGAACGTTGCCCACGAATGTCAATCTTATTAGGAGTTTACTATGAGAGGGAGAAAAGGGATGCTTCTTGCTAGTGAAACTTTGAAAATGATTGTTGCTGTTATTTGTTTAGGCTTTTTGATTTATCTTTTAGTGTCGATTTATTTTTCTAACATCACAGAAAAGAATTTGGTTGAAGCAAATGCAGTTATGTCGAGGATTTCAAATATTATTAACAAGGCACTTTCTCCAGATTTTTCAACTGAAAAATTAACAGAGTTAACCCCTGCAGGTTGGTCTATTTTTAGTTTTATAGGACAAGAAAAACCAAATTCTTGTGCAGACCTCAATTGTTTGTGTATTTGTGATTCAATAATTGAAATAGGTTTGATTGATAGAACTCAACAAAAAGAATGTGATAGTGATGGAACTTGTTTAATAATTCAAAATTTGAAGGAATTTGAAGAAATTAAAATTGGAGAAGCGGATGATCCCACAAGTATTGAAATTTTTAAAAGTGGTTCTTGGATAGGGGTGAGAAAAATATGAATATGGATAGTATGATCAAATATCTTCTTTGGATAGTTTTATTTGCGGCAATACTTTTTGGATTATATAAATTATTTTCCGGGTTGGGGGTAATATAGATGTTTAACAAAAAAGGAGAAATGACTACTCAGCAAATTGTAATTTTGATTATCCTAATTGTTAGTTTTGCAATTCTTTTATTTTTTATTATGCGGTTAGGTTTTGGGAGTGAAACTTCGAAAGAAATTTGCCATAATTCTGTTGTTACTCGAGGAAGTTCAATTATTCCTGCTGAAGCAACCCCTCTAGATTGTCAAAGAGAATATATTTGTATAACTGCAGACAGGAATTGTGATGCAGCGTTAACAAATCCAATAAAGAAAAAAGTTTCAACCAAAGAAGAACTTTATGAGGTTTTAGCTAAAGAATTAACGGATTGTTGGTGGATGTTTGGAGAAGGGAAAGTAAATTATGTTGGGGATGATTTGGTTGGCAATTTGTATTGTTCTCTTTGTAGTCAGATTGCTTTTGACAGTTCAATTAAAGACATTGTAGGTTCAGACACTTTATCTAAAAAAGAATTTTATGAATATATGGCTAGAAAAAATATGAGTGGAAGTAGTCAAACTTATTCAGAATATTTGTTTGGCACAAATGATTTAGATAAAATCTTTTCAGATGCAAATTTAGGGGAGATTGTTTTGGAAAATAAACAATATTATTCTCTGATGGGAATTACAAGTGAAATAGGTAGTTTGGGTTGGATCCTTACTGGAGGAGTTGCATTTGCAGTTGGTTCTGGAGTAATTATTAGTAGTGTTGGATCGGGAGGTTTTTTGATTCCTTTGTGGGTTGGTGCTGCAGGCGTTTTAGGAGGGGTGACAGGGAATTATGTCGCATCTACAATTAAGGGAGATTCAGGAAATGATTATCTTTTACCTTCCTTAATCGAAGCTGGTTCAGATGAATTCAAACAATTAAATTGTGATTATATTGTCACAAAATCATAAAATTAAAATGTTAAATAAAAATAAGCGAGGAGAAATTTTAATAGAAAATCTTGTTTTTATTATTTTGAATCTTGTTTTTTTGACAATTTTAGTTTTGTTTTTAGTTAAACAGGGAACTGGAGTTGTGTTATTGGAAGACGGTTATTCCAAACAAATTGCCTTGCTCGTTGATTCAGCTAAACCTGGGATTATTATGAAAATTGATTTAGAAAAAGGATTTAAAGTTGCTGAACAAAAAGGAATTCTTTATGAAGATATTATAAAAATTGATAAAAATTATGTTCTTGTTAAATTGAGCGAGGAGAGTGGAGTAGAATATCCTTTTTTTAATGACTTAAAAGTTGAAGCTTATCCAGATAAACTGGGAGATGAATATACAGGAAAGTACATTATAACGGTTTCTAGGAGGTCAAATGAATAAGCGAGGAGGAGATAAATTAATTTCAATTTATTGGTTTATTATTCTAACACTTATCGCTGGAGGAGTTATTGCAATGGTTAGTATTTTTTATAGTTCTCCTTATGATGTTCGAGAAGTGGAATCAGAAATTTTGGGAATGAAAGTTGCAGATTGCATTTCTCCTGCAGGGATTTTAGATACTAGATTAATTTCTGCTGGAGGTTGGAGGCCTGAATTTCAAGATAATTTTTTGAGCAGATGTAGATTAAATTTTGATCCTCGAGGAGAATTTGATTTTGGTCAATATTATGTGGGGATTGAATTTTATAGTTTGAATAATTTGAAGGCGCCTATGTTTGAATTGTTTGGGGGAAATCAAAATTGGGTTGATGATTGTGGTATTGAAGACGTTGAAAGTAAAAAATTGGTAAAATGTTCTGAAGATAACTTTTTTGCAAGAGATAATCAAGAGGGAGTTTATTTTGTAAAAATATTGTCCATAGTTAGGAATACAGAAAGAAATGTTAAATAAATTTAGAAAAGCACAAATTGGTGAAACAACGACTTGGTTAGTGGCAACAATTTTGATTGTGGTTATTTTGCTTTTTTTTATTTTTGGGTCTTCGCTTTTAGCTGCAACAAAAGATTTGAAACCTTTCAAGAATGCATTGTTTTCAGGATCTACTTTTGGGGATGAAGACTTAGTTTTAAAAAAATCCATTATGACTTATTATGCAGTTTCTTCAGAAGATATTCGAACAAGGATGGATTTTGAATTGTCTAAATTAGAATCTTCGGGGGAATTCAATTTAAAAATAAATGAAACAAAATTTAGAATCAGAAATGATTTAAAGAAGTTAAAAGATTAAAATGAAAAATAAAAAAGGAGATATTGCAATTACTATTTTGGTAATCGGGGTTTTTGCAATTTGTAGTTTGGCATTGTTGACATTTTATATTTCAGATTATAAAATTAGTAATTCTTTTGTTGGATTAGATGTGATGCAAAACTTAAATGCAGATGTTGATCTTTATAGATATTATTTGGATCAAGGAATGTCTGAAGAAGAATTAGATAAAGAATTTGGAATAACGACGGAAGGAGAATATAAACATATTTTTCGTGGAAAGCCTGTCAAAAAATTTAATCTTTTTGGAAAAAATTCAGAAGAGATTTTTATATTTTCTGTGGATTATAAATTTTCTCCTTGAGTAAGTTTTATAAAGTATTTTAACTATATCCTTTTATCATTAGAGGTGAAGATGAATTTTTTGAATAATAAAAAAGGTCAGGGAATGAGTACCAATACAATTGTGTTATTGATTTTAGGTTTGATTCTTTTGGTTGCTTTAATTTTTGGTTTTGCTACTGGTTGGAAAACTTTCAGTAATATTGCTAATCCAACTAATATTGATTCTCTTGTAGAAGATTGTCAAGTTGCTTGTTCTTTAGGAAATGAATACGCTTTTTGTTCTTCTGAGAGAAATTTAAGAATTAATGAACAAGATACAAAAATTAAAACAAGTTGTTATGTTCTAAGTGGTCTTGACGAATATGCTTCTTATTTCGGTGCTTGTCCAGGGATTCAATGTGAATTAAAGTGTGATCAAATCATGTTTAATGATGAACCTGGAACTTCTGTTCCCGGGAAATATGATGTGAGCTCCTTGGTGACTCCTCAAACAGATTGTTTTGTGAATTAATTTTTCTCCGAAATAGTTTTAAAGTTTTTTAACTTGAGTTTATTATGTCAGATGATTATGCTTGTGGGGGGAGAAGGAATAAAAAGAAAGATAAGTTGCGTGAGAAGAAAAAAAATCCTTACAAAACTGGGGGAAGGTTTAGGGGTTCGACGGTTGTTGAAACAGAGAATTCTTCGAAGAAGGTTATTAATCTGAAAAAAAAGAAAAATAAAAAGAAGTAGTAATATTTTATAAATTCTAATTTCTATATTAATTTATGTTAGGTTTTGAGGTGATTTTTTTATTTGTTTTGGGATTAATCTGGATTCTCTTTGCAGTTGTGCAAGATTTGAAAACTAGGGAAATTGCAAATTGGTTGAATTTTAGTTTGATTATTTTTGCTTTGGGTTTTAGATTTTTTTATTCCTTATTTGAAATTGGGGATTTTCATTTTTTTTATCAAGGTTTAATTGGTTTTGCAATCTTTTGGATTTTGAGTAATTTATTTTATTATGGGAAAATGTTTGCTGGAGGAGATTCTAAGTTGATGGCGGCATTAGGGGCAATTTTGCCTTTTTCCACAAACTTCTTGGTTAATGTGAAGACCTTTGGTCTCTTTCTTCTATTGTTCTTAATTGTTGGAGCAATTTATGGGCTTTTGGTTACTTTTTACTTTGGAATTGTAAATTTTTCTAAATTGAAAAAAGAATTTAAAGTTCAATTAAAGAAAAATAAAAAAATGGTTTACCTTTTACTTTCTCTTGCTGTGATCTTTTTAATTGGAGGATTTTTTATTGGGAGTTTATTTTATCTTGGACTTGTGATGTTTTTTATTTCTTATTTATATGTTTATACTAAAGCAGTCGATGAAGCTTGTATGATTAAGAAAATAAAAACTTTTAAATTGACTCCGGGGGATTGGTTGTATAAAGATGAGAAAGTTGGCAAAAAAACAATTAAAGCTACTTGGGATGGTTTGAGTGAAAAAGAAATTAAATTGTTACAGAAGAAAAAATTTGTGTTTGTAAGATATGGAATTCAATTTGCTCCTGTTTTTTTAATTAGTTTTATTTTGTTGTGGTTGGTGTTAAAATTCACTTGGTTCACAGGGTTTTTGTTTTCTTTTTGATTTTTACGTCGTTAAATGAATTCTTGCAATCAGCAGATTGCTGCAAAATCATTTGCCTAGTCTAAATGCAAAAATTTAAACAAAAACAAGACACATAAATATTTATTAAATTTGATTTTGTAGTTTGTTTATGAAAGTAAATTCAAAGTTGAATAAAATACTTGATTTTCATGCAATTGACGACATTAGAGAACATGAAAGAAAAACTGGGAGCATTGAAGGAGCGTAATTTTATCTGAATGGAAAAAAATATGCGATCCACGATGGTTCTAGAGAAGTTCTAGAATCTCTGGATGAGCTTTTAAGAATAACTGGTGAATATTTGAAAAATAATTGAATATAAATATTTATTAAATTTGATTTTGTAGTTTGTTTATGGATGGAAGAGATTTAAGATTAACTAGGATTATGGAAAGTGATTCTGTTGCGAGTGAAATTGTTAAGGATCATCTTCTTGAAAATGGTTCCAGTGTGGGGGCAAAAGTTATTCTTAATGAAGTTAAATATAAAATTACTGATGGAAACTTAGATCATGTTTACAAACGAATGGAAAATTTTAAGAAAAAAATGATTGAAGAGTATGATTTAAAAAATTAAGGAATCCGTTTTGGAAGCCAAGTTGTTTTTTCATTAATTTCTTCTTCTTCTTCTTTTATTTCTTCTTTAGGTTGGATTTCTTCTATTGGACCCATTAATTCTCCTTGTATTTTTGCTAATCCTTCTGGAGTTTCTTTTTGTCTTGGGGAATCTATTTTTTCTTCATTGTAGATTGGAAAGACGTTGAGTGCGAAATGTCCCATAATGTTTCCAGGAGTGATTTCAATTTGTTTTGGATTGAAAGTTTTTGTTAATTTTATCTTTATTTCTTCAGCCAATTGTTTAACTTCTTCAGGTAATTCTTCGGCTGATTTAATATGATCTTTTGGGATCACTAGAGCATGGCCTTTTGAAATTGGATTGATTTCTAAAATTGCAATAGCTTTTTCATTCTCTCCTATTTTTGTTGTTGGAATTTCTCCAAAAACCATTGAACAAAAAATACATTGCTCTTGTTGTGCTTCTTTTCCTAACATTCCTTGCTGTTTTAAGAATTCAACAAATTCTTCATCGTTCATAGAATTAATTTTTGTTGTAAATTCGTTTGCTTGAGTTTCATCATAACTTGTTTTTATGTGTTCAAGTAATTTTACTTTAATGTTTTCTAAGTCTTCTTTTGTTTGTTCCATTATAGAATTAGTTGAGGGGGATTAATAAGTTTTTATATTTAGAATTAAATGTAAATTATTATAAACTTATTTTTTCTTTTTGATTTATGAAAAAGAGTTTGGTGTTTGTTTTTTGTTTTGTTTTAGTTTTGTCTTTGACTTTTGTTTCTGCGGGATTTTTTGGAGATATTTTTAAGAAGGTGACTGGAAAGGTTTCCGAATCATCTGATTCTTATGATGAATTATTTTCTGGGGATAAGGAAAAGGAAGTTCCCTTTGTGAAAGATGAAAAAATTATTGGAGAAGAATTCAATGAAGAAGAAATTAACAAAGATAAAGAGAGAGAATATGTCCAAGAAGAGATTATTTTAACTTCAAATGATAGTGAAAACATAAAGAATTTTTCTAAATATTCAGAAAAAGAAGTTTTTCTAATTTCAGATAAAAATTGGGAAGATGTTCTGGGTCTTGTTCCGGTGGCTGTTTGGTCAAGTGTTTTTTCAATTTCTGAATTGAATCAAACAGGACAATTTTTAACAGGAGATTCAATTGAGAAGACCATCCAATTTAATTTTTCTAAGTACAAGATTTACAAACATCCTTTATTGATTTATCATGAGGAGGATGAAAAAACTAATATTCTTTTCTCTGAAGAAGATTTTGAGTTTGAATTTTTTCCAAATTCCAATTTTTCAATAAAGATTTTTTTGAGTACTAATAATTTGAATCTCGAAGAAGAATTAATATTAACCGCCAGTATACAAAATATCGAAAATTATTCAAACTATTTAGATGCATTAGGTTTGCAAAATTATTTTCCCTTACTTGATTTGATTTCTGATCCTTGGTATAACATTGAAGATAATTTTTATCCAGGAGAGATTAGAGAATATCAATTTAATTTTACTTTCTTTGGAACAGAATCTGGTTTTGATGCTGATTCAATAATATATTTTATGCAACAATACGACGCAGAAAAAGTTACGATTGTTGGGGAAAGTCCTTTGGAGTTAGATAATTTGTTAATAGTTCAACCAGAGTTGGGTGTTGGATTAAATTCAGATCAAATTAAAAGAATTGAAGTAAATGATTATTTATCTTATTGGGAAAATTATTCAGACGTAGTCTATGTCAAAAACAACTATGAATTAAGTTTAATGGCTTCAACCTATGCTTCTTTGATTAATGCTCCTTTGATTATTCAAGGAACTGAATTAGATCAAGAAATTAATTTTGAAAATAAAAATGTTATTTGTGTTTGGCATGACATTTCTACAACAAGTATAAATAATTCTTTGCCAATTTCTGCAGAAGTTATTTCTGGACAGATAAATACATTTCCAGACAATTGTGATGAAGGATATAATTTGGATGGGTTGCAGAAAAAATATGTTAATGAAACAAATACAGACAAAATTATTTTAGTTAATCCAAATGATTTGAATATCAAAGTTACAGAGGAATTTCAATCAGATAAATCTGGAAATCCAATTTATGAAATTTATTCTAAAACTTCCTTGGCTTCACCGATTTTAGCAAGTGCAAAGCATGAAGTAATTTTTAGTACAACAGTTACAGATTATGGGGCTGTTGATGAAGAATTCAAATTATTTATGAATGAAAATTATCTATATTTTTTAGAAAATACTAATTTTTCTGGTAAAACTCCCAAGATTTCACGCCCTTATCTTTATAATCTTTCAACAAATACAATTAAAAAAATATTTCCTGATTTTACGGATAAAAATTTTATGAGTGTTCATGATTTAAATAAAGATCTTGTTTTAACGTATGGTCTCTCTTCGTGTCATTTTACTGATCCAATTTGCAAATATCATCACTCTTTTTATCTTTATGGAATTGAAAATGAAACTTTTGAAGAATTAGAACTTGGTAAGACCCCGACAATTTGGAAATCTAGATTATATGAAAATGAAATAATTTATTTGGAAAATATTTTTGATGTTTCTTGGGAAATCAAACTAAAATCTTATAATTTGGATACACATGAAATAGTTGAATATTGGAATTCTTCCATTTTATCCACTCAAGATAATTTTTTCTTGAAAGAGAATTATGTAATTTTTGATTTTGTAAATGAATTAAATAATAAACAGATAGGAATTTATAATTTGCAAACAAATAGTTTCACTTCTTTTGAAAAATCTTTTTTTAGCATAATTGCTTTTTCTGGAGAATGGATACTTTTTGCTGGAGAAGATTATAAGACTCATGCATTTAATATTTTTACTAATGAAGATTTAATT
>Ga0075122_10002302_pt1 | contig 12727 bp, 12 predicted proteins | sample AntAceMetag02UKB_FD_69790 | JGI IMG/M metagenome (GOLD analysis project Ga0075122, IMG submission 69790) | Saline lake microbial communities from Ace Lake, Antarctica - Antarctic Ace Lake Metagenome 02UKB | ecosystem: Environmental > Aquatic > Non-marine Saline and Alkaline > Saline | place... | reverse complement strand
CCGCCTTAGCTTCGCCCTCAGCTTCCTCATTTGAGGGTACACCTTCAGCTGCCGCCTTCGCTGCCTTCTCTTCCTCTTCAGCCTTCTTCTTTTCCTCTGCAGCTTTCTTTTCAGCTTCAAGTTCTTGCTTTGTTTTCTTAACAATCCTATTAAAATCTTCAGCCGAATCATAAACATCAGCAGTCACAATAAAAATACTAACCCCAAACTTACCCAGAATATCTCTAATCCTAATTAACTTTTCATCAACCTTAAACTTTTCAGAAATCATTTTCATAGCTTCTTTTTTACTCGGAGTAACTTCAGCCTTAACTTCAAGTTTAACTTCATTTCTTGAAAACAATGCATTTTTCTTTTCTTGTATAACTTTAATTTCCATTATCTTGTTTTAATAGCAAATTCTCCTTCGCTAGTAATATTTAAATTTTGAGCAATCACAGATTTTTCCGAATTCACAACATAAGTTTTTCCTTTAAACGATTCCGTAAATTCTTTAGATTCACATTTCGGACATCTATCTACTCCTTCATAAACATTTTTACAAATTTTACAAGCTCTTTCTTTTATCTTTGCCATTATTTCTTCTTCCCACCTTTAACTGCTTTACCAGTAGCTTTTTCATTTGTTTTTGTAGCCTTCTTAGCATCTAGATCAGCTTTAGCTTTATCTTCTTTTATCCATTCAATTTTACCTAAACCAGGTTGTCTCATAGTCAAACCAATCTTAGGTTCATCACCCTTATGACTAATTGCAACAATTCTCGCCAAACATAAATCCTCAGCCTTCAAAACTCTTCCACTAGATTTCCCAGATAAACTACCTGCATCACTGAAACTCACATAATCATCCATAGTTTGACTAATATGAATCATTCCTCTCAAAGCCCCAACTTCCATAAACGCACCAAAATTTGTAATCTCGGCAATTTTTCCATAAACTAATTCTTGTAATTCAGGCTTCCAAGCAAGAACTTCAAACGTAGATTTGTAATAGGCAGCTCCATCCCCAGGAATAATAACTCCCTCGCCAACTTGAATAATTTCAACAATAGAAACAACCTTTCCAACTTCCTTATCATAGTACTCAGAATAAGTCTCTTCTAGCTGCTCTTCAATAGCCTCTCGAGTATCCATACCAAATAATTTAGGGTCTACCCGAACATAATCTTCAACTTCTGTTAAATAAAACATCTTAATCAAAACTTAAATGAAATTTCCATTTAAAAAGCTTTTGGGTTCCCTCGTTAAAATTAATTTTGAACTATAAATTTTGCTTTTCCTCTTTCCAGATTTTGAATTATTTTTAGGGTTAGACGCAGTTACAAAAATTTCGCCGCGTACGAATGTACGTCAGAAATTTTTTAACAAGTATAACGCAAAAAGAAACAAAATCACTGAAGCTCAAGCTTTTTTTTATTACGCAGAACCATCTTTCTATTGCTAACATTTTTTTTAAGTTCCTTGTCCATCGTAGCCAAAACATAAGTCGGATGATCCTTCAAAAACGCCCGAATCCCCACATCAACATATTTTCCAGGACAATCAACCAAATCAAAATCCTGCGCATCAATCAATTTCAGAGCCAATTCCGCTTCCTCACGAAACTTCAAAGCCTTCGACCCAGCCTTCAGTCTTTTAATCTCAAGAATAACTTCCCGCGGAATCACAACCCTGTGCCCCCTCATCAAAAGCTCCTCATGAAAATCAACCTTATTCGCAATGCTATACAAAATAAAATTCGTGTCCAATAATACTCTTGCCATAATTAAACTTAGAAAAAAGAATATAAAAACTTAACATTTATAACATTTTTTTATCCCAATAATGAAAAGAAACTCTATCATAAGGAGAACGACTTTCAAAATATCCCCCTTTAGCCTCGGGATCAATCTTAGTAGTTAATTGCTCCCATCTTTCCTCACTCAAATAAATATTAATCTTTTCAGCTTTTCTTAATTCCACATGAGGAAAAGTTTCAATATGAAATCCTGGTTCCTCAAAATTTCCAACATTCTCAACTTTATCTCTAACCGATAAAAATACTTTCGGCCCTTCAAAATTCAAAACAGAACATTCCAATTCCGATTTATCCTTATCTTTTTTTAATAAAGAAATCTTAATTCCAGAAAAAAGAAAAAAAGCTTTCATAAAAAAAGATAGAAAACTAACTATAAATAATTAATCAAAATCCGGCTCACTACGAGCATACTCCCCATTTTCAAAAAAGCTATTCACAGCTTCTTGAATGAACCAAGGTTCAAGCCGCCCACCTTTCTCTTTTAATTTATCAGATAAATCTCCTTCTTTATGAAGTTCAAATAATTCTTTAGCCTCACTAACTTGAAAATAGGGAATAGGATATACATTTCGAATATCAACAATCCAATTTCCAGGGATGTATCTAGCAACATATTCTCCCAAATCCATTGCTAACAAATCGTATCCTTTAGCTATTCCTACCATAAACAATTCAAAGATTAATGCTATATAAAGTTTATGTTTTGTCACAACTATAAAATAACAACTAAATAGGAATAAAACTTTATAATCACCCGTTCCCTCCAACTAAAATGGAAGAGTGTGAAAACAATTTACTTATTTTGAAAAAAACCTTAGAAGCCATTCAAAAGGATGATCCATCACCATTAAAAGAACTAAGCGATCAAACAATTCATTGCGCTACAAAAGGAGATGTTGACAATCTCAATATAGCAATAATAATATATTCTATAGGAAAAATATTTTCAAGAAATAATTATCGAACACAAAAAGGTTGGGAATCTTTCAAAAGAATGATAATAGTTTCTTTGAAATCTTCAATAAATGATTTAGAAAATAAAAATGAAGAAAAATTCAGAAAAGATTTCAACCTCATAAGAAAAGCAATAAACAAAATTTCAGGAAAATTAAAAAAATACATCGAAGAAGTAATTCAAAAAGCCGAAGTGGCAAAAGCTTCAAGGATTCATGAACACGGAATCTCCGCTGAAAAAACAGCCAAGATGTTAGGCATATCAATGTTTGATTTACAAAGCTACACCGGACAAACAGGAATTTCAGAAGTTCCACTAAACCAAACAATCAATGTAAAAACAAGAATAAAAATGTTGGAGGAATTATTTCAATGACAGAAAACGTATTAATCTTCGACGCTAGTTCCCTAATTAGTTTTGCTATGAATGGACTCTTACCAGAATTAAGAGAACTAAAAAAAATCTTTCCAGGAAAATTCATAATTCCTTCAGAAGTAAAATGGGAAATAATTGAAAGACCAATGAACATTAAAAGATTTGAACTTGAAGCATTAAAACTAAATGAACTTGTAAATGATAAAATATTGGAATCCCCTGAATCACTCGGAATAAAAAAAGAAGAAATTTCAATTGAAACTAAAAAACTACTCGACATTGCAAATAATACTTTTTTTGAAAAGGGTCAAAAAAGCATCCACCTAATAGATTTGGGAGAAACAGCCTGCGTTGCTTTATCAAAAATGTTGAACGAAAAAGGAATAAAAAATGTCTTATTGATCGACGAAAGGACAACAAGAATGCTCTGCGAAAAACCAGAAAACCTAAAAAAATTATTACAAAAAAAATTGCATGTTAGAATCGATGTAAAAAAAGAAAACCTAAAACATTTTCAAGGAATAAAAATAGTAAGATCCGCAGAATTAATTTATATTGCTTACAAAAAAGGAGTTGTAAGAATAAAAGATAACAAAATATTAGACGCTCTTCTCTACGCATTAAAATTCAAAGGTTGCGCAATTTCAACAGAAGAAATTAAAAAAATAAAAAAATTAGGTTGATTCTTTAACTCTTCCAATTTTTGCTCACAAAAAGATTTTGATTTATTTTTCTATTTAGACTAGGCAAATCATTTTGCCGTGTACTCACGTACGCAAAAAATAATTTAACAAAGTATAAATAAAAAAGAAACAAAATCAATCAAAAATATTCTTTAAGTCTTCCAACTTCATCCCCCGAACTCCCCCATCTTCTTCAACAATAATGTCTTTCACTAATTTCTTTTTGCTTTCTTGAAGTTTCAAAATCTTTTCTTCAATACTATTTTCAGCAATCATCTTATACACAAATACTTTATTTTTTTGACCAATCCTGTGAGCCCTGTCCATTGCTTGCATCTCAACGGCCGGATTCCACCAAGGGTCAATAATAAATACATAATCTGCACCAGTCAAATTAAGTCCAAGCCCTCCTGCTTTAATGCTAATCAAAAATGCTTCGGGACGTTTAGAATCTTGAAATTCATTTACAATTTTTTCCCTATTCCTAGTTTTACCATCCAAATAAGAATATTTTAAATTTTTATTATCCATTTCAGCTTTAACAAGAGTTAACATTTTTACAAATGATGAAAATACCAAAACTTTATGCCCTTCAGATATGACCTTCTCAATTTCCATCATCAAAAGATCAAACTTAACACTCCCCCCTTCGTAACTTGAATCAATCATTTTTGGATGCAAACAAATTTGACGAAGCTTTGTCAATCCTTCCAAAATTTTCATTCGAGATTTATTCAAACCATTTTCTTTAATCGAAGTTTTAATTTCATGACGATAATATTCTTTCCAACTTTCATAAACTTCTTTTTCAGATTCATTAAATGTGCTTCTCAAAATAACTTCTGTTTTTTCTGGAAGCTCATCTGAAATAACAGATTTTGTACGTCGAAGTAAAAAAGGATTAATCATTTTCTTCAAAGATTCAGAAACCACTTTATCCTGGTTTCTTTCAATAGGCAAAACAAAATTTTCTCTAAAAAAATCATAACCCCCCAAATAACCAGGATTCAAAAAATTAAACAAACTCCACAATTCCATCAGATTATTTTGTATTGGAGTTCCAGAAAGAACTAATTTATTTTTTCCTTGAAGAGAATATACACTTTTTGCACTAATGCTCAAAGGATTTTTTATGACATGAGCCTCATCAAGAACAATATATTCAAAAATTTTATCAGAAAATAATTCCAAATCATTTCTTAAAACTCCATAAGTAGTAATAATTACATCATTTTCTTTCATAATTTCTCTGAATTTTTTATCTGAGTTTTTAACTTTTGAAGAACTCCTATTCAAACCATGATGAACATAAACTTTCAAATTGGGAGTAAATTTTTCAATTTCTCTTTTCCAATTAAACACCAATGAAGTTGGAACAATAACTAAAGAAGATGTTGTTAATTTTTCATCTTTTATTTTTTGTAAAACAGAAAGTGTTTGAAGCGTCTTTCCAAGACCCATATCATCAGCAAGAATTCCATTAAAATTAAACTCCCTCAAAAAATTCAACCAATCATAACCTTCTTTTTGATAAGGCCTTAATTTAGCATTAACATTCTTTGAAATTTTTGTCTCCTTTATTTTTCCAACATCCTTAAATTCTTTTATAACTTTTTTTATTTTTGGAGGTAAATTCGCAGTAGTTGCAAGTTCAATAATTGAATTAAGAATAGTCACATGATTTTTAGATAGTTTTGAATTATTCTTTTCCAAATTTATAAAACCAGAAAATGCACGCAAATTATGTATCCATTCCTTTGGAATAACTCCTTTTTTCCCCTCGCCCAAATCAACAAATCTCTTATTCTTAAAAATTGAATTCAAAACTTCATCAATCGTTACTTCATCAACTCCAAATTTTACCGAACCCTGAATATTAAACCAATCAGTTGATTTAACAACATTCATTTTCATAATAGGTTTATTTTTTACAACACGAAAATTAAATATTTTTTCTTCACCCAAAATTTTTATTCCTTCCGCAGAAATTAAGGGAACTGTGCTTGTTACAAAATCAATTAAATCTCCTTCCAAAACAAATTCGTCAAGTTCTTCATGCGTAACAACAGAATAAGAATTCAAAATTTCAACCATCTTGTCTTCAAATTCTAAATCTCTTTCAATATCATATAAGGAATTTTTTTCAACAACAATTATTTCTTTATTCTTTGAAAAATAATTTATTTCACGCCCAGCGTAATCAAATCTCAACTTAAACCTAATACTTGCACCAGACTTTTCCAAATATAATTTTGTTTTAGGAGACACAATTTTTCTTTCACGACTTAAATCATCTGAAACTTTAAAATCAAATCCATTCAAAATTTTCTGATAATATTTAGAGAAAAATTTCTTCAATTCAGCCTCACTAAATTCCAATTTTTTGGGAAATCTAATTAAACTTCTTACAACTTCCAAATTATCATTTTCCTTGTGACCATAAAAACATCTGTTCTCAGTATCAAAGACCCACAAACTAGTACTTCCAATTTCATTTAATTTCATACGAAGTAAACTAGATTTTTTCTTCCCACAAACAAAAAAAGGCTCAAGAGTATATTTTCCATCCTTCCTCTTTTTTATTTCCCAAGAAATCTTAAAATTTTCTTTATTAAAAATAGCACCCAAAATAACCTCTTGTTCCTCAAAATATAAATCTCTTAAAACCGGCATCATCAAATCTGTATTTATATCATAAAAAATGCTCTTACTAAAACCCGAAGAGGAATAACCCATACCAAAATTATCTCCCTCGTGCATGTATGTTAAAACACGCCTAACATTACTACTTATATCCCATTTCATAAAATTAAAATCTTTTCCAAAAAACTTAGTGGGGGCCCCATAACCTCCATTCTTTTTCACCACTCCCTTTTGAATCTTCAATAATTTCTCATTTGAATCAAAATCCTCAAAATTAAAATAAACCATATTTCTTCTTTCTTCAATATTTTTCTCTGGAAACAATTCCCCCAAATATGCAAGACCATTCTTTGATTTTTCAATCTCTTTTTCTTCTTTTTCTTCAATTAATTTCAAATTATTAAAATCATTATTTTCTTTTTTTAACAATTTAAAAATTAAAGTTGCCCCAGCATGACTGCATCCTTTACCTTTTTCACGATGAGCGCAATTACAAAAAGATTCTATTTTTCCCTCAACAACTTCTAAATTAACTTCATAACTTTTCTTTCCAACTTTCAATAAAAGATACACTTCATCTTTTGAATCAAGACTATTTCTAACAATTTCTAAATTATTATATTCATCAATTGCTTGTTTCCAAAACTTCTCATGAACAAATCCCAAAAAGATTTCAATCTGTTTTTTTGAAAGCCCAATTTTAGTTAATCTCCCTTCAATATTTGTATTTTTCAATTTTGCCATCAAGATACAGATAATTCACCTATTATAAATTTTTACTTTTTGAAAATAGAATAAAAAGGAGATTTTTAAGCTCGATTCATGTCTTTTACATTCTTCTGCATCAAGTTTTCTATGACAATAAGTTGGATCTTTTTATTTTCTATTCTTTTATTTTTGAATTATTTTTGATGTTAGATTAGGCAAATTATTTTACAGTGTTCATGTACACAAAAAATGATTTAACAACATATAACACAAAAAGAATTCAAAAATCACTCAATAATTTCAACCGCTTCAATAACCTTAACAACATCACTAACCTTATCCCCCTCGTGAAGATTAACAATTCTAACCCCTTGAGCCGCACGCCCCATAACCCGAATACTATCCAAACTAGTTCTAATAACCATTCCTTTCTGCGTCGTCACAATAATAGAATCCGTATCTTTAACCGAAACTGTATTCACAACTTTTCCAGTTTTATCAGTAACTTTCAAATTGATAACTCCCTTTCCAGCTCGAGAAGTTTTTCTATAATCTTCAATTGCTGTTCTCTTCCCATATCCTTTTTTAGTAATTGTGAAAATCGCATCAATTCCTAAAACTTCCAATGAAACAACTTCATCTCCTGTTCCCAACTTAATTCCAGTCACACCATAACTTGCACGACCCATCGGCCTCACTTCATTAGAATTAAACCTTATTGCTTTTCCATTTTTAGTCGCCAAAGAAATTTCCTGACCTTCTTTGATTATCTCCACACCAATTAAAGCATCGCTCCCGTTTTCTGGAAGATTAATTGCTTTAATTCCTGAAACCCTCGGTTTTGAAAAATAATTCAAAGAGATCCTTTTTACCATCCCATTCCGAGTTGCCATCACCAAATAATCATCGAAATTTTTAATAGAAAGAACATTTGTAATTATTTCCTCTTTTAATCCCAAAATATTCACAATAGCTTTCCCCTTCCCATATCTTTCAGCCTCGGGCAAGTCATATGTTTTCAACCAAAGAACCCTTCCCCTAGAAGTGAAAAACATTAAATAATCATGAGTTGAACAAGTCAATAATTGCTTAGTAAAATCCCCCGTAGCAAGACCACTTCCAATCACTCCTTTTCCTCCTCGTTTCTGTTCCTTGTAAGTTTGAACATCCATTCTTTTAACATAACCTTTTTCAGTAATTGAAACAACAACTTCTTTTTCTTGAACTAAATCTTTTTCAGAAATAGATCCAATAGCTCTTTTCATAACCTGAGTTCTTCTAACATCACCATATTTATCTTTCAGTTCCTTAATTTCTTTTTTAATAATATTCAAAACTTCTTTAATCTCATCCAAAATCTTTTGATATTCTTTTATTTTCTTTTCAAGTTCTTCTAACTCTGCCTTTAACTTAGTATGTTCCAAAGAAGTCAATTGACGAAGCTTAGTTTCCAAAATCGCTTTAACCTGGTTTTCAGTAAATTTAAATTTTTCAGCCAATTTTTTGGCAGGTTCAGAATCATATCTAACTATTTTTATAACTTCATCAATATTATCCAGTGCCGTGAGTAAACCATCAACAATTTCTTGTCTCAATTTGGCTTTTTTCAATTCATATTGTGTTCTTTTTGTAATTATAATTTTTCTATGAGAAACATAATTTTCTAAAACATCTCTGATTCCCAAAACTCTTGGTTTTCCCCCAACCAAAGCCAAAAAATTAACATTAAAAGAATCTTGAAGACGAGTATATTTGAATAAAGCATTTATCACAAATTGCGGATCAACACTTTTTCTAAGTTCAATAACAATCCGAATTTTCCCTTTATTTGATTCATCTCTAAGATCACTAATGTCTTTCAACTTCTTATCCCGAACAAGAGTTGCAATTTGAGTAATCAAGGTGGATTTATTCACCATATACGGAATCTCCGTAATCACAAGAGAATTTTTTTTTTTCCCTTCTTCAACAGAAATTTTCCCACGCATAATCATTCTTCCACGACCAGTTTTATAGAGTTCAATCATATCTCCCTGAACTTGACCTCCCGTTGGAAAATCAGGCCCTTGAATAGTATCTCTAACTAATTCTTCAACAGTTATTTCAGGATTTTCAATATAAGCAATAATTGCATCAGCAACTTCTCTTAAATTATGGGGAGGAATATTTGTAGCCATACCAACAGCAATTCCCGTCGCACCATTAAGCATCAAAGCAGGTAATTTCCCGGGAAGCAATGCAGGCTCCTTCAAGGAATTATCAAAATTTGGCGTAAAGTCTACTGTTTCTTTATCAATATCTTCCAATAGTTCTTCAGCTAACTTTTCCATTTTAGCTTCAGTATATCTATAGGCCGCAGGAGGATCACCGTCAATGGAACCAAAATTACCCTGACCGAAAACCAAAGGATATCTTAAAGAAAAATCTTGAGCCATACGAACCATTGCTTCATAAACACTCGAATCACCATGAGGATGATATTTACCAATTACATCCCCTACAACTCTCGCTGATTTTTTAGTTTGAGTATTTGGTCTCAAACCCATTTGTTGCATTGCATAAAGAATTCTTCTCTGAACAGGTTTCATCCCATCTTCAATTGCAGGAATAGCTCTTGAAACAATAACACTCATAGCATAATCCAAATAAGATTTTTTCATTTCCCCCGTAATTTCAGCATTAATTACTCCTTTCTCCTCGGGAAACTTAATTCCAAAATCTTCTTCGACTTGAACTGCATCTTCAACTTCCTCTACTTGATTCATTTGACTTTCTTCCTTAATTTCCGAATCATCCAATTCCATTTGATCAATTTCTTTTTCTATTTTATTTTTTTCATCTGTCATTTTTTTATATTTCCAATATTTATTTTTTCAAATAAATTTTAAGCTACCTCCTCTCCTTTATCATCCAAATATTTCATAAATTCATCTTCAGTTAATTCGTCTTCTTTAACTTCTTTTCCAGCCCAGCCACATTCGCTACATTCCCAAACACCAATTTCTCCCATCTTAACCTGGATTTTATCCGAATTACATTTAGGACATCTACGAACTTTGAAAGTTTTTTCTTTCTTCTTCTTAGGTTTTTCCTCTTCTTCACCATTCAAAATCCAATCCGGTGTTTTTAATTTACTTTTTTTTGCCATTTTAAATATCTAAATCAGCTTCATGAGCATTCTCTGCAATAAAAGCTTTCCTCCCCGCTACATCATCACCCATCAACATTGAAAAAACTTGATCAGCTTCAACAGCATCCTCAATATATGTCCTTTTAATCTTACGAGTTTTAGGATTCATCGTCGTATCCCACAACTGATCAGCACTCATTTCACCCAAACCTTTAAATCGAGTAATATTAGGATTTTGAATTCCAGCAGTCTCTTTCTTCAATTCCTCTTCGGAATAAACATAATGATCTTTTTTCTTTCTAATTCTAAACAACGGAGGCATCGCAACAAAAATATGCCCACTCTCAATTAATTGGGGCATGAATCTAAAAAAGAAAGTTAACAACAAAGTCTTGATATGTTCTCCATCAACATCTGCATCAGTCATAATTACAATTCTTTTATATCGAAGTTTAGTCAAATCAAACTGCTCTCCAACCCCAGTTCCAATTGCAGTAATCATATTTGTAATTTCTTCTGAAGACAACGCCCTCGAAGGAGAAGATTTCTCAACATTCAAAATTTTACCCTTAAGTCCCAAAATAGCCTGATTTTCTTTATTCCTTGCCATTTTAGCTGAGCCCCCTGCCGATTCACCTTCAACCAAATATAATTCAGAATCTTCCGCTTTTTTATTAGAACAATCCGCCAATTTTCCAGGAAGTCCTCCAAGTGAAAAAACATTTTTTCTCCTAACCAAATCTTTGGCTTTCTTAGCAGCAAGTCGAGCTTTAGCCGAATCCATTGCTTTACTAGCAATCTTTTTTGCAATAGAAGGGTTCTCTTCAAAATACTCTGTTAAAGCTAGTGTAACCGCCGAATCCACATATCCCTTAACCTCAGAATTGCCCAGCTTCCCTTTTGTTTGACCTTCAAACTGGGGCTCAGGAATTTTTACACTAACAATAGCAGCAAGTCCCTCACGAACATCGTCCCCTGAAAAACTGTCCCCATTTTTCAAAATACCTTTTTTCTTTGCATAATCATTCACAACCCTAGTCAAAGCAGTTTTCAAACCAGAAACATGCGTTCCACCTTCAACGGTATTAATAGTATTTACAAATCCGAAAATAGTTTCATTATAACTAGAATTATATTGAATCGCAATTTCCATTTCAATCCCCTCAAGTTCTTTCTTAAAATAAATAGGTTTAGTGTTTAAAACATCCTTTGATTTATTAATCCATTTTACAAACTCCATTACTCCGCCAGCTGCATAAAACTCCTGCTTCTTCCCTTTTTTCAAATCTTCCAAATTAATCCTTAAACCAGCATTCAAAAAAGTAACTTCTCTAAATCTATTCTCCAAAATTTTATATTCAAATTCTAAAACAGAAAAAATTTCCGGATCAGGCCAAAATTGAATTCTAGTCCCAGTTTCTTTATCTGAACATTTTCCTACAACAGTTAATTTATTCGTAGCAATTCCTCGAGAATATTCTTGTTCATACACTTTTCCTCCTCGTTTAATTCTTAAAAGTAACTTCTTACTCAAAGCATTAACACAACTCATTCCAACTCCATGGAGTCCCCCAGAAACTTTATAAGAATCTTTATCAAATTTTCCCCCTGCATGTAACTTTGTCAAAGCAACTTGTGCTGCAGGAATTTTATATGTTGGATGCATATCAACTGGAATACCTCGACCATCATCCTCAACAGAACAAGAACCATCTTCATGAATTTTTATTTGAATTTCCTTACAATGTCCTGCTAAAGCTTCATCAACAGAATTATCCAAAAGCTCATAAACAAGATGATGTAATCCATGTTTATCTGTCCCACCAATGTACATTGCAGGTCTTTTTCTTACTCCTTCAAGGCCTTCTAAAACCTTAATATTTGATGCGCCGTAATCTCCTTTTGCCATTTTTTTTATCTTATTTTTGCGACTATTTTCAGTGCAATTTCATACAATAAAAAAACAAAATTACTTTATAAACTTTGTGTCAAAAAAGCATTTTATCGACGGATTAAACTGAGAAGTAACAACCTCAAGATATAAAAACTTAAACAACTTTCAGGCCATAGAATTTAACGAAAATAAAACTAAAAATAACTCTAATTTTTTAAAAAAATAGAAATAATATCTTATCAAAAAAACTAATTAAAAAAGAAATAAAATCAACGCTTCTTTTTCTTAACTTTAATCTTATTCTTAGGATTAAATTTAATATGAATCGGTAACCACCTAACTTTTCTTCGACCCATCAACATATTTTTTCTACACTTTGAAGAACACAAATAATTCACAGTCCCATCTTTCATAACTAAAGTCAATCCCCTTGGGAATTCATAATTTTTTTCACAATAAGAACATTTAGGCATGGGTCGCATCTCCACTTATTCTGTAATAGGGCATAAAAGGATCATCACTTCCAAATTTTTTTTGAACAG